>Ga0209416_1000548_pt1 | contig 38368 bp, 64 predicted proteins | sample RifGroF1_FD_184001 | JGI IMG/M metagenome (GOLD analysis project Ga0209416, IMG submission 184001) | Groundwater microbial communities from Rifle, Colorado, USA - Groundwater F1 (SPAdes) (version 2) | ecosystem: Environmental > Aquatic > Deep subsurface > Groundwater | place: Rifle, Colorado...
GTTGGTCGTTACCACTAACCAAGCCGAACAAAGATAACCGCTTCCGACCGCAACTCCAGCGCAACTTTGGCTAGTGGTGTATCCGGGTCTTAAATCAAAACCTTCTTGCAGTTGGGCGTTGGAGTTCCAATAGTAAGCTCCAAACATAGAGTCGGCATTACTTGAATTAAAATCATTGGCGGTTTTATTGAACCAGCCCGCCACCGTTATTTCGTTATTGTTTATTCTAGTGGTGGAAGCGTAATCATTCGTCCCATCAAAATTAAACCCCTGCCCTATCTTTCCATAAGAATAAAAAGTGGAGGTGGCGATGTTTTTAAGATTACCATTGTTCGCGTTCCCGCTTCGGTCCAGTGTTACGCCGTTTAAGTCATCGTTCGTATCAAACCTCCACCAGCCGACAAGAGAAGAGCCGTAGATGTCCGCTTTGGCGGGCAAAACGCTGTAGACGATTATTCCTATCGCTACCAGTATTCCTATTAAGATTATAATTTTAGTTTTTTTCATTTTAATAATTACTAGCGAGACCCCTTAATTGATAAATAGGAGTTGAAGTGGCATAAGACATTTTCACACTGTAAACATCGCATCTATTTGCTGTAGTGGTTTGACCTGTAGGTGTTTGGTTTCTATAAGCTAAATTTGTAAAAGTCAAAGCTCCAGCTGTAGAGCCCGGATTGCAGATTTCCAATTCCACAGCTTGTCCCGGCTGTCCATTAGCGAAAGTTATTGAAGTTGCTGCTGTTCCCATTCTTAATAATTGATTACCTCCGCCGTTGAAGTCTATAACCATCGTGGTTGAGGTGGGAGATAGAATAACTTGCGGGATAAAGAATGATTTGCCCAAACCCAAAGTCAAAGCGGCGTGTGGTGTAGTGGTGCCTATTCCCACAGCCCCCGCAAAGGTGCTCGTGGCTGTGGTGCTTTCCGCCGTAAAACTAGGAGCGTAAATCGTGGAGGAGGCGTAGATGTTTTCCTGAACCCAGATAGGTGTTGTTGTAGAGTTAGTATTTTCGCCGTAGTTAGTGGCGGGTGTCCAAGAGAAAGCTCCCCCCCCTGCTGGTGTAGCCCAAGTGGCATCGCCTCGCCAAAAGGTAGTGGCAGAAGCTCCTGTTCCATCATTGAGATTAGTTACTGGTAAGTTGCCGGTAACTTCACTGGCTAAATCTACACTTGTTCCCAATGTTGCAGAAATTGAACCAGATGAAATGTTTATACCTGTTCCCGCCGTGAATAACGAACGAACATAAGTGGTAAAGTTTTCAAAGTATTCTCCAAGAATAGAGATGCCTGTCGTTATGGATAGGCGAGGAAAAGTGGAAGTGGCAGTGGTGCTTGTCGCCGTGAACTTCTCCGCTACTGTTTCGCCAACTACTGACAGTTTGGCGTAAGGCGAAGTGGTGCCAATGCCGATGTTGCCTAAATTATAATAAATATCTTGTCCAGTAATTCCCCATAATTCAGTTGTTTGAGCATTTATAACTTCACTGACGGTTTTCACGGTAATTCCATCGGAAGCAATATCATCTATTATCGTTCCAAAGTCAGCGATTGAGTATTCTGTTTCTACTGTTGGAGTTGTTACTATTTTATGGAATACCAATATCAGCCATTCTTTATTTATTCTAGCGTTATCAACTAAAGTCGCTATTGAGGCGGGAGTATCAGTATCCAAAATTGATGCTACTCTTAATTTGTGATAATCAGCAGGAGGATATGTTTCGGGATATTCAGCAATTGTTCTTGCTGATTTAAAGTATTTACGAACAAGTGGTAAGACTGTCGTTTCATCAAATGCCCCATTGGGATAAGCAAAATGATCTGCTCCTTTGAACCCGTTTTTAATAAGATAGTTTTTTATATCTAATATGGTTTCTTCAACTTCGGTTGCCGTAAGAGTGGTAAAGTTAGTTTGGTGATGTGCTGATATATCCCACTCGTGTAAGTTCTGTAATTCTTTCAAATTAGCTAAAGTCATATAGTTAGCCGTGTCTACCAAATCAGGAATAATATAAGCAGTCGCTTTCATATCGTATTCATCCATTTTCTTTTTTCCTTCCGTGAATTGAGAATCCCAGCCATCGTCAAAAACAACACTAACCACTCCTTCTGTTGGCTCATTGAGCATAGACATACCTCCCCAATTTGCGGTTATCGCTATTGAGTTTTTGTCTTTAATCCTCCACTGGATAGCGTTTATGGCGGCTCTGTCAGGAGAACCTGTAACGACTGCCTCACTAAAACTCATTGTTATTGGCACCCAGATGTTATTTTCACTGGCAACAAGGGAATCATTAAATTTGAATTTGTTAATTTTGAATGTATAGAAATTTGAGACAAGGTTATCAGAGGAAAGATAAAACCAAAAATCTTCCACATTCGCAATATCATTCACTTTTACCCACACTTTTAGATATTTACCCGTGAAATCTAAAGTGGGAGTAATGGATGTCTTTTTTGATGTTACAGCACCCCCTGCTCCATCAGTAACTAATTGTAGGCTCTGATTGCCTTTTACGTAGTCAGAAGTATCGTCAGTTTGTGTTCCTAATGCTCCTTTTGTATATCCGTGTCCGCTCTGAAGATTAGTGATGACTGTTTCTTTCGGAGCGTTTAGTGTCTCGCTGGTTGGCTGATATAAACCCATTCCATTCGCAACTATATTGCCATTCACATCCAGCGAGAAAGCAGGCGTCGCCGTCCCTATCCCCACATTACCATTCTGCAAAACCGTCAATCCCGCCGTTCCAGCGACACTCAACCCCCCCGCGAAAGTGCTAGTGGCCGTCGTAGATGTGGCGGTGATATACCCGACTGTCGGGCTGCTGGTCGCTCCTACTTCTGTCGCCGAAGTCCAATAGGTAAGAAGATTGGCTGAACCGCCGGAGAGAGAAGCACTGGTAGTAATTCCCAATGAAGAAGTAGCGGTCAAGGTATAAGTCCCGCCGGAGTTGCCGACTAGCATTTGACCGTAAGAGGGAGCGGTGGATGTTCCGGTGCCTCCACCTGACGGATAAAGAATAGTGGCTCCAAGTTTTATTTCTTTAATAAAATTATCAAGATAATCAAGATATGTTCTGTTTTGTTCCGCCGTTCCAAGATATGTTTCATCTGATATTTCGTTTTCATAAATTTCTTTTCTTTCTGAAAAAGAGGGGAATTTCAAACCTTGCTCTTTGTGATATTCCCATAAGTTAGAAGCCCCAAAGACTAGGGATGTTGTGGCAAAAAAAGTTAAGACTAAGATAAGTAGTTTTTTCATATTTTAGAAATATCTATAATCACATAAAATTTCTTCTCCCGCCAATGGGGCAACTGTAAATGTGATTGTTTTATTGGATAATGTGTAATTCCCTGTATTTTTTTGTCTTGCCCCGCCTCGGAAAACTTTTAGTGCGATGGGGGATTTGACCAAAGTAAAGATAGTATTTACTCCATTTTTTATTCCGTCCGGTATTTCATCATCTGCAAATTTATAATTAACAGCTGATCCGCCGAATACTTTTGTCCTTAAAGAAACTTGCTGGATTTTTTCTTCCAATTCTTTTTTAAATTCTTCAATATACGGGCTTAATTCTTTTTCTATTTCTTTAATGGTTGGAATTTTAATCTTGTTTGCGATTTTTTCCGTGATTTTTTCAGTCATCGCTTTCTCATCGGCATCTTTGCCATTTTGGACATTTGCCATTTTGTTATCAATTTCTGATTTTATGCCTTGCATTGTTTCTTCCATTCTTCCCATCATTGTTTCGTGTTCTTTGTATATTTTGTCAAATTCAGTTTGGCTTATCGCTTCTTTTTTAATTTCTGAAAGATTGGCGGTATGGTCATTCCGCATTTTTCCCGTTATCATTTCATAAGTTGTTTCCAATTTGGAAATAGCCTCGCTTTGGCTTTGCTGGATTTTAGCCACCAGTTCAATAACTTTCTCAAAATGCTTTAAAAACTCCTCACGGGTTAAAGTGTCCTCGTCCATTATAGCGAGCATTTTTTTTAGCCTATTCAGATTTTTTTCGTCAAGTTCCATAAGGTTATTATAGCATTTTATCCGATAAAATTAAATTGGGTTGATAAAAATTAGGGGTGTGGTATGATGGGGGTATATGATATTAGGTTTTATTTTTTCATTTATAGCAAGCGTGGTAATCGGAGTTTTTTTAGGTAATCCTGTATGGGCAATAATTGCTTTTTTCCCTTTGTTGTTTTCATCTTTTTTCATCGTTGGTCTACTTGAGTAATTGCCTTATCGCTTTAATAAGATTTTCCTCGCTTATTCCACGAGCTTTATCTATACCCTCTCCCGCTTTTTGCAAAGCAAGGTCAAAAATTCCAGTTGTGCTTTTTAATTTACCTGCAAATGAAGTCGCTTTTTGAACACCTTTACTTACTTCACCCGCAAGAGATGTCGGCGCTTGTGTTCCAAATAATCTTTCAATATCATTAACAAACACTGTTTGGGTCACAATATCGTCCGTGAATTTACCTCCGTATTGTTCCGCAACATCTTGCAAATTATTCAAGGCATTCAGAACATCAGTTCTTGATTGAGCATTGCTTAAAATTCTTCTAGTTAATGTGCCTATTTTTGCATTGGCATTTGGAAGGTTTGGATTAAATTTCGCTCCCGCTGACTCAACGAATTGGTCAATCGCCTTTCTGGTTGTTGAATATTGTGTATTTACTGCGTTATATTTAGTGAAGTTTGTATCTAACAAATCATCGATATTGGAAGCTAGCCCTTTTATTATTCTTTCCGTGTTTCCAGTCAAACCCTCTCCCGCTTTTCCATAATTTACCTGTTCATAAATAAACTTTTTCAATTTATGCAAATCATTAGCGTCATCTGACACTTCGGTCATTCTCTTTACTACTTTATTTATAAGATTTTCTGCTGGTGTAATTCCTTCTATATCAGAACCGCTAAAAATAGCTTTTCCTTTTTCAAATTTAACCCCCATAGTATTCAAATCATCAATAAAAGACTTAACCGCTGGTGAAGGGTCAATTCTATTTCCTTTTAACCCAAGAGCTACGCTGTCCAAACTTTTCGCCGCTTTTTGGTTAGCTGTCTGCACAATTTTAAATCTTTCCAATGCGGAATCTCCAATAACATCACTCGGTCTATTCAGCGCCTTGTAGGTTGGATTAGTCCTGCCTTTCTCAAGAATATCCATCATTTTTTGAGCTTTAACTTTATCTGCGGACGAAGAACCTTTGATTGTCGCAACAGTTCCTTCATCTAACCCTTGTTTAATGACTTCTTGAGCTACTGGGTCATTTTTTATCTGCCCCTCTCCCGTAAGGGTGTATTTAGCCACCCTTGAATCGGGATTATTTTTTAATAGCTCTATTCTTTGTTTTTTTAGTTCTTGATTGATTCTTAATTTAGTAGTTATACCTCCTGTAATCCCCCCTATCACTCCACCCGTAATCGCTCCAGCCCCTGCCCCCAGTCCACCAGCCAAAGCGATTTCTTTCGCTCCTTTGTCTTGTTCCGCCGCCAAACCGGCTCCGTGTATTCCCCCTTCAATAAATCCTGTTGCCGCTCCAGCCCCCGCCCCTCGTAAAGCTCCTCCAGCGAATGAGGTCGCCTTACCGAGAGCCAATGCTTTTGCTATCCCTCCTGTTTTAATTAAACCTTTTCCGGCTTGTAAGGTAAAAGAACCCCCTTTTGACACTCCACCGAATAAAGCCCCACCCGCCGCCGTAGACGCTAATCTTGTCGCCGAGCCGATGACTTCTTTCGGGGTAACCAATGACTCCGCAAAATCCTGTTGGGCATCGCTTAATGTAGCCGCTAAATCTTGACTTCTTTTAAAAGCTGTTTCCAACCTAGAAACATCCATTCCTTGAGCTTTATTTTCTCTGATTTTGTCCATCAGTTTTTTTTGCAAATCAAAAGTTTGTTGCTGTTCTGATGATAAAGTTTCTTGAACTTCTGGCGCGGCGATGGCTTGCCCCAATCCTTCCGCCAGTTTCCCTCCTCCGACCGCTCCCACGATAAAATTCCTAGCTTTGGCTAGAAACCCTTTTGATTTTTCCTGCTCAAATTGATTGCCCGCAATCTGTTCTTTCAGTTGTTTTTGTCTTTGCAAGTCAACCGGAGTTTCACCTTTTTCAAATGAAATAATTTGGTCTACGGAAAGTCCTTTGTTTCTTAATTCTTGGAATTGTTCTCTTGTTAATGGCATATATTTATTTTTGTCCGGAAGATTGGCCGGAAGATTGTTTTGTTAATTTTAAGTATTCATTATAAGCATCGTCATCCGACATTCCATCTCCGCCCACTTTTTCATAAAGTTTTGAAGCATTTGGAATTTTGGTATTAACAGTTGCCGTTATCCTGTTTTCTAATTGATTCAAAGCTCCATCAATTGTGGCAAGATTCAAATCAAGTGAAGCATTGGTTCTAGGATTAACAGCTTTATACTCTCTTGATTCTTCCGGCGAAAAAGCCGCTCCAGTCATAACAACCCGATACATTTGGAATTCCCTTGTTAATTGAACCGCCAACGAGGCAAATTTCGGGTCTGTTTTAAGTTGTCCGAATTTTCGGGCAATTTCATCGGCTGTTCCTTTCAGGTATCCCATATTTCCACCAGCATCGGCAAATTTCTGTATAGTATCTCGTAATCCTTGCATAACTCCATAGTCTATTCTAGCATTGGCAAATTTAGTTTTAACTTCTCCTGTTAGTGATTCTTCCACATTGTTGGCCACTTGCGCATAAGCCGAAACAAAATCATTATTTGCGATATATTCCGCCATTGCCGCCTTGCTTGTTTTACCTTTTTCTACCCCCACAAGATTAGAAGCTGATTTTATAATATCGCCAAATTCTCCCGTTAATGCTTTGTCAGAAGCTTCAGAAATTATTGGTTTCGCTTCTTTCGCCCCCAAATCCGTTTCTGAAATAACCCTGCCGGTCGGGTCAAGTGTCTGTCTTATCGTGTGTTTTTCACCATTTACCACTCGTTCAAAAGTGTCAAAAGTCGGTTCTTCTCCTTTGGCTTTCCAATCAAAATATAATTTTTGTCCTTCGGGAGTGGCTAAATCCGCAGTCGGGAAGAATATTTTGAATTTGGCAATATCCCCCGTCTCCGCTTTTGGAACGGCAAGAAAAGGAGCGGCCAAAGAAAAGGCCTCGCTTTCCGTTTTGGAATTTGCGATTTTATTGAGAATAACGGTGTCTAAACTGCCCTGTTTAGCCATATTTTCGGCGGCTTTATTCGCCCAAGATAAAATGTTTTTGGCTTCTTCTTTGGCTTTATTATTGGCTTCTTGGCGGGCTTTTATTATCTCTTCTTGTTTAATAGCTCGGTTTTTGTCTTCAACAGAAGTTTGGGGAGAATTTTTTATTAAATTCAGATTATTAAGAAGAGCCGCGTATTTCGCTTCATCAGGAGCGAATTTATTATTTACCGCTTCTGTTACTTTTCTTTCCGCGCTGGCCAGACGGCCTTGCGCGGCGTCAATTAAGGAAGAAGTCGTCAAAGCGTCATAAGCCAAAGCTCTCCGCTTCCCAATTTCCAACGGTTCTACTCCTCCTTCGGTTCGTCCTCGTCCTTCCGCTTCTCTTTGAATTGCGAGGGGAACTAATTGCTGTTGTCTTTGCAAATCTCTTAATTGAGTATTTAAGTCATCATAGGCCTGTTGGGCGGCTTCTGTGCCGAACTCTTTTCTTTTTTCCGCTTCAAAAGCCGGTTTGCCCGATATGGATAATGCCAAGTCCGCCATTTGTTTTTCCAAAGATGTTTGTGCTTCCTCTTGGGGGGTTAATTTCATTTCTCCAATCGGCAAGCCAGAAATATCGGATGGAGCGGGAACTTGGGGAGAAACGAAAGGAGTAGGCGACTGACCCAACATATCACTAGTGATTATTTGTCCCGTAACGGGATTGACTTTTTGCCCGCTTGGAGTTATGGCTTCATTGGTTAAAGAAGTTGGAGATAATCCATATTGAGATAAAACACTTTCTGTTCCAGTCGCCACTCTTTGCCCATCCTTAAAAATCTCATAATTCCCTTGACTATTTAATTTTGCGGTGGTTGCCATAATTTTATTTTAACATTTTTACGACATTATGCCTATGCTTCGCAGGGCATCATTAACAACTTTTAATTTTTTTGCCAGTTGATAAAGATTATTTCTGATGGCGGCCGCATCGGTGGCATAAGTGGTCAGGTCGGTATAGTTAGCTATTGTGTCAGTCGTTCCTCCGACAGCGACATTGTTGGTCAAATCAGCCCCATTAGATGGTTGATTGGATGGCGACTTGTTCCAAAAGCCCAATTTTTGGCTGGTTGAAGTGCCAATTTTGCTTCCAGTTGTTCCGCCGACAATAATGTTTCTGCTGTCTAAAAGTTGCAAGTTGCCCTCAATGGTTGTTAAACTTCTGGCTAAAAAGGCGGGGATTTCTTCCCTGAAAATTTCCCTAACCTGTTCGGCTGTTACATTAGACTTGTCAATATCTTTATCTAAAAGATTTTGCAATTCCTCCTGAATGAATTGTCGTATTTTTTCTTCGTTCATTTTAATACAAATCGTCTGGCACGATTTCACTCTTATATTTTAATCCTATTATTACTCCAATGTCCCCAGTTGTTCCGCCGACCGCCGCCGAACTTTCAATCCTAAAAGTTATTTCTTTATAAGCAGGCAAGGCATCACCCGAACTTTCTATATTGATAGCTGATTTTCTCAAAGAATTAGCCGTTGTATTTGTAAGAATAGTTGTAAAAGAAGTTTCTTCGTCTTTTTTGTATTTTACGACTACGCTTCCATTGGCGGGCAATGCTTCGTGTAAAACAGTAATGCCGTGAAGTTTTTTTGTGGTGGAACTATCCCCTTCATTCAAGATAACAGTTTCATAAACAGCCGTTACAGCGTGAAGATTGGTGTCATCAGTCTTGCTTACGGCGTGAGTTCCGCCGTCTTCATAAGTGATAAACATAAAATCCCCTACAAGTATAAAATTGAAAACAATATCCGCTGCCAATGGAGCAACATCATTATTCCAAGTCCTGTCCATCGCCAATGAGAATGTTCCCGATTTTGTTCTCCCGATTTTCCAAACACCGTGTTCAATCGCTCCGTTAAGAGTAATTTTCATTGAAAAATAAAGATAATTATTTACCTTTTGTTTGGCTAATGGCGTATCAGTTGAGCCGAAAGTTGTTTCATTGACTATTTCTTTAAATGTTACAGGTTTGCTTCCGGCATAGTATTTAAAAACCACTTTTTGTTCGAAGTTGAGCGAAGAAGTCCCGACATAAGATATTCCGATTAAATAGCCCTCTATTTCCTCTAAAACAGTCAAATTGCCTTCGCCCCACGGAATACTTTGAGAAAGTATGGTGGTGGTTTCGTCCCTGTTCCAAAGATAAACGATTGATTCTCCCACTCCCGAAAGCGGAGAGCAAGCAATGGCAAGATAATTTCCATATTCAGAGATGGAAGTGATTTTAAGGTGAGAGGGTAAAGTAAGGGCTACCGCCGTCCAGCTTCCGTTATCATTTTTGGCTATCTTGTTATCATAAGGAATATAAAGAATATCGTCTTTGGAATGGACAAGTCCTTGAGCCAGCGAAGTAAAAGCAACAGTCAAAGCAGATTCGGCGAAAGTTGCCGCCCCTGTCGGGTCATAAGCCCAAATAGCCGAGCCGGCTGTCGCCGAAGTCCCTCGCCCACCATAAATCAAACCTGTTTTTTTATAAAAGACAAAAAGTTCAAACCAAGAAAAAGTATTGGTGGACTGATTGTTGGCTGTGTTCGCCCAAGCATTGTCGTCTAAATCAGTCGCCGCTCCTGTTGTTAAATTTTTATACAAAACTTCGGCATTGGTTACACCCGATTTTACTCCAAGAGCATAAAGCGAATAAGTCGTCCCTGTCCGCAAAGCTACGCAAAAATTCTTTTTTTTGCTGGTAGTCGGAGCGTCATCTCCGCTTTCCGAACTTCTAAAAGGGACTAATTTGTGTTTATAAGTATGAGCGTCAAAGTTTTTTAATAATTGAGAATAGCGAGTGTCTTCCTCTCGCGATTCGTTGGTCATACCAAGACTGAAATCGGTTATTTGTTTAGTGATTATCATTTTACTTAAAATTAAGGATTAAGGCTTGGCACAAATTGCATAAACAGTTAAGGTTCCGGCATTACAAGTCCCCAAAGAAACTGAATGGCACCGCAACACTCCCACCCACGCTGTATTGGAAGAAGGATAACTTTCTTGCATTCTATATCCTGTATTAGAACCCCAACTTAAGCCGCCGCCCATAACATTTTTTCCTGCGGTGCAAGAAGTGGTAACGCTTGTATCCCCATTGTCCGAAGTGGCCAATGCGCCAGTATTGGTTACTCTCTCATACCCATTCAAACACCCGACACAAGTTCCTGATACGGTCAAATTGGTCGTGGAAGCGTTATTAGACACGACTAAATTTCCCGAGAATGTGGATGTGGCGTTTGTTGTTGTGGCGTTGATTATATTCGCCGTTATTGTTCCCGCCACTCCGAGAGAGGTAAAAGGCGAGGTTGTGCCTATTCCGACATCGCCCACAAATGTCGTGCTGGCGGAAGTGAAACGAGAACCGCCCGTCCAGTTATAATAAATCGCCGTGTCTACCGCCGAAGTTTGCCACGATGGAGCAGTTCCCGCTCCATTGGAAGTTAGATATTGCCCAGTCGTTCCCAACCCCGAAACTATACCGATGTTGCCCGTTCCATTGCCTAAAAGCAACTGGTTGGCGGCCAGTGTGGTGCTTCCCGTGCCTCCTTTGGCGGTCAAAATAGCCGTTCCGCTCCAAGTTCCCGAAGTGATGGTCCCAACAGTGGCGAGAGCAGATGCGGAAGTTAGCCCTGATAAGGTAGTGATTAAAGGCAAGGTAGTGGTGGATATTTCAATTTTTCCATTATTAAGAGCCGTAAAGTTGTCATTTATAGTTGTTCGGGAATTTTTAAGCGTGTCGGTAGATTGAATAGTTGTTATTGATGTTCCTAAACGAGGAATTGCCTTTGTTTCAAGATATTTTAAGGGAACATAATTTTGAACAGCGAAAAAAGAGGCAAAAGTGATAACGGCGGAAAGGACTATGTTAATCAAGATATTCATCAATTTTTATTTTCATTGGTAATGGTTAAACTGTTTTTTGTTTCTCTGGCTAAAACAACACCCGACACATCCCAAGTTCCTGTCGCTTCATTCCAAGTATAATCAGCGTCATCCCAAGTAACATTGGCGACTTTATTTTCATTGGTAATGGTTAAATTATTTTTTGTTTCTGGTGTAATTGTGATTGCCATATATTTATCTAAATGAAATACGCTCCATTCCTATTATATTTCTTCTGTCTTTCTGCCGTGAAGCATAATGTTTCAATAAAGTTTTTTTCATTTCAATGGTTTTGTTTTGATACATAACAACCCTGTCTTTTTTATATGCCATACAATGCGGAATAGAAGCCATATAAGCCAAAATGACGTGATGAGTTGAAGGAAGTCCCGGCTCGGTTGTGTCAGCCGCAGTTGTTGAAACAGCAATAAATAATTGGGCGGTTCTTTTGAATTTTATTTTTAAGCCATTGGTAAGGGTTGCATAAGTCGCTGTCGGAGAATTGCTTAAAATAATAGTGTCGCCGAATATATCATAATGAGTGGGCAATCCATCTTTGGCGGTATAAGCAGAACCATTAAAAGTTATGTTAAAAGTTTCCTCAAAAGTCTTCCCTTCTTCCGCCGAATCAAAAGGAGTAAGTCTTCTAAAATATCCGTTTAAATCCAAAACGCTTATTTCTTCAATTTGCAGATATTCACTAGCAAAAGAATAACTGATTTGTCCGCTAACTAAATTGCCTGTGCCAAATGGCGTGGTGGTATAATTAGTGTCATCATATTGCCAAGTTCCATCAGCGTTTATAATATCTCCAACCAATTCTTCCAAAGAATTATTCACTCGGGAAGTTTTTGCCAAACGGGTGTAAGAAGTGTCATTGGAATCGCAAAGACGGTCAATTTCTTGGCAAATTCCCTGTTTAGTTGTGTCGTCGTAAAAAGTCACGTTATTTTTTATTTACCTTACCTTTATAATTATTCCTTTATTCATATTCTTAATATAAATACTCCCCTAAATGTCCAATCTTGATACTCGGGTCTACCCATATATCATACCCGGCGTCTCTGGCGGTGTTGCAAAACCACACATCCTCTCCCAGAGCCAAAGCTCCCTGCGAATCCCGGCCAAAATTAAACCAAGGGGCGCCAAGCGGACGGAATTTGCTTGTAAAAATAGCCAAGTCTATAAGCAATAAACCAGCTCCGGTGTGCTTCACTTTGAAGAGTTCGGTTTCAGACTCTTCTCCCAATGGTTCATAAAGCCATTTAACGGGAAATTCTCTTTTTTTGTATTTAACTCCGACAATTTCTTTTTTATGAGCCAATAATCTTAAAATCGTGTCTTCGGGGAAAATCATATCCGAATCCACGAAAAGAATATGTGTCCCGCCGTTTTTAATAGCCTCATTTACGAGCCAAGTCCTATTGCTCACGATGTCGCAAGAGCGTCTTAATATCATATCTATCACAAGCCCCCCCGCTCCGATAATACAACCCCCTATGGCTTGAGCGGTTAAAGCCCTCATAGCATCAGTATCAGATACTGGAACTCCAATGACGACTTTTATTTCTTTCTTTATTTCTTTTTTATTATTTGTCATATTCTTATTTTGTTCTAAAAAAGGAAATTTTATTACATCTAAATAAAAATTCTTTATATTTGGGCTGGGAAGGAGAGATAACCTCCTTCCCACTTTCGTCTGCCGAACCCAAGTTCCTGTTCACAAGACAGAGATGAAAAACAAACTATATGACATCCAAATCACGAAACATTAATGTCATATACAATCGGTTTCAGATTGGTCGGAATCAATAATCCATAATCCAAACGAGTATGGATTTGTGTTCCCGACAAAGAACCGGCCGTTGAGCTTGCCGGCATTTCCGCCTTAAAAATCTTTCCGTAAGTGCTGGTCAAGATTCCAAGCTTCTGCACTTTGCGAACTCCGCCAAAAAGGTGATTCGCAGTATGAGAAGTTGAAACATAGTGGAATAAGCCAAGCACTTCTTTGCCTATTCTGCCTTTCCCGCCATCACGAAGAGCTTCATCAGCGAATTGATACCCATTGGCCTGCATATAGGTAACAAGGAATGTCCAGTCGGCTGGTCTCCACTCCATAAATCCGCCGTTTTCTAAATACAGATCAAATCCATTGGCAGTCTGAATTTGCTCTATAATTCCACGACAGATGTCATCTACATTGTTTGCGTTCACAGTGATTTGGGTAGAAGCAAGTCCTAAGGCCCCCGCTCCCGTATCGCCGAAATCAGTCCAATTAGTATGATTACCAAGTGAAATAGCTTGCGCTCTTTCGTTAATTTTCTTTCCTAGAAGCGTTCCCATATCAGCCATTTTTGCGTAATTTGATTGCGCCTGATCAGCGTAATCAATATACACAGAATCAATTTCCGCAGTAACGATTGAGAGTGTCTCATTCGTCTGGGTTACATCAACAAATGGGATGACATTTGAGAGGGTAGAGCGACCCGCCGCCGTATTGGTGAGGGTTGCCACTGCTGGCTCATTTGAGGTGCTTATAAGGGGAAAATTATATGTTTGAGCGTCTGTATAGACCACATCGCACACATCTTTCCAATTCTGAGGTTTATCAAGCCTTCGGGCGATTTTATTCTCCCACAGAGCTTGATAAATAATAGTGCTAGCCATTGTGTTTTATTGTCTTTTTAAAGACTAATTTGCTAATACAAGCGATTAGCTCCAAGTAGCTCCAAGTAGTCCAAGTAGCTCCAAGTTAGTGCCAAGAAGGTTTATTTCTATTCCCTTTGGCTGTTACCGCATCGGTTACTTTTGATGCTAATTCAAAGTCCTTTGGCAAAATACCGGTTTCTTCAAATTTGACTATCGCCGAAGATATATCGCCTGATACATCCCCGCCTCGCCTAGTAGAACTTGGTATCGCAGATTTGACATCTTTTTCTGCTTTCAAGTAAGCCAGTTTAGCTATCACATAATCATCTTTCAAAACTTCTCTGAGGGTTTGACCCGTTTTTTGAATAACTTTCTGAATAACGGTTATGCTTTCGCTGTCTGTAATTCCCTTTAAGTCAAGATAGTCTAACTGCGTTTCGTCTAATTCGCCTGTCTTTGGTTGGCTTAGCGTTTCTTTTGAACCCGCCACAACTCCGACCGCTTTTCTAGCATCCGCTAGTTCTTTTTTGAGAGTTTTTGTTCGCTCTCTTTGAGAAATAGCTTTGTGTTGGAGTTTCTCCGCTTCCGCCTTCCAGTCGGTAGTGTCATCTTCTCCTTCCTCAACTACGGGAAGGTCTAAAGTTTCTTCCACCTCTACAATTTCTCCTGCTTCATTTTTTGTTTCCATAGAATGATAACTTTAATTATTGACTAATGTGCTACTGTGCTCATTTTGTCAAACAGTTTTGTTTGAGACTGAAAACTCGTTGATAATTTTATTTATACGGAACTATAACCGTAATTCACTTTTTTAAGGGTGAGTGATAACACCCGTTTTTTAATCCGCTTCGGTAAATTCATTGAAGATAATTGTTGTAGTGTTTGCCGCTTCACGAATTAAAGTCAATTCTCCCCAATCAAGCCCATTTAAAATCAAATCTCCGCCAGTCGCTTCCGCATATTGCAAATCAACACTGGCATTTTGCGCCTCCAAAGTAATCGTGGCTGTCGCCGTTGAAGAAGCATTGCGAAGATAAACTTTTGCCACATCTCCCACATTTGGCACATATCCGTGAGTGGATGTTGCGTTAAAGGTGATAGTCGTATTTACATTGGGTGTCCAATCAACATAAGTGGGTAATCCGTTGAAATCCTTTTGGATAGTGGTATATGTCGCCGCCGTTGAAGTTGTCGCCAAACGCCCGCCAGATGTAACTCCTCCATTTAAAAACATATGAAAATATACATCCGGGCCCGAAACCGCCCCTAATCTTTCAGGCATACCAACTGCTCCTGTTGCGCCTCTGTCGCCCTTAAATCCTTGAAAGCCTCTTTCACCTTGAATACCTCTATCGCCCTTTACTCCACTCAATCCCCGTTCACCTTGCGAACCTTGAACACCTTGAACTCCTTGAACACCTTGCAAACCAACCTTTCCTTCTTTGACAACTCCCGTGATCCCTACCGCAAGTGCTACTATCGCAATAAATCCTATTATTTTATTCATTTTGTTTTTTTGTTTTTTTGCCGACCTTTGTTTCTAATTTTACTTCTTTCTCTTCTTGCTCTCTCAATTTGTCTTTCAAACTTTTTCTTCTGAATTTATTGACACTCATTTTTTTAAATTAACTAATAATATTTATCTAAACTCTGTCGCTGTTATCGTGGTGCTGGCGGCTACTCCCAACACAATCATTCTTCCGCAACCATAAATTCCAGCATCATACGCCACAGTCGTGGACGCTCCTTGCCAATGCCCCGCCATTGAGGTGATTGTGGTGCTCGCTAAATCCCCGTTAGTCGGATCGCCGTAAAGCACCATTATTGCTTGACCGGCCGTAGACAACACTCTTGTTACGCAGGAAGTATTTCTAGTAAATACCGTCTTTTTCTCTTGCGGGCCGACTGTGGTGGTCGTGGCAACCGCTAATACGCTATAAAGCCCTTGTGGCGCTCCTTTTAACACCACCGGCAACACTGCTGGTTCAGATTTAAACACTCCATACATCACAATAACCAGACTAACCAGTATTGCCGCATATATAACCATTATTGCCACATATATATTTTTTTCTGTTTTCATTTTTTTGTTACTAATAAAAAAGCCGACCTTAATAATGTGGCGGCTCCAAGTTCTCCACATAATCGTTCAGTGAAACCGCCAAGTTTTTCTGAACGATTATGTGGAGAACTAAAAAATCTAATTTAATTATATCACATATTTAATTATAACATATTTTATAAAAATCAACGAGCGGGATTTCCAGTAATCGGATTTTCTTTGAATGTCTTGTGCGTGGATATTTCTTTGAAAGCGTTTTTAAGCAATTCTTTGCCATCTAATCTAGCCCTGACTTTTTCTGCCAAATTAAGAGTATCTGAATTTATATCATCAAGAGAAAAATGTTTTTCAATCGTTTTTTTTACGGCATCAAAAAGATTTTGATTGTCGGCTAGTTGTTTAAGAATTTCTGTCATAATGCTGGGGCTAATGCTGGGGCTAATGCTGGTAATTTGGCCGGTTCCGTCATTGCAATTTGTTCTTTGGTTATTCCACTAAAATCTGCGGGGTTTAAGCCGGAACTTTCTAAAATATCGTTAAAAATCTTGCCTATGGCGGGAATTTGCAACACGGCCGGATTGGCGATTACCTGCCTGAATATATTTACAAGCTTATCAGTTTTTGCCGCTAAGTCTTTTGACTTTCCTTTTACTACGACCTTAACGGCTAATGGCGTATCTTTAAATTCGCCTTTCAAAATTTCTATAAAATGTTTATTGCCTTTTTTCTTAAAGTCAGTTTTAATTTTTTCTTTGTAACTCTCTACCTCGTCAGAAGTAAAAACTTCCCCATTTAAAATCTTTTCTTTTATCATTTTATTTGTTTCGCTCGTTACTAACGAATCAGTAACATATTGCAATTCGTCAAGAGACAATTCAGAAAGAAATTTTGCCCCTTGTGTAATTCTTTTTTGAATTTCTGGGATATAATCGTCCCGATAAATTTCTTCTATATGTTTGGCAAATTGACCTCTTCTGTATTCGTGCAGTCCGTGAGATTCGGCTGTAACAAGTTCTTGAAGTTTAAAGGGCGTGCCGGCGGTGGGCGGTTGACCCATAATTGAATCGTTGGCCGCTCCAATTTGTTGAGCGTGAGCTTCCCAATTGGCTACGGATTTTTCAAATAAAGCCATATTGCGGGGAAAAGTATCCACTTGATTAAGGTCTTTTCCCTCTTCAATATCTACCACTTCCAAGTTTTTTAAGTTTTTCAGTCCTGACGGATGTTTGGCGGCGACTGCGGGGTCGGTGCTTTTTAGAATAGTTACTGCCGCCGCATCCAACATATTCTGAATGCGAATCATATCATAATTTATCCATACTTGCGGTTCAAACAACTCTTCCGCCCCGCCAAAGCCTAATGCCCTCCCATACACAGGGTCTCTTTTAATAAACTTGAAAGGACTTTTATTTTCGCGGGCGGTGTATAAAATAACGCCTTGCATTTCATCGCTATTTTTCTTTTGATAAAAAGCGACAATAAATAAACGAGTTTCGTATTTGCCTGATGTATCCGAATGGTCGGCAAATCTCTTCGGAAGATTGCCGTGAACTTCGTATATTTCTATGTATCTTCCGGGTGTTTTAATTATCACTTTGCCCTTGTCTTGTTGTTTTTCTTCTTTTGACAATTCTATAAGGCCTTCAAGAGAAATTGTCGCTCCGTTGGCTGTATTCCCCCACCCTTTTTCAGCCATATCCATCAGTTGGTCGGGTGAAAAGAAATGCTTAATTCCTATCGGTCCGGAAAGAATATCTGTCTGATCGCAGAATGCCATTGACTGCAACGGCACAACCTCTCTTCCCGAAGAAATCTTTTTTGAAAGTCCTCCGCCAAAATCAATTCTTGAAACATTTAATTCGTCAAAAAAAGTATCAAGGTTATTCTCTTGCACAAAAACATCATCGTGGTATTTTTTTATCAAAAATGACAGGTGGTATTTTCCCGCATCATCCACATATATTTGCACATCTTTCAGTTCAACATCTTCTGTTCTGTGTTGCAGATTAAGAATAGGACGAGTTATGTTTTTTACCGGTTTATAGTCGTTCTTGCCTGTTTTAAGTTGCGAGTTGGCGTAAAGTTCTGTCGTAAGGATGTGGTCTTTCATTCCCCAGTCCCACGAGTCATTCATTCTGATAGGCAAATTGTAAGCGGCCTCCTGAACCGTGATATATCCGAAAATGTCGTTATAATTTGTTAGTTGCTTCATTCATACTCGGCGGTTTCATCTATAAATAATTTTTAATCGCTCTTTTGCTCTTGATAAAATCAAATAATTTTCAAATTTCCTTTTTCCGAATTCATTTAATGTTTTCCATTTTCTGCCTTGCCACTTAGCTTTGTTGGTATCAATGAAAAGAATTGTAAATCCGTCTTCCTTTTTTTCTTTTGTGATAGCAAGTTCGCCTAACATTTTATTTTAATAACATCGCTAACCACTTAATAATAACGGGCTGAGTTTTCGGATAAAATAATCTTTTTAATTTCGGGATTGGATAAAGCAGTTCTTTTTTCTTTTGTCCTTGTGAAATGGTTAAAATGCCTTTGGTCGTTATTTTATTCGGAACGGGAATACTTTGCAAGGCCTCTAACGCAGTTAATCCCTCGCCTTCAATAATCACATTGCCGAGTTTGATGGAAATTTTTACAGTTTCTACATTACCAGTGGGAACTGCTTTTATTTTTTTAACTTTTTTAATCATTGTTTTAATTATAGCATTTTTTTTAAATCAAACAATACTATCTGGCCGGGTTGGGCAGTTCTCTTTCGGGTAATCGGGGTATTGTCAATTTGGGGCGGATTATTTTTTCATTTTTCATTTGAAAACCGATGGTCGCCGCAATCAACAAATCATAATGTTTTGTGTCTTCGTCGCCTTTCAGTGTTCGCAAATCTTCCTTATCATATCGTCGGGCTTCGGAGATTATCCTCGCCGAAACAAGCTCAATCAATTCCTCGTTAACACCGGTATTCAATTCATAGAGCATTCTTGGTTTGCTAACGAAATTGGTCTGCCAGCCGTAATTATCTTTTTCATCTTTCCAAATGTGTCTTTCGGGATAAATTTCTTTTAATTTGGAAATTGTAGTGTGTCCGTGATTATTCCGTTCAACCGCCACGAGGGGCATTTCATATTTATCCGCTAAATTCTTAATCTCATAAGCGAACATATCCGGAGCTACTTGATTATTGGCGTATTCGGCCACAATTCTAGGTTTGGCTGGCGTAAAATCCCACAAGGCGATGGTTGAGCTGTCCCGCCCTATCCCTTCCGCCACATCGCAACCCATAGCGTAGCGATGCCCTAATTTATATTCATCAAAAATTCTGAAATTATTATATTCCTTAATCGGAGCTTTTACAATTTGCAACCCCAGTTTTTCGCTGTCAAAAAGCTTGTTTCCCGAACTCTCAAAAGCTTCTTCCGGCGTAGTCGGAAATTCTTTTTTCATTGTTTTCCAATTTCGTTCGGTTTCGCCGAGAGATAGGAATTTCAAATAATAAAAAGAAATTTCTTTATCGGTTAGATTATGCTTCTCTTGATACGCCCTGAATTCTTTTGGAACTTCTATAATTTCCGTTGTGTTAATTTCTTCGTCCCACCGCCAATTAAAAAAATGGGCTTTGAATTGCGTCTTGTGTTGAGGCTCGCCTCTATCCCAAGCATTCCAGAATAAATCATAGAATAATCCGTCCGAACCATCGGCGGTGCTTTCAATGTCCACTCGTCCATCAGTCGGCACGGCGGGGATTGAACCCTCCAATACTTCTCTCGCCTTATCGGGAAACATTTTGCACAATCGGGCGAACTCGGTAATGTGAAGCCGGTGATAAGTGCCAGCTCGTCCCGAACTATCCACAGCGATGGACGAGGATGTTCCATCGCCGAACCCGACTTTGAGTTTTCGCGCCGAATTTAAGTCGCTTTCGTATTTGTCCGCCAAAACAAAATTATCCCAAGCTAGTTTAATTTTATTATCAAAAATATCTTTGGCGGTGTCTAGGTCTTGGGCGATGAATAAGCAATCCACATTCCGAGTGAAGAGTATGTCGTCCAACATATCCGCCGCTTCAAGCGTAGTAAAACCAAGTTGTCTTGATTTCAAAATTATATTCCTAGAATGTTTATTTTTTTCAAAATCTCGCTGGGCTTTATTTTTTTTGAAAGTTACTAGCTGTTTCTGTTTATTTTTAATTTTGTAAAAATGTTCTACTCGCCATTCCTTGCTTCCCAGTCTTTCTTTGTCTTGAATGCTGAGTTTCATTTTTCCAAATTATCCAATAATTGCCCTATTGGTTTCCCCTTAGTTGTTATGTCTGTCGGTTGCACCACCTTGCCGTCAATTCTGTCCAGTATCTCTTTTGCTAACACATCGGACTTAGTAATGGCTCGCAATACCATAGCTCTTTTAAGTTTGTCGGCGTTGGTTTCTCCGTCTTTGCCTTTTTCTTGTAGGTATTCAATAATCAATTTAACCATAGATAACTTACCCTTACCTTTATTTAGTCCGGTGGTGTTCCTTCTTTTGTCCACTCCTTTTTTAAAAGGTTTTAAATTTTCGGGTTTATTTGCCATAACAGAATTATAACAGGATTATAACACTTTAATTGCTTTTTGTCCTGTTCTCTTTATATTTTTATTGCTGACAATTTTAAAACTTTATACTTAATAAAAACAGGCGACAATTCATTGGCTAATAATTGTATCTCGGCCGGATTTTCCAAAGTGGCCTCTATTTTATAAAGTGGATTGGCGGCGAGTTTTTTTATTTCTTCTTTCAACTTGTCCACTTGATATTTTAGTTCGGTCTGGCTGTTGGCTATTTTTAGTAAAAACTCTTTGTCTATTGTTATTTTCATTTTGTTCTTGCTTTTAATTATTGATTGAAAGATGCTTTGACCGCCATATATGATACTTTCTCTGACTCTGACATTTTTTCAAGCAATCTTTGCTCCGCTTCAAATTCTTTTTGGAAGTTTTCCGCAATCAAATCTAACATTTTTTTGTTTATTGTATTTGCCATATCTTTGTTATTTTTTATAAAAACATTTTTATCAATGTCATTTTATTTTTTTAATCATTTTGTTTTATTGGTGTCCATTGTTTTAATTATAGCGTCTTTTAAAATATCCACACTCGCATTTTTCGCCATCCTCCGTTGGAATATGATTAGCTATTTTGCATTGCATTTTTATTGCTCTTTCACAATTATAGCACAAATTCCCTTGTCCGTTAACCGTAAACGCTCCTCTTATCGCCTTTCCACAAGTTTCGCAAAGTGGATGTTCCCATATCGCAATTTCAAAATCCTTGCAAACTTGTTCAAGTTCTTCTCTATTATTAAACATTATAATCGGCGAGCCTTCTTGTTGGTCGCCTTTGTAGTCTAAATCAATTCGTTGTGAAAGACTATATTCATTACCAGCAATAATCCCAACAAGGTTATCTGTTTCTGTTAAATCCTTTTCGTCTATATACGGATTATTGATTTTCTGTTTCAGGGGTATCCGAACGACAAGTTCGTTATTTTCTTTTTTTATATTCATAAAAATCAATTCCAATACCATCTAAGATGTCTGCCGATATATTCCCACAATTTATCAACTTCGTTATATTCTTTATAAAAACTTTCATCCGGCATATTTTCAAAATCATAAATTAAATCAAGAGTGTTATAATATATCCCTCTCCTTTTTTCGTTTCCAGTTATACTCATTTCTTTTAATCTTTCCTCGCAAAATTCTTTCAAGGGTGGAATAAATTGCGAAAAATAACTGTCAAACTCCCACTTAATTCGTGAATCCCATCCTTTTATTACTCGTTCATATGCCCAATATATTTCATTTTTTATATCTCTCAGATTATAAATCATATTTTTTTATTATTTTTCTTAAAAACTTCTGATTGCAAATGTCCCAAATAATCCAATAAAGCAGTAACTGCGAATTTGTGCGATTGATAAAGATATATGTCTTTTGAGTTGGCTGTTTTTTTAACATTCTCAATATAATTTTTTAATCCATCTATCCATTCTATCGGCACTTCTATTGTTTGTTTTGTCATTTATTTTTTAATTTTAACGGTTTGTTATCTTCATACGCTTTTTTTACCAGCATTACCGCAAACAACGGCAAAACTACCGGTAAAATTAAAATCTCTAACATTATTCTTATTAAGTCTTTTATTTTTCTAATCATTTTATTTCTCGTATTTTTTATAAAAAAAGTATTTGCCCCTTTTGTATTCCCAATCCCCGCATTTACATTTATATAAAACAATAAATTCAACTTGATTAATCCTATTTCCATTTTTAATCAATTTTGTATCGCATTGCGGGCAAAACAAAATTGGACTTAATTCTTCTTTATTTTTTTTCATTTTATTTTAAAAATAGCCAAACAAAATATAGAACTATATCAAAAAAAATTATACCTGCGACTGCTCCTTGTATTACTCCTTTTTGAAATGGTGTCATATAAGTTGGCTATTTTTTAAAATCGCCCCTCCATAAAAAATTATTTGTTTCAACTCATCTTCGGTAACAGCGTATATTTGGTCTATTGGAGCCTCTCTTATCTCAATTAAATAGCCGCCGCCCGCTTTTCTTATATTTACTTTTGATTTTTTTTCTTCCATATATTTTTTTTATCTAATAATTCCTATCGGAGCCTTGCTAAGTGAGGGGAATCGGACCCCTAGTCTTTCCTGTAATTCTGAACAGGAGGCTCTACCATTGAGCTACACTCGGCATAAATGAGAGGAATTTTAGCCGTCCTCTCTTTCGGCTTTTTTAAAGGTGCTATTACTTTTTAGGAAGAAGTTGCAACTGAATGACTTTTATTTCTCCTTTCTGACTGATTTGTTTTAGAGAGAAATTCTGACAGACTGCTTTGCCTATTCCGATATGCAGGCAATAATTTACGGTCTTGTAGTTATCAATGACTTCGTTTTTTTTCAAGCAGAATGCTTTGGTTATCATTGAGAGCCGCCTTTCTGGCAATCGGGGCATTTCGTTCGGACAATCTCTGTTATGCCTTTGGCTGTGTATTCTTTTAAACTTTGCTCGGCTAAACGGCTCGTGTGTTTCCATTCGCCATCTCTTCTTTTTATTTTTCCGCAAATTTCACATTGTCTCACAAATACTTTTCCCTTTATCTGCATTTCTTTTCCTTTCTACATAATTTACAAAATTTTTGAAAATTTATAACTGGGATAAATTTTTTCTTACATTCCAAACATTCTTTTTCTTTATAAGAACGCTTGGTTTTCATTGTTTCTTTTCCGTGAATACTCCCGTGGCAACGCCTACATAAAACAATTAAGTTCTTACTGTTATTGTTTACTGGTAATCCTTTTTCTTCATTATTCCTCCCATTATTATCAAGGTGATGAATAGTTAAATCATTTTCTTCCTCACACTTCTGACATTTTCTTTTTGCTCTATCATAGACCTCCAAAGCAGTCTTTAACCCATATCTTACAATTGTTCCCGCACCCAAACCATATTTCTTTTTACATTCCTTTTGATATTTTCCCCCGTTTTTTCTTTGATAATTACCAATACATTCTTTACAAGAATTAAGTTTTCCGTTTCTGTTTTTATAAAAAGAAACTAATGGCTTTACTGATTGGCATTTAATACATTGCTTTGTTTCCATACAATCTATTATAACCAATCAGTAAAGGGTGTCAATGCCCTTTCCTTTACAGTTTAATTTTCCCGCAAAATAATTCACATAAACAACGAGGGCAAATTGTGAGGGTGCTTTGTGTTTTGATTGAGAGATAAAACGACAAAATATATTCATCGGGCTTTATCCAAGTTTCAGAAAACGCTCTAATCATTAAACAAATTTCACAAATTTCTAAAACAACATTGTCATCGTAAATTTCATAAAGGTCAAATTCTTTCAAAGTTCACCTCCTTCAAAGTGGCCACAATTCCATCCAAATAATCACCTCAACCTTACAGCTCGGCCAACTCTTGGAAGACTGACAGCTTCGGCAAGTATGATACTCAACGATGATTTTCTTTTTGCTCAAATAAAACTGGCATTGCATTACAGCTCGGCGGACATCAAACTCTTGAATATCAAAGGTTTCGGGTTTCGGCAAAAAATAAATCGTAAAGATTTGCTCTTTCTCATTCATTACTCCGGCCGCCGCCACAAGGTCCTGTTCTTTCATCTGTTCTTTTACAATTTGCGGGAAAACAAGGTTATGGTTTCGGATAAAATCCTCTAATGGCGTTGCATTCACTTTCGGAGCCAGCCAAAGCATAAGAGCGAAAGCCAAAGCGAGGATAATCCAATACAGATTTTCTTTCAAAAAGTTTCTCATTTTTTTTCTCCTTTCCTAAAAAAGTATAAATAAAATACTGATTAGAGGCCATCACAGACAAGTAACCTGCACGACCTCTGTTCAGTATTTTATTTTTTTAAAGAACTATCCGTAATAATTCATTAGATAGAGGAGGCCATAGACCTATGACACCCTCTATCTAATGAACTATCACTCTATTATATCACAATCCTAATCTCATTTCTCATCTTCCAGCTTCTCCTGATATGGATTCCTTCACTATATGAACCAAAGAATTGGCTTCCGCAAATTTCTTTAACTCAACTTTTATTTGCTTTAGTTCTCCGTCCATTATAGCATCGGTGGTTTTAGTAGTTTTGGGGATTAGCAACTTCATTCCACCAGTAAAATCAAACGAGTGAAACAAATAGTTATTCTCAGTAAGATTGCCTGAATCAATAGACCTTTTTTCACTCGATTCAGAATCTACTTGTGAACCTGCTTTTGTATTGTTTTCCATATATTTTTTATTTATCTTATAATTTTCCGACCTTTATCATATCACCCCGCTTAATTCTTGGTCATTACTTGCATCAGTTTCGCCAGTGGTGCAAGTAAAACAAAGTCCTGTATCGTTCCCATACCCATATTTCCAAATTGGAAAACTATTACAAACTTCACAAATATCGTTATTTTTTAACGCATTTTTAAATTCTTCAAGGCTTCTTTTATCCCCTAATTTTTGAGCCTCTTCAGGTGTGATAAATTTTCCAAAATTATTCATATATTTTCTAACTTTTAATTTTTAAAATGTCGGGTTATCTTCTAATAATTCGTATTCGTAATTGGGTTTTTCAATCTTGGTTGGAAATTTAAATTCTTCGGGATTAGGTATCGCAATTTCACACCACGCCGAGATTTTGTCCATATAGTCGCCAAAATCTTTTTTGTCTAAATTGACAGTTGTGGCTGGCAATTTATATTCTTGTCCTTTGACTGAAATAAATCTCGGAGGCAAGAATTTTCTTTTTGCAATTTCGTGTATATCTTCCGCCAAATTACCTGTTTCATCTTCAATAAGATTAAGATATGCCCAATAATAAGCATTTTGTTGAAGCGACCTTTTATATTTTTTTTCTTCAATGGTTAAAATGCAATCTTTGTCGGCGAGTTTATAAGTAAGATAATTTTCAAATTCCTCACGATTTTTAATTACCAATTTCCCCTCTTTGGTTATTTTTACCTGAAATGTTTTTATGAATTTAGACATTTGATTTTGCAAAATTCCAAATATATCCTTTATGAAAATTACTTTATTTTTTTCTTAAAACTTTTCTGATTATTTTCGCCGCTTGTTCTTCGTAATACCCGTTGCCCGCATTTTTTTCAAAATCTCTCATTTCTTTTCTTGCATCTTTCTCAATTTGTTCCTGATCAGGCAATTCGTCATAATACATACTCTCCATAAAACCTCGTTCACCCATTGAAACCGGAAATGATAAAACTATTTCATACGGTTTATGGTAATTATCCAGTCTGCCAGTCAATAAGTTTCTTCTTTCGTAAATTTCCGTTATTTCGCAATCAAGATGTGATAAGTTGTATTTAATTTTTTCCATAAGTTTTTTTAAGATATAACATCATCAGTTTGTCGTCTCGCTTGCAGTAAAAATTCGCTTTTAATTTCAATGCGTCAAATTTTTTCTTTCCTAACTTTTCAAACTTCCAATCTCGGTATTCATTCGGATTTTCTTCAAATTTCTGATGGCAATAATCCAGTATGTCGCAGTTATCTTCGTCAAATCTCACATTCTCATTTCTCCGACCATAGAAGTGAGAAACTGATAATCCTTTGCCTTCGGAATAAAATCTTCCGCATTTCTCGCATCGGTATCCTCTTTTTTTACGGAGGGCTTTGCTGAAATAAGCGTCTGTTGGCCTAATGTGGATATTATGCCAAGACATATTTTTTACCTTTTTTTGTCCACGACCCCACACCTATTCCATCATTTATTTTTCCAAACATTTTATTTTTTAAAAAGGATTTCCACTTTTAAAATCTTCCGCATTTTGCTTGTCGTATTCTATCACCTTTTCGTCTTCTTCTTTGGTGGTCAAACTATATTTTACATTGTCGTTTTTGTGACGGAAGAAATTGGGACAATATGGCTTGCCTGTTTTAGCCGAGATTGTCCCTTCCAAACCGCAAGCGGAACAGAACGAGCCGGACTTCTCTTTTCCTTTTGAGCCTGTGGCTTTGTTAATTTCGTCCACACTAGCCACGCTGTCAATCACGCCGATACCCATAAGAGCCAACGCCCTGCCGACAGCCGATGTTTCCGCGTTTTCCAATGCGGAAGTCTTATTCACCATTCCATCTCCGATTGTCGCTTGGGAATATCCGGTAAATTTTCTGCCTTGCAGTCCTTCGGGATAAACTGTCGCCTTAATGATAATGTGATCGCTCTCGGGCGAAGTTACAAGCTCTGTGCCAATACACCCCTCTCCATATTTCTCATTGAAGAATATAATGCGGTGAGATACTTGCACATATTCCTTGCCCTTAATTAGAATTGCTTTATTTTTTAAATTTTTTTCCATATATTTTTTATTCGGGGATAGACTAATAATCTTTCCCCCGAATGTCCTCCTTAACTGATAATCTACTTACTCATCACGCTTTCGTCTTTCTCTTTTGTATATTCATAATCAGCTTTTGCCCCCAAGTCTTCTGTGTCTATGGCATCTTTTATTTCCTCCTCGTATTCTTTGTCTTCTTTTTCTTCTTCTTTTTCGTCTTCATTCATAAAATTATTTTTTAGCCAATAATTCTCTTAATTTATTCACTTCCCGATTCTGTTGGTCTCTCATTCCTTGCTCAATTAGCAAATCATTCTCGGAGCGGTTAAGGTTGCGATATTCAGGGTCAATCCAACCTTTTGTATCTCCCCACACAATCCAAGTCATTAGTTTTGCAACATTCATAAATTTAAAATATGTTAATCATTATTCCTGCAAAAATCAAAATCATTCCTGTTAAAATTACTAACCAAACAAAATCACGATATTTTTTTAACATTTCTCGTTTTATTATTTCTGCTTCTTCCTTCAAAATCTGCCTTAAACTTCTATATTCTTCCATAAATTTAAAAACATTTTATCTGAAAATATAATTCACAAAAATCGTATGTTGCGATTGACCACACCGCATACATTCCGATAATCGCACCAAGACTGATTAAAACGAATTTTATTTTTTTGTTTCGGCGTTCGGCGTAAAAAGTTTTTAAGGCGGGGTTTTGTTTCATATATTTATTTATTCGCTAATTCTTCAACCAAATCCATTATGTCCGAAATTTCAAACACCGCTATATAATTTGGCTTCGCAGATAAATCTTTTCGTGCGCCTGTTATGTCGTCTGCTTGCACCGTAGCAATTAGACCTGACAATTTTTTTTCTATTTTTTTAACTAATTTTTTTGTGTTAGTCATATATTTATTTTCGTCCACATTCAGGGCAATGTTTTAATTGGGCACCAGTTTCACGGCAATAGTGTTTCGTCTTAACCGCTTTATTTATGGAAGAAAGAAGAAAAGGCAAATAATTTCTGGTTTCTTTTCTGTCCATTTCTTTTACTAATTCCGTTAATTCAGAATAAGGTGTAATAATCTCTTTCTCCCAATGCTCAACCCTTTCTTTCGGAATAGTTAATGAACCATCAGAATTTTTAACGCAAAGACTGTGCACATATTTTTGCCATCTTGCCCATCTATCGTGTTCAAGATTTGCGCCATTCTCAACAAACTCTTTCACTACTTCATCTTTTATTTGTTGTCGTGTTTTCATTTGTTTTTTTATTTTATAAATTCCGACCTTAATTGAATTACCAGACTTTCCCTCTGCCTTTGCCTATTTAGACTGTGTCTTGGTTCGGCTGTGGGGTTCGGGAGAAGTCCAGTTTTTCAATCTTGAATGTATTATATACCCCTGATAATTATTGTCAAACCCTGATGTGTGGATAACTTTTTTTAGTCATTCTTTTTTAAATTGGCTCGCCTTGTCTTCCACGCCTTTTTCTGAAATTCGCTTCTCTGTTCGTGAGTATATTTTTTCATTCTCACTTCTACGCTTTTTTTGCCCTTTTTTACAAAAAATTCTTTTGTGTAATTCATATAAAGGTATAATATATTATCCAGCGGATAAGTCAACTCCTTTTTCTTTTAAAATTATCAATATGTCCTCAATGGCAGAATTGTAAATCATTGCTCGTTCGTTGGTGCCTCTACTTGTTAATCGTTTTTTATTTTCTATTTCTTCAATCAGCTCTTCTAAAATTGTTTTTATTTTTTTCATTTTAAAAATTCGCATTCTAATAATTTATGTTTTCCGTTTCCAAACTTCCGACATAAGTTCGCCCGAACTTCGTAAATTGAACATTTATAATTTTCGTTCAGAAAACCGCAAGTCAAATTTTCATCAGTTGCGATAAAAAAATCGTCAAAATCTTTCACTTCGCATTTTCGGGCAAAAGGAAATTTTTTAAAACTTTGGGCTAGTGGGACGGCTCCACAACATTCGGCTTTGCATTGTTGGATGTTACAGTTCATTTTTTTAAACATAAATTATAAAATTCTTTTCCCACTTTGTAATACTCATTTTCTTTCTGCCCCTCTGTTCTAATTAAATGACTTCTGTGTCCTTTTTTCTTTTCAATTATTTTTTTGTCCGCAAAAAATTCTTGGTCTGATTTTAATTTTTTCCATATTCGGATATGCTCACTCACGCAATATAATTTGCCTTCCCCGAAAATCTTTGCCGTCTGCGTGTCTGAAATATATCCATACTTATCCAACATCTCAAAAACTTGTTGTCCTTTCGTTTTTTTATAATTTAAAATTTTCATTTTTTTCGTTAAATTTAATAATTAATCCTAAAAATTTCTTCTTCCAGTAAATCTATTTCTTTTTTAATTTTGTCTTCTTCCGCTGGAGTTTTGGCTTTGCGAAGTTTTTTTATAAGTTCTTGTTGTTTTTCTCTTAACATAAAAATTTTTCGTTAAAGGTTTTATATTGCTCAATAATACTTTCCGTTGTTTTTTTAATTTCAGGATTTTTAAAATACTTTAATCCGACTTTTATAACATCTAAAAAAAGTATTTTAATTTCTTGATAAAATTTTAATTTTTCAATGTTATTCATACCGCTTCCTCAAAGGCTTTGTTGGCTTCGGCTTGAACCTGCCTATAACTGCTAAATTCCTCCTCCCTGAAATGTCCGTCTCTATACACCATTTTAATGTTTCCAGTTTTTCCAAATCGCCTGTTGGCTTGAACGGACACATTGGTATTATTGGTTATTATTATTTCGTTATTTTCTCTGACGGTTTCTCTCCAAAGAATAACTACTGTATCACTCTCTTGAGCGATTGAGCCGGAACCCTTGAGGTCATCTAAGTCGGGATTTATATCAAGTCTTGTTTTGCGCAAGTGGCAAAGTAAAACTATAACTATATTCCATTTTACTGCCAATCTTTTTAATTCTCGCATTGTTTGCCCAATTCGCAGATGATGATCGTCTCCCGATATTGCAACGATAAAATCCAACTGGTCAATGAACACTATTTTTGAGCCGTGCTTTGCGATACTTTCAATTATTTTCATTTCAATCCATTGCAGATTATAAAGTTTAACACTTCTCGGTGTGTAAAAAATTGGCGGATTTTCACCTCGCTCAATAAATTTGCGGATTAACTCTTTCGCCCCTTCTTCCAATGGAAACCACACAGGTTTTTCTTCTGGTATTTTATTTGTTAAGTCTATGCAAAAAGAAGTCTTGCCGTGTTTAGTTATTCCAGATATTGTGATAATTTGACCCAAACGGAAACCTCCAATTATATTATCCAAACCACTCCAACCAGTTGTTATTTTATATTCTTCTTTTTCATTTTTTATTTCTTCCGCCAATTCCAAAGACGAAATTATTTCGTCATCTCCTTGATAAGTTTTATATAATTCTTTCAACCTTTCCAAACTTTCGGTTTTTTGCAAACCTTTCTGTGTTTGATGAATTTCCGCCTCAATGTTTTTGATAAGCAATCCAATATCTTTTATTTCTTCTTCAAAAGGTGTTTTTAAAAAATTAGGTTTCATTGTTTTTTTATAATGTCGTTAATTCTCTTGTGGACGGTTTCCAAACTCCACTCTTTATAATTTTGTTCGCAGTGCTTCATTGCTTTTGCGACTTGTTGTCCAGTATATCCCACTAAATCTTTTGCCGGTCTTAATTCTCTTTTAAGGGCGGAGTTAAATTGTTTCTTGTTTTCAAATTTCCAATCTTTTGTTTTCCAATAGAAAGCTATCAACCGCAAATCTTTTCTTTTATCATTTTTTAGTTTTTCTAGTTCTTTTAAGAAATCCCATTCTGCGGTTTCCGCAATCTGTTCTACTCTACTCTCCTCTACTCTACTCTCCTCTGGCTTAGCATCGGCTAAGCATTGGCTAAGCACATATTTTCTGCAATCATTTAAAGTTAATAATTTTTTCTCTTTTTGATGTTGGGTTGGCTTAATTCTCCTTATATCCAGCCAGTTATTTTGATGCCAGTCAGTTATTACCACTACCCCGCTTTTGAAAGGAATAATAAGTCCAGTATCAATTAAATTTTTTAAATCACCTTTTTCTCCACCATAAAGTCTAAGTATTCTTGTTGGCGAAACAAACCCCTCATCATCCGCCTCCATTCCAAGTAAAAAATAAATCGCCTTTGCTGATAATGATATGTTTAAAAAATTATCAGTTTCCATTATCGCTTTATCAAACATTCTTTTAGAACTCATATATTTTGTTGCCTTTTCCAATGTTACACTCATCGCAAGAAAGCGTTAGATTATTTTTATTAGATGTTCCACCTTTAGAAATTGGATATATATGGTCAATATGGAAAACAACTTCTGGTGCTTTTCTTCCACAATATTGACAAGTAAAATTATATTTTTTTAAAAAATCAAATCTATCTTTTAATCGAGTATATCTATAATATTTTCTATTTTTTATTTTATGACATTCTTTACAATACCACCCAAAACCATTACATCCTTTTCCTGTAAAATTATGAAAAAAATTACTTTCATTTAATGCAAATACTTCTTTACATAACAAACATTTTCTTAAACCAAACTTCTTTAAACCCCTTCTATTTTTTTGTGTCTGTCTTTCTTTCATATTTTTAACAGGCAAAAAAGAGCCGACAGGAAATTCTTGGAAGAAAACCGCCGGCTCTTTTTTGCCAATTATCTATTAAATTATATTCCAAGAATTTCATCATATATCTATTTTATACCTCCTTTTTAAACTTGCAAGTCAAGGGGGTGTTTAAGGTGTGGATAAGTATAATCTATACAAATTTTCTATCCAAAATATATAAAAATCTATATTGCCAATCATTACCTTTAATATGTTTAATCCCGGGATATTGTTTTTGTAAAAATTCTTTTGCTCTGGTTTTGTGGCGATGATACATTGAAACGGGATGCACTCTCTCACCCGAAGGAAGAATATAAAAATCACAGGGTATCTTTCCTATTATTTTAGCATTTGTCGCTTTATAAATTATTCCAGTATTTCCCACACTGCCGTCAGCGTAAGTTATTATAAATTTTATATTTTTATAAACCTGTTTTAAATAACTTAATAATAAGGCAATGCACTGGCTCTCACTGTTTTTAGGCAATTCATCAGATAACCACATCCTATCAAATTCACAGAAATTGCCTTTTGTTATTTTAGAATGAATAGAATGTTTTATTGTTGGTCTTATTCCATACCCTAGTTGCATAAAACCTTTATCTTCATTTACTAAAAAACTTTTAAATCTATTTTTTGTTGATTTGTGAGAATAATGATATTTTTTTACTAATTCATCTACTACACCATTATCAGCTTCTTTCAAGATAAATTTTCCATTTGTAATTCCAACAGGTTGTTTACCAAATAAAGATTCTTTATATATTAAAGTTTTCATATTTATTTTATACCTATTTTTTCTACTTGCATATAATTATTTATGTTTTATGATTTATTTAAGTTTCAACCGAAACACTATTTTTAAATCGGATTTTGAAACAACAGCTTTCACTACTGGGCAATTCGGCAAGCCGGTTGTCTGGGGCGGGTAAAGAGGGGATTTTCAAAGTCTCCTTTTTTATTTATAAAAGCCCTTTGTCGGATTTTTAAATAAATACAATCCTTTGGCTTTCCGTTTCTCGTTTTCAATCGCTAATAAATCTTTGTAAGATTTCCCTGTTTTAAGTTTCAATGTTTTTCCTGTTTTGTGCCGATACTCATACTGATATTTAATAATTTTTTCTCTTTTAAGTTTTCGGTAGTTTTTCATATAATCAATTTGGCTCGCCCATATTGATTTTTTTCTCTTGATTAAATCGGTCAATCCATTCTTTTTTAAATGATAATGAATACAGCTATGGTTTATGCCATATTTCCTCGCCACCGCAGTTTTTAGAACCCCCGCTTTCACTTCGGCGATAATGTTTTGGACATCTTCCTGCGACAGTTTATTTTTAGTTGCTCCGGACATAAAATTAGGTTGTGTTAGAAAAAAATACATCTTTCAGGGCGGATAAAAGTGGATTTTTTTCTTCACCGCCTCTCTTGTCATAAATCCAGCGTTTCATTTTATTCATTCTAGTTATTTCGTCTTCGCCTAATACAACTTTGAGTTCTTTGGGAACTTCTATTTTCCATCTTTGTAAAATATTCCCCGCTAGATACAAATAAATGTTAACCCATTTGTGATTCAATGGCACCCTGCCGGTTTGGGGCATAATATAAGCAAGACATTCCGCGTCCCCGACTGTTTTACTTTTTAGTTCGGGTTTTGCCATTTCAATGAGCCCGTTTATCATTCGCTCTGATTTTACTTCATTAAGCAACTTTTCAGGCGGTATCCATTCGGTATTTGCCAGAAGTATTTTTGTATTCTCCTTATTATTAAACTTCATATTAGTTTTCATAATTTTATAATAACCAACTCTTTCCTTTGAATTACAATTAAGGCTTAACTATGGAACATTATATATCAGATAGATTGTCTATGTCTTGCAGTTTCCTTTGGGATAAAATCATTGTAAAAACAAAAAACCGCCCCTCAATTAAGAGAGAACGGTTTCTTGGTAATCGGTCAAATTACTGTTTGCTCCAACAAGGCAAACAAAAGAAAATTCGTTCACGGAAACTAATTCTATTTTCTTTGTCTTGTTCATTTGTTGGAAAATTATTGATAATTTGACCTCATTTATATCTTATACCTATTCAGTTTTAATGTCAAGCAAATATGTGGATAGCTTTTTAAAACTTGACACGATTTTCCAAAATCCTAAAAATGAGTTAAAAATTCTTTTTGAGCTTTGTGCTGTAATAAAAATTTTCAAAAAAAATTATACCACATTGCTGGGTTGAGCGGTTTAAAAACAATTTTTCGCAGAGTGGGTGTTGTGGTTGAGCCACCATATTACCAAAATATGGCTTAAAATAAGGTTAAAATTTGACATCGGCTTTTCAAAATGCTATCATATAAGAAGAACGAGTGGAGCGTTCCTTAAAAAATTATGAAAACATATCTTGTTGAATTTCAATGGGCATCGCCGTATCCTAAACAAATGGATTTGCGAGTCTCCGCTTCTTCAATGGCCACTGCCTCTGCCAGAGCCATAAGGGCTTGGCGAAAAGAGAATGGCCGGAAACGACTCAAATCTGTTAATCTTCACATTACAAGTTTATGAAAAAACTTTATGATTATGCAACGGAGTGCATTACTGAATTGGGTAATTTGGTCGGCAAAATGAGAAAGAAAGGCGAAGACATCGGATTGACTGAATCGCAAACAAAAAAGGTTTGGGTAACAGCTTTTGATGTTTTAGCCAAGAAACAAAAAATATCCCGCCAGATAATGAGCCAAAATCTAAGCAAAAAAACATCCCCGCCAGAGAATGTTTGATTATTAAAAGTATAGCATAAACCCCTAACTCCACAAGTAGTTTATGCAAAACAAAAAACAAATATCCGCTAGTCCGATTTTTAACGGGGCGGATATTTGCTTTGCGTATTGACAAAAAGTAAGATTAAACTTTTTGTTCTTTTTTGCTGGTGTCATAACTTCCAGCCGGCAATCCATAAAATCTTACGAAAAAATCTTACGAACTCTCGGCTAAAAATTTTTCCAACAGCTAAAACTTTCTTGCCACGCCGACAATCCTTGCCCCTCCAAAATCTTTACTCCGCATTTTAAATTGTCTTTGGCGTTTAAGACATCACCCTCGCATTTAAAAAATTCCCAAGTGCCGTCTATAATTTGCAGTATACCTTTGGCGGATGATTTTTTATTCTTTGCGGATTGGATTAAAGAACTCTCACAATCCGCAATTTTCACCATTAACGGTTCTTTCGGGAAGTATTGTTTTATCAATCCCTTAATTCCCGCCACATTATCATTTTCAAGCCCCACAATGCCCCCAGAGGTGCTTCCATCACCTTCCTCGTCTTTCCCCTCATCCCCCCTTTTTTCATTCAAGGCAAGCGATTTTTCGGGGGTATCAGGAATAACTGAAACGACAAGAGCCGAGGAAGCCAAAGTTGATTTCGGCGAAGCGTAAGCGATATTTATCACTTTCGGTTCGGGTGGCATTATCGCTAGATTAACCGCCGAGGCCAAAGCCAAGAGTGATTTAATTGTTAGGGTGAACATAGGGCAAGATGAGTTCCTGCCGGACTTCTATTTTTCCGCCCCTAAAATAGTTCCTTCACTATTTGAGATAAAGTTTTTGACGATATATCCCATACCGGAAGCCATAGCCACTTGTAAAAGGCTGGCGTAGTCAAACGAAGCGAACGAAAAGTTTTCTGCGTTTAAAGCGGAACCAAAAGCCAAAAAGACTGTTGATAAAACTGCGACTAGAAGTCCACGCCCTAAATCGCCCAAATTAACTCTGAATAGTTTTGATTTCATATTATAAATTGCTAATTATTTGATAAAGATTCCGGCCGGGACAGGAAGTTGACGAAAAATCCCTGTGGCCATTTACCACTTTTATATTATATCTCGCCTTTTTCTCTTTTACCAGTTTTTCAAGGGCGGTTAATTGAGCCAAAGTCGGTTCTTCAATTTCCATATTCCCCTGCAAACAAATTCCGATGGATTGCTTATTGTAGCCTATCGTGTGCGCCCCCTCTTCGTTGTCCACCCGGCCTTGATAAACTCGCCCGGAATAAGAAATGAAGTATTGGTATCCGATGTAAAAATTTAAAACGGAACGAAATCCCCACTTGCTTTTATGATATTCGTTCACCTGCTCAAAATTAAGCAGACCCGCTCCGTGGTGGATTATTATGTATTTCGGGTCGTTTAAATTCGGCACGGTCAATTTTTCCTTTAAGAGCATAATTCTTAATTGGAGTTGAAGTATTTGAAGTTGGAGCTTTAATTTTTCTATCATTTTTTAAAAGGTTTTTTTAATAATTCTTTAAAGGCCAGCCAAAAGACTTTTATCAAGTCTAGAACCCAGTTAGTTTCTTTCGGCGGATAGAAAGTGTCGTTTTTTTTTGCTTCCTCTTTTCTTGCGATGTGAAAACGCTTAACATAAGAAAAGTCTTGTTCAGCTAATTTCAAAAACGGCTCGTAAGTGTCAAAAATACCAGTAAATTGTTTTTGGTTGTAGGCGACAGTCCAATGATTTTCTTGACCAAGTCTGATATAAACTCCTCTTTCGTCTAAAATCCAAGCTTCTACCGAAACACCAAGAATAGAAAATTGCAAGGACAAAATTATCTTTTTTATTTTTTCTTCTTTTGGTTCATTGGGAGAGAATACATATTCGTGCAAAAATTCATATTTTGATAGCCACTCTTGGCCGGCTTTCAGGCAGTCTTCTTTATTTGCTCCTTTGAAAGAATAGTATTCGTCTATGTTTTTTAAATCTTCTGAATAAGGTAACATTTCTTCGGGTATCAGGCCGTGTTTTCTAATTGCTTCGCAAACCGTGTTGGGATCATTGCCTCCCTCTTTTGTGCCGGCCATAATTCCCACAAATCTATCAGAATAATTGACTTTTTCCTTAAATAAACGAAACATTAAAACTTCTATCGCTGAAAGTGTGCCAAAACTGACACAATTATAAGTTTCAAAATTTATATTTTGTTTTTCTTTTTCGGGCAGATAATCAGTCCAATCGGAATTGGGTTGCAAAACAATCTGGGGAACATTCCCCCCGCCAAAAATATAATTATCAGGTGTGATGACTGGCGGTTTGAAACCATAATTTTTATTTTTCATATATTTGCGTCTTCCAAAACGGAAGAATTTATCTGGTATTGATTTGTTTATTTCCTTTTGTTATAATTATACCATTATTAGCTTTGTGATTAAAGTGCAGGATACTCACAAAGCGTCCTGCACTTTAATTTTATCTTATGAAAGACATAAAAGGTTTTGAGGAATTATATGCTATTACAAAAGATGGGAGGGTGTGGAGTTATAGAAATAAAAAATTTCTTGTCCCACACAAGTATAAAATTTTAAAATGGTATTATTCAACCACTCTATGTAAAAAGGGAATTAAAAAAAATTTTAAAATTCATAGATTGGTAAGTGAAGCATATACCCCTAATCCAAATAATTTAAGAGAAGTAAATCATAAAAATGGAATTAAAAACGACAATAGGGTTGAAAATTTAGAATGGTGTTCCTCATCTGAAAACAAAAAACACGCAAAAGAAAATGGTTTTTATTCTAATATGCCCAAAGGAGAAGATTGCGGGGTTACAAAGTTTAATAAAAAAACAATCAAACAAATTCGTAAAGATTATTTAATTAAAAAAGATTATCCTAAAAAATGTCACTTAACTTCTTATAGAAAACTAGCAAAAAAATATAAAATGTCTAAATCAAACATAGAGGCCATTATTACAGGGTTTTCTTGGAAACATTTAAAGGTCTATTGATAATTTTATCTCTCCAAATTTTTGCGTCTTCTCTCACTTTTTCATTATACGACTTCCAAGAATTTAAGTGGCAAATAAAGAAGTGATGTTCACGACAAACAGTTATAAGGTTTTCTGATAGCAACTCTAAATCTGGCCGTAAATGATAGGGTTGGCAGTGGTGAAGTTCATTTGGTTTTAAAAAAGTTCCTTTTCCACCGCAAACTTCGCAATTCGGATGTCCCGCTAAAAACGCTTTTCTCACGGCCGGCCATTTAGAAGAACGCCTCGCTCCGAATAAATTTCCTCCTCGCCACCAATCTTTTAATCTTTGAAAAATCATCTGTGAAAAATTTTGCTAACTAATAAATATAAAGACCCGACAGAACCAGCCAAAATCGCCAAACCGATAATCATTTTTTTCCCAGTCATTAGAGCGTTATAGTTTTCAATTATAGGCTGAATTTTTTCGTAACTATCAAAAATCGGTTTCAATTCGTCTCTAAACTCCTGTTCTTTTCTCTCTCTTGATACTTTATTCTCGGCGGAAAATTGATGATGGTCGCTCATTTCTTTTTTTAGATTTTCAATGGCAATAGCCAACCTTAATATTTCCTTGCCATTATTTTGATATTGGTCAAGGTGTTTTTCTAGTCTTTCTTCAATTATGTTGCATTTTTCGCTCATTTTATTATAACTTTACCTTGAATTTCTTTATGAAGTTTTTTGTTTTTTTAAAATTATTTAATAATCCGAAAAATATGGCTCCGCTTCATAATATAATTGGGCGATTTCCCCCGCCGACAACGCCCGGTTATACAGTCTCACATCGTCCAGCCTGCCGTTGAAATATCCATTATTGACACAGCTATAACCGATATTCATTTTTTCAGTGCAAGCACTAACGCCTGTGAGAGGCACAACAGTATTGCCGACAACGTGCAAGTCGGTATCTCTTAAAACTCCATTCACATAAAGCCTTTGATTGCCGTCAGACTGGGTGTAAGTGCCGGCAATATGGAACCACTCATCAGTCGTCGTTCCATTTTTGCTAATGCTTGATAAATTAAAAACGGAAGTTTTCGTCGTTTTAGTTGTCCCGTTGGTGGTTACCACTATCCAACCTGAACAAAGATAACCGCTTCCGACCGCAACTCCAGCGCAACTTTGGCTAGTGGTGTATCCGGGTCTTAAATCAAAACCTTCTTGCAGTTGGGCGTTGGAGTTCCAATAGTAAGCTCCAAACATAGAG
>Ga0209416_1000550_pt1 | contig 38275 bp, 63 predicted proteins | sample RifGroF1_FD_184001 | JGI IMG/M metagenome (GOLD analysis project Ga0209416, IMG submission 184001) | Groundwater microbial communities from Rifle, Colorado, USA - Groundwater F1 (SPAdes) (version 2) | ecosystem: Environmental > Aquatic > Deep subsurface > Groundwater | place: Rifle, Colorado...
AATGCTTATAGATATATATTCTCTATCTTGATAATTTAATGTCGCAACAAGCAAATCACTTTCAAGCATATCTAATATGAATATTTCATTTTCTTGGAATACGAACGCTGCTGTTAAGTAGTCAGTCTCGCTCATTGATATTATCAACTTAATATCATTATTTTCAACCACATTATCTGGTAATGTTCTTATTGGCATAAAGTTGAAATAAATCTTATCAACCGTTGTAAGTGTGCCATCAAGGTTTCTTTGATTAACTGCCAAGTATAAGTTGTCATTGCTATCTACAATAGCGAAATTATCATTTACAAACGATATATCACTTACATCAATGTAATTATCAGTAATAAGTGTGCTGGGCAATAAGTATTGGTCGCTTGCGCCAGTAAACTTTTGTGTGTTCGCTTTTGAAAACATTGTGTCAGTGCTTCTTAGATAAAACGTTTTCACGCTTGTTCTTAACTTGATTAAGCCATTTTCTTTTGATAAACTATCACCTATTACAAAACGGTTAAATTCTGTCTTGTAAGGCAATATCGGCATATACATTTGGAATCCAAGTATTTCGCTACTGTCTTTTAAAACTTTATAAACCGGTAGCGAGAATAACGGATCGTTTCTATAAGCGCCTATTTCAAATTGTGAATCGTAATTTGAACCATTCCATATATAAGCTATATCTGTGTCTAACGCTATGTAATAAACCCCAGTAGTGCCTATTAAAGGAAAATAAGTATTGTCCGTGTAGTATTCTATGTTGCCGTCTATTGCGGTTATTGTTGTTGGAACTAACCCTTGTGTTATAACTTCACCGCCATCGATGTAAGGGAAATCTCTCGCAATCTTGTTGTATGTTCTCATTAAATCGATTACATCTGACGTGGATGTTGCCATAGTCCAATACTTATTATAAAGTTTGATTGAAGCAAACTCTAAAGTTCCGTCATTTTCAGTATAAGCAACTTGCCTTTTAATAATTTGTGTTGCTAACGATATTGTTTTAAATGAAGTCTTATCGCCAGCGAGTTTTGTGTCTTTGAAACTAAACAACCATTTTAACGTGTTGTTTTCAGCCACCGAAGCAACTTCGCTATAAACCCCTATATTGTTTTGAGATATACTCAACATTGCTCCATTGACCGTCAAATTGTTTGTGGCGTTTGTTGCTATTGTTTTCATAAACTCGGCAATAAGGCTCGCATACTTTGTTAATCCGTTTGAATCCATTCTTTGTGTTGCGCTTATTTCAACAAAAGCAAACGGCATAAGTAAATCTCTTTTGAGTGTAAAATCGCTCTTTGTTAATGTAATTTCGTATGGTCTAAACTCTTTTGGTATTTGAATGAATTGTGCTATTCTATTCCAATTCTTGCTTAGTTCATATCTCGCTACTACAAAGAAGTTGTAATAAACTAATTCAACTGAAGTGATAAAATACCCATCGCTTGTATAATCACCTACCGAATAAATGCCTTGTAAATTGCTACCATCATAAGCATGAAGTGTTTTGTGAAGTTTAGCAATCGATAATGTATCAACGCCAATTCTTTGAATTTGTCCAAATATGTTTTTTGTGACATCATATAACGAATTGATACGTTCACTTTGGTTAATTTGAATTTCAGTGTCTTTTAAATAATTATAATCTTCTCGATATTGTTCCGTTCTCATTGTTTCAATATAAGGTATATACTGCACTTTGAAAACTAAATATTGCCATGTAGTTTCAATGTTGAGGTATTCTCTAATGTTATCTATCGCTGTTTGTAATCCAAACGCACCAAACGTATCAAAGAATCCATCAATTCGATCACTACCATAATTCCAATAGATTGCGTGGTCTTTGTAACCTAAACCACCAGTTAAATCAAGCGTGTCATAAACCTTTTTCTCGTATAAGAAATTATTTAATGAATATTCTAATATCGAACTGCCACCACTTGCATAGCCATAAATATACATTGAAATAATATTTGCTACTTTAAATGGTAAAATTAGTTTTGCTGTATCTTCACCAACAATATATTCATCAGCTCTAAAGGTAACATAGTTTGTTACTGCGCCTTGATTGATAACCGCAACTTGTTCTTCGTTAGGTATCACGTTTTCAAGATAACTTTCAACCTTTGTAGCGTAATTTTCACCGCTAACTTCATCACCATAATCAGTTAAATTAAGCGTTGTAATATCTTGATTGCTTGGTGTTATGTTTAATTGTCTATTGTTTATAAAATCAGCATAAAGCACATAATTCCACTGTTGCGTTCCAACATCATATTCATATTGTAATCTTGGTATTGCGTTTACATACTTAAACACTTCAACTAATGCCTCACGCAAGTTTTTCTTATCTAAATAGAATTGCGGTGCGTTAATGCTTTCTAAATATGTTTGCAAGTCAATATCAATTACAAACGGCCTTGTTTCAATTAAATATTCAACTGGCACAAACGGAGATAATAACCGTAACCGTTCTACAACATCATACATTGTATATCGTGAGCCACTTGTCGGTTGCGTGAACGATAATGAGCCACATGGGTATTTTTCAAGCACTTTCGTTGATTCAATTAAACCAAGTGTGTGGTCGTATCTTAAAGTTTTCTTTGTTGATATTTCAACTTTGTCACTATATAAAATCCAATATGTTGTTCTTGTAGTCGTTCCATCGCTTATCGTTACTGTAACATTAGAAAATCTTGGCAAAGCGTCTTTTGTTGTTAGAAACGGTAATACAAGCAACGCACTATCTAAGCTCTCATCAATTTTAAATGTTTGGTTTATAATCTCTGGTTTATAGGTGACATCGTTGATCGATACATTAAATGTAAACAAGTTAATCACCACCTTCCAGTACTGACTGTTCCGTTACTCAACTGCCTCATGTAACCCGCTGACAAGTTTTCTTTATATATTCTTATTCCATAACCAATATTAGCGTTGCCATAATAAACGCCAGCAACAGTAGAACCTAATATCGGATTTGCGATGATACCAGCAACTAACCCAGCGTTTGTAATAACAAATTGATTTCTACGTTGTTGAACGCTATTTTCAGTTAATTCGCCTACATAGCCATTGATTTTCGTTGCTATAACTCCAACTTTTGCTACGGTTAAAACTGGCGAAATATGATGTTTAACTTCTTTTTCTTCTTTAATCTCTGGCTTTTCAGCAGAAACCTTTTGAAACGACCTTGTATATTGTGCGCTTGTTGGTGATTTTGCTGTTCCTCTTCGTGCTTCAACTATTAATCTATAATCTTGCATAAAATCACAACCTTACGCATATTGCTTCATAAACGTTATCGAAGCGGTCGCTCTTTCGCCTAAATCATTTGTTTCACTAAAACTTTGTATAATCACCGTTGCACTATAACCACTTGCATTTGTTGGTGTTTTAATCAATAGCGTATAAGCCGTTTCGGGGTTATAAGAACCATTAAGGCTATCAAGCAAAGCCGATAAACCACTGTTTACCCACAACACAAGCGTTGCACTCCATGTTGCGCTTTCAGCAAGAGATTTCGCTTCAACCTCACCAAGTATCTGTGGCGTTTGTAATTCCATGTTACGCTCTTTTTTGCTTGAATAAGGGTATATACGAGTTGCGGTTGAAAAGTTCCCACCAGTGAGCCAATATTGCCATTGATTGCCAAAATAGAACGTGTTGCTAAACTCAATATAAATTGTAGTATTAAGTTGAATGTAATAATCGCCATTAAGCAACTGCAAGCCACCCTCTGGTGTTATTGCTTCCATGTTCCATACGGTATTATATGTTGTAGAGCCGTCAACAACGCTTTCGCTATTGCCAACAACTTTACTAATCAATTCTTCTAATGCTTCTAATTTTAAACTTTGTTCGCTATCAGTTGCAACTAAGAACGAAATAGGTATGCTTGCTAAACCAGTAATGCTACTCGGTATTGCACGATATTCCGCTGTAAATCTCATCATTCCTGGAATGTAAGTGTGTTCGACAAGTTTATAGCCGTTATCGATGTTAAACACATAATCAAATTCTTCATCATCTTTTTTCGCATATTGCCCAAGAACAAACACTGCACTTTGGGTGTTGTTATTTAATTTTGCTTCTATATTCGCTCTAATAACCTCTTGCAACATGATAACACCACCTTATATTTTTCTATTTATATCTATATTTCCAATTTCAATATCAGCGTTATGTTTCCATGAAAATTCATTTGAGATATGACCGTAAGTGACTTTATCAGCCAAATAACTATCATAAGATTTCGCTTCTCGTCTGCCAAGCATTCTTTCATTGTTTTCAGCAACAAACACATCGTAATTGCCACGCAATATTCTATCTTCATAATACTTTAATAAATCTTCGTTTTGAGTTCCAAACTTAGCATTAAGATAACTTGCGATTGCTGGCACTGTTCTATTCGCTATAAAGCCAACCCATTTTTTAGACTTGCTTGTGCCTTCCTCAAGAAAATATGTGTAATAAGCTCTCGATAAATTATATTGTATATTGAAACCGACTGCGGTATCGTAAACCGATATTGAGTTGTATCTTAAATTGCCAGTTTTAAACGGTGCGTATGAACGTGCAAGCCCTAAACAAGATTGCTTTTCGCTTTGTAAATCAGTTAAAAATGACATTTAATTCAACTCCAACACAAACGGAAACTTTTTGCTTAATGCAAACATTCCTAATTGCCGTTGTGGTATTACACTGTTTATTACACGCTTCTTAAAGTCGGCTTCAAGATAAACAACATCATTTAAACGTGGATCGATATCGGTTTCACTTGTGAAGATAACGTCACTTAATTTGCCTTTTAACCACGCAGGCAACGCTTGTGTGATTGATTCATTTGCACTCATATAACGATAACGAAACGATTTAACCGCTTCACAAGTTGCTATTGCTTCAACGCTATTATCTTTAATAAAACTGTTTACGGTTGTTATATCGCTTGTTTTAACTAAATACCCAACAAAAGTTTCACCAGCACCTAAATTAGCCATACTAGTACCCCATTGTTGTATAATCAAATTCCGTTTGTGAAAAAGCCGATAAATACAATTCTCTACCAACGATAATAAGCAAACCGTTTTTATAGTTTCTTAAAACATCTTCAGCAGCAACTGCAACTCTACGTTCACCACGCAACGTATCTCTATCGATTTTAACGCCATTAAGCAAGTTTACACCGATTTGATATTCAAGCATACTTGCGTTGCTTTCCCATTCATATCTTGCTTGTTCTTCTAAACAGTTTTGAATAACCGTTCTTACATCTTCATCAAACGCTAAATAATATTCCCAAAGACGTTTGTTTTTAAGTTTATGGTTATAAATGTAGTTATAGACAGTGCGAGATATTTGATAACATTTATCTTTTGCTCTTGTTAAACTGCCTTCACGTTCTTCTAAATCAATACCCATTTCACTTTTAAGATACGCTACGGTTAATACATATAAGTGTCTTGTAGTATCATAAGTCATTTGTGTTGTGTTTGTTGGCATTATAATGCACCACCTTTATTTTTCTTCTTCTTGTTTCTTTAAATAACCTTCAAAACCCATTTGTATATCTTCAAACTCTTTAACTTGATCATCATAAGCATAAGTTAATGGCTTTCTAATATCATATTCTTTGCCAAAACCATCTACAACATCACGATAAATCTTTTTCGCTAAACGATATTCAATCTTTTCAATCGGTGTTAAGTTAGGTTTCGCTTTCATCATTTCAAGTTCTTTGCTCATTAAATCTTTTAATTCTTCAATGCTTGTAACACCTTTTGTCATTGGTTTAAATCTATTTTCAATGTAAATCAATCTAATACACGCTGGCGTTCTAAAATACTCTTGCAAGATGTTATTATAAATCTCTTTCATCTTTAATAGCATTTGTAAATCACTTTCTACCTTTTCTGCACTAACTTCTTCTTCTACTCTTTCTACTTCTTCGATGTTCTTTAAATCTTCCATTTTTTGTTTCTCCCTTTTCTTTTGGATTACAAGTGCCATAGAATCGAACTATGGTTTTGCACCAAGCCACTTGATATAAGAAAGGGCGGCATTTTCGTTGCCAAGCGTGCCACCCATTTCTATTTAATTGTTATGCAGCACTTACAACTACGGTATGAGTATCAGTTAATGGAGTATCAAGCGATGTATAAACAGGGTTTCCACTTGAATAACTAATAGATTTAACTTCAGCTGTAATCGTGGCTGTTCCTGCGCCAACACCAGTAACAGTAGCGCCTGCATTATCTCCTACTACGGTTGCTAATAATTCATCATCTGATGACCAGATAACTGCATAGTAACCAGGATCAAATCCAGCAGAGAGTGCGACTGTCAATTCAATTTCTGCCCCAACCACAACGGCCTCTAAACCGCTAATGGCAACAGTAGTTGGGTTAGCTATTCCTGCGATCCAGGTGCTACAACAGTGATTGCTGTTGCCCCTTCAACGAATGTTGCTTTTGCAAGCAATTTAATGCCTTTTTCGAAGAATACTTTAACTCCGAAATTTGATAAAGGTTGAATTCTTAAACCTTGACCGTCTGGTGAATCGATAACTTTTGTGCTTTCTGGGAAAGCGTGTCCACGACCAGTTGCGTTATATGCGCAAATGATACCAACGAGGTTATCAAGATAACCAGCAGATTGTTGCATCCATGATTCAGCGAGTGTCCATAATGCGTTAGAAGCTTGAATGATTGCTACATCATTAACCATACCTCTATAACCTGGAACATCTGGTAAAACTGTATCAGGATCGACTGCACCAGATTTAATCATTTCTTGAGCAAAATTCGATCCACCAACAATGATATTACCGTTTTTTCTTAAATCAGTTACTGCTGACGGTCTTAAAATTGCTAAACGGCCAGTAGTTGGGAACACGTCATTATAAGTGTCGCCATTGTCTAATGAAGCACAAGCGTCTTGAAATTTAGACCAAGCAGATGAAGCGTCAGTACCAAATTTAGTTGGATCGTATGTAAAGATACGGTCAGTTTCAGTTCCGCTTGCTGTAATAACAGCATTAAGAACTTCAGCGATTTGATAAGCCATTGTTCCTGCGTTCATTTGACGAGTGATTGCTTTTGCGATTTCAATCGCTCTCATGTTAAGAGCAGAAGCACCGCCAAGCGATAAAACGTGTTGAGCTTGTGGAACATCTTCCATTTGGTCATAGATATTAGCACAAACTAATAAAACTTCATCTAAACCTTTGATTTGTGACGCTGTGGAGTTAAAGAATCCACCGTTAGTTGTTGCACCTAATTGACGGAATGAGCCAGTAGAAGCAACAATCTTTGGAACACGAAGGACTGCACCGCCTTGTGAGGCGTTGTTTGAATAGACTTCGGTAATACCGATTCTATCACGATAAATTTGTTCTTGAATCATTTTACTCAATATGATGTTAGAAACACCAATTTCAAGTGCGGTTGATCCAACCGATAGACCTACGAAATCAGAAAATGCCATGATAATTGTTCTCCTTTTTTATTGGGCGTATGTGCCACTTTTTTTATATTGTTCTAAAATCTTTGCTTCTTTATCTTTTGCTGCTTTTGTAACTTCATCGCTTACCTTTGGTGTTAAAATTCCCGTTGGTGTTCTATCTTCTAAATCTTTCAATTTCTTTGATAGTTCATCAATAACTTTATCTTTATCAGTAAGCAACGTGTTAATGCTTTCAAACTTCTTTTCTAATGCCGAAAACTTTGCGTCATAGTCTGGAAGTTCAACTTTCTTTTCTACTACAACTTCTTCTTGCTTTTCAACTACTACTTCTTCTTTAACCTCAACTGTTTGCTCAACTACTACGTCAGTTTGGCCTTCGACTTTAACGACTTCTTCTTCAACCTTTTTAGGTTGTAGTTTAGTCAATAGTTCAGCTTTTTGTTCTTCGGTTAATAAAGCGATTTGTTCATCTGTAAGCATTTTAAATCTCCTTTTAAAAATTGACATCGATGTTCTCTCCTTTCGGAATCTACCATGCCATATCAACGGGCTATTTATCACGATACTTACGCTTATGCGCTTTTTCAAGTGTAGTCGGCCAATAAGGTTTAGGCTTTGTAACAAATCTATCTTGTGTTTCTTTGCTACCTATAAGTTAAATAACAACGGCAGTTTATTCTATCATATTGTGGTAACGTATGATGTGCTGGAAACATAGCCGTAAAACCATCTACCTCAAAAAACTCATTTATAGGCACTTCTATGCCGTCAATTCCTTGATGGAATGTTGTTTGCCTAACACGATTATCTCGTTGGGTGTTCCATATCTTAAAGCGTTTATTAAGGTAACTTTGGTTAGTAAACTGCGAAAACGCATTTTGTTTCTCATATAAATCAGTTCGTTCTTTGGCTTCTTCAAACCATTCTCTATCATTTTTAACCACCTCTATATCGCTTTTTGGCTCATTTCGTGGTATAATATTCTTGATAGAAGCGATAATTCTTGCGTTGTTTTTACGAACTTCATCAACATAATTTACAAACTTGCCTTCATTTTCTAACCCTTTTTCAATCAATTCAACCATTTTTTTAGGTTTTTCAATCTCAATTTCACTTGTTATTTCAGTAAAAACAACTTGTTTATTTGAAAAATACTCGGTAAATGCTATCAAAAACAACCCTATAATGATGAAATCTTCTTGTTTTTTACGTTTTTTATACTGTAAATCACTTAATCGCAATACATATTCATCTAATAACCGTTTATTTTTGGTTATCATTTCAATTTATTGTCCTTATGTGCTTCAGTTTTATCGCTCATGTTGTCTATTTCTTCTTTTTTCTTCTCATCATTACCAAAATCGCCTTTAATTTGCATTGATTTCTCAAATGCCTTTGCATTTATCTCGGCTGTCATTTCAAGTTTACGTTTTTCTTCTTCAAACTTTCGATCAACCATCTCTTTAATTTGTTCATCATCAAGGTCAGGCCACATCTTTTTGAATATATCAAACTTTGCAAAGCCAACTTCGTTCATAACTCTTGTTTGTTCGGTTGTTACAAGCATATTAACATGGTTTTGCGAACTAAATCGAACTGTAAACTCATCATCAACCTTATAAAAGTCTTTCCATATCGACATAAAGCGATTTAAACACTGTGTGAATAATGAACGTTTTTCTTCGATATACGAAATTGTCTTTTGTGCTTCAGCAGCGATTTGAGTTGCTGTCTTGCTACCACCACTTGCGTCTTTAAGGAATGAGAATATATCACTACCTGCAACGCCAATTTGTGAAGCAATATTTTCTACAAAGTTGTTACGAACTCTAACCCATTCTTCTGCTCTTAATTCAAATTGAATAGAAATAGGCTTTTGGTCTTTATCATTCAAATAAGGGAACTTTGTAAATAACATACCATCTAAATCACTGTAATAGATATTATTAACATCAGTTGGATTTGTCATTTGTTGAGGTAATAACACCTTACCACGTCCAAGATACAAGTCGGTTATCATTTCAGCGTATGCTTGTTCATAACCTATCATGTAACCTATAACGTTCAACAAAGCACTTTCTCCCATATCAATTTCAGGTATTGTGTTTGCTGCGGTATATTTAACAATTAACACACCAAGATTTGGTAATAAAGGTGAAATAGGTATTTCATAATCAAGTCTAAAATCGTTACCGAAATCAGCTTTAAGCCATTGTTGCACTTTCTTTGGTAATTGTTGCCATTGAACTTCGTTTGTTTCCATTAAATCAAAGTTTTGAGCCGATAACACGCTTGAATCAGCACGTTTCATAAAAATCTTTTTAACAGGTTTACCACTTTCGTTATAATAACGTTTTTCAAGCAAATAGAACGATTTAAAGTTATCACCACGTCCATCGCCATTACTAATGTTCGCTGTATATGATTTTAAGAAACCAGTGAATGATGTTGCGTTACCAGTAAAATCGGTTGTATAGAAGCATTGATCCATACGCCAAACGCTTGGAATTAAATCTCTTGAACTACTTATGTCCATCTTAATAACAGATGTTCCTAAAGCAACGGTATATTCAACGAGTTTTTTAACAAACGATTGAAAGCCAACTACATCGGCATATTTATTCCATGTAATAAGGTTTTGATTTACAAACGTTTTAGGATTAGTTTCTTTGTATTTGTTACCAAAGAACACATTACCACCAACAATGAGTTTTGAAACCTCTTTAACAATAGCGTTACCTATTCTTGTTGAGAATATTCCATTTTTAGGATTATGGAACTCTGGCACAAAGCCACTATACCAACCAGCACAAGCACGAATGTTATTGTAGTAGTATTGTTTAAACTCTGTTGGAACAAGAGCATAAAATGCGTCACGCACAATATACGAGTATGTAAGTTGCGGATTAAGCGAGGAGATGTTAGCAACTTGTTGTTGCAGTTGATTTGTTTGTTCTATGATATTGTTGCTCATTGTTTCACTTCCTTTGCATAATCATTTAATTGATACGGATTAGCATGATATGCTACTGGGTATCTTATAGCGTCAGTGCGGTCATTCGGTATGCTTGAATTAAACTCATCTTCGTGTCCAGGTTCTTCCATCCAACAAACAGTTTCAAGTTCATTAAATAGTTCACTTGGCGAGATTTCAGCACCGCTAATAACTTCAACCCATGATTCTTCAGTAAAATACAAAACGTTATCAGTTAAAGAGTTATTAACCTTTTCGCTTGTTTCTACTAAATCTTTTCTTGTAAACGGAATAACAGTGCAATAACCACCAAATTGGAATTTTAAGTTATCAATTAAATCACTATTATGTCCATCGACAACGAAAATCTTGGTTTTATATTGCAACGAGTATTTATTGATTAAATCATAAAGCCACTTGCGAATGAACTTATCGCATAACACGTTATTTCTTATAATTCCGTTCTTATCAGGATTATGTTGAAACATATCGCCTAACTTGCAAATAAGCCTACGGTCTTTTAAATGAAATATAGGCATGAAAATTGTCATATCTCTTGTTGATGAGCCATCGACACCTATATAAACTTTTTCAACATTCATTAACGCCCATTGGCTATCAAACTTAAACGGCTTTTTAGTCTTTAAATCTATGAAAGTATCGTCTTGCTTTTCCTTATTATATAAAGGAATTACATGAACGCTTGGTGTAAACGCACCATAGACTAAATCATTACCGCCTACTGGCTCACCTAAATACATATATTTTGCATTTTTAGGATTCATTTCAAACTCTCTTGCAATAAGTTGCAAAGTAGCTCTATTTAAAAAATGTTTAATATCAAGATATGATGTTTCAACAACTGTAACATTAGGGTCTTTGCCCATTTGTTCAACCCATTGATTAAACTTACCAAACTTATTTCTATCTCTATTGCCTGCATAAATGACTTTACCTAAATTATCATCTAACAAACGCATATATGTTGCCATAGCATGATTTAATAAATCGCTACTACCTGTTCCACTAAATATTTCTTGCGTTTCTTCAACAATGATTAACGACAATTTCTTTTCAGTTGTTTTACCACGAGATTGGTTACTACCACTTTTACTACCAAGTCCAACTCCACCAAAACGTATCTGATTACCAAAAGGACAATCTATAATCATAGGCGGTGTTTCTTTAAATCTAAACTTACTATAAAGTTCAGATGGTAATGTAGTAGCACATAACTTTTTAAATTCTAATAATACGCTATCTTTCAACGCACTTGAATTGGCTCTTAATACGATAATATCGTGTTTAGGGTATGCAAAACAGTTAGCTAACATCTTTTGTTCAAATGTAGTTGTTTTACCACCAACACGACCACTTACTAAAACATAAGTATTTTTGCCTTTTTTAATTTCTTCTAAATCATCATTCAATACTGGTAAAAACTTGCTTATGACTTTAAAATCAAGGCTAACGGATTTACCCATAACTTATTCACCGTTTGAGCCATCATTAACTTCAAAAATTACCTTAATACCACTTATTTCACTTAATGAACTTGGTTGTTGCTCTTTCTTGTATTCCATTCTCTTTTTGTTATTAAGCAAATATTGAATTGACATTGGATTTGGTGCTACTTTCTTTGTATATACATCTTTATTCTCTATTACACGCCCGCCTACGCTTCTTTGATTTATATGAACTTCTTCTACATCATAACCAGTCGCTGAACGGAACAAAGCGTTTTCTACATCTTTAAACTTCTTATCTGCACCTAACTCTAATCGATCTTGTAATTCTGGGTGTTCATCAAAAAAGTTCCTTAATGATACTTGCGTTAGTTTTAAATCTACTGCAATCTCTACAAAGGAACGATTATCTCTTGACATATTTTCTATTAACTTTAAACCGTCAGTTGTTAATAAAAAGGTTTCACGGTTTTCTAAATCATTGCAAACATTATATTTCTTTAAGGTTTCATCAATCTCTATTTGAACTGTGGTCTTTTTAGTCACTTGATTTGCCATTGATTCCACCCTCTCTTTTATTTGACATTCTTTATTCTTTTGTAAACTTTCCCCAAAAATATACAACACGCACTTTTTGTTTTAATCTCACTATTATTTTAACACCCCTTTAACCCCTTTGTAAATACTTTTGTTTTTAATTGCTCTCTTTTAATTCTTTTTATGCCTTTTTAGTTCTTTTATTCTTTCTTTGCCATTTTACGACATTCTTTATATAACCTTTTACATAGAAAATATATAGAGAGTATAACCCTAATACCCTATAAAAGAATTGACCTATATACCCCTTTAATAGAATAAACAAAGATATAAAAGAATGATAAGAGAATATTATAATAGAATGTAAAGACTTTCAAATGCTAAAAGGTTTACAAAGGATCATATAAAAGAATATATAAAAGGTTTTACTTGCTCTATAAAGATTTAAGTACTAAGTACTGTTTTAAAGATTTTAAATACATATTAAAGATTTTAAGAACATAACAAAGAATATAAAGATAATAAAAGAATATAAAGACAAAAGAACTAAAAAGAATAAAAGACTTATAAGAGAATATAAAAGAGTATTAAAAGAATATAAAGACTATAAAAGAATAAAAAGATATAAAAGATTTTAAATACATGATAAAAAGAGATAAAGAGAATAAAAGAATCAAAACAAAGAGAAAAAAAGATATCATATTTAAGTGGTTAAAAACAAATAAAAAAGACCACTAAAAAGTGGTATAGAGAACGCCAGAGAAATAGACATTTTTAAAATATCAGTTTAAATAGCTTTTTTCTGGAATATGTAATAATATACTATAAATCATTTAAAAGCGTTTTAAAGCCAATTTAAAGCGTTTTTTTAATAGGTTTAAAATGGATCAATGATATTGCTATAAAAAAATGCAATAAAAAAAGCGGTTATTTCACCGCCCTTTTAAAAAACATAATTTCAAAATTATTTGTATCACAATTCAAAACGTTAATAACTAACACTTGATTGTTTTCGAAATAAATAACCGTATCATCGAAATACTCATATAAATTGATATAATCACTTTCAAAGACTTTGTTATATTCTTCCTTTGTTTTTTCACTAACTTTTTGTGTGTCATTTTCTAAAATATAAGGTGATATTTCTTTGTGGTATAACTTGAATTGACTTGATAAAACCTTTTCGTTTAAATAGTCACTTAAATCTTGCATTATGGTTGTCATGAATAAATAATCATTTATAACTTGTTTTAATGTTGTTTTCATTTTTAACCTTTCTTTTATGTGGTTTTTATTGGTTATACCACAAAACCGATTTTAAAATATACCCTAATTATACAACTATGTTTTATATTGTCAAGCGGTTTATATCATTTTTTTATCATTTTTTTAAGTGGTATAAAATACAATTTAATTTTACGCTTTAAAATCGGCATATAAAAACCACTCAAAAAAGCATATAAAAACAATACCAGGCGTAAAGCTCTCATGCGTGCGTGCGTGTGTATTTATAAAGATATAGGCGCATTATAAAGCGTATGATTGCATGGGTGGGGGTGGGTATCAATATATACGCATGGGGGCGTGGGGTGGTTGCTCTGGGGGATTGATCCATTACATTTTTATAACATTTTAAAATATTTTAATAATTGCACTTGACATATAAAAACATAGTGGTATAATAAAATCATAAAGTTTAATGCTATATCTAAAAAAGCATAGCAATAGAAAGGATCAAAGAAAATGGAAAAGTTACAAGTAGTGAAAGATTGGTTAGAAAGCAAAGACAACGAAGAATTAAGAACGCTATGGAATGAATACGCAGTAGAAAACTCTCCAGATGATGAAATTTTCGAAAACGATGAGTATTTTTTCAATGATTTTTACGGTCAAGACGTGATGGGGGCTATTAGAGCCATTAGTTATGGGAATTATAATTTTAGAAATGAATACTTACAATTTAATGGTTATGGAAATATTGAAAGTTTTGATTGTTACGAAATTAAAGATAAAATCGACATGGATGTATTGGCGGAAGATATTTTAGAAAATCCAAAAAATTATTATGATTTAGATGATCTTGAAGAATTGTTAGAAGAAAGCGAGGAAGAAGAAAGCGAGGAAGAATAGAAAATAACATTTAAAACCCTTTTACATAGTGCATTATAGCGATATAGTGCATTATAAAAAGCGCTTTAAAGTGCTAAAATAGTTTATCGCTAAACCTTAAAAAGCGAAAGAATCAGAAAGTGAGAAAAATTGAAAACGTTAGCAGAATTAAAAAGAAACGCAAAAAGTCAAACATTATTAGCTGAAATGGTCATCCGTTGCGGTGATCACGATATACCAGAAAGGCTAATGGGGTGGCGTGGTATCGTTGACGCTAACAGCAACAGTATTACATTTTTAACAAAAGAAGGGAAAAAATCACAGTTAGACATTGAATTTGCTTCACTCGTTGAATATGATGAAAATAAGCTAACTATCTATTTACCAGGTTTTAGAGATTTAAACGAAGAAGAAAGCAAAATCATGCAAGAATGGCAAGCAATAACCAAAACAGAAAAATATCAAAAGCAATCAGAAATAGACATATTAACCGATGGATCGAGCACTTTCTGGCAACAAAAAGCATTTTTTATCAATAAAGGTTATGAATATTTAATGGGTTTCAATACGATAAACGGATTAAAATATGATTTTAATACTCAAAAGATAAGAGATAAATCAATAAAAGGCGCTATCAATATGCAATATAATATAAAGCATATCTAAAACAGTTTAAATTCTTTTATAGTGCATTATCACATGATAGTGCATTACATAAAGAGTTTAAAACTCTATAAAGTTTTACGGTTTAACCTATAAAACCGTTTTTTTAGAAAGGTTTAATATGAAAAATGGTTATTTTTCTATGCTTTTATTACGTTTTAAGGGGGTGACTATCTCTTTATGAAACTAAAAACCTTTTTAGCCAGAGCGCATAAAAGCTCTAATATTTTCGTGTTGTCAAATGAAACAAACGGTTATTTATATGCGGGGGGGGCTGCTCTTTGCAGGGCTACCTTAAAGAATGAAGAATTTTGCAAGCAGTTATTAGAACGTAAAATCGCTTCGATCCAAGCAGTTGGCGAAAACAAATTTCAAATTAAAGTATATGGGGGGTATCCTGGAAATGAATAGAACGCCAGAACAAAAACAAGCTTTAAATGATTTATGCGCTAAACTGCCACGAAATCACAAGCAAGTTTTTCAAGCGTGGTATTATTCACGCAACGAGTGCGATTTGATTTGTGTTCAAATGAAAAGACAAGAGCCAAGATATTTAAACCTAAAAGAAATACAATTTAATGAAATTGAAAAGAAAGTCGAGGAGTTTTTAAATGAATAGAAACATACCACAACACGAACAAGAATGGCTCGATAATCTTTATAAACCAATGAGAGAGGGGGGCTACCCTAATGTTAGAGTGCAAGATTTGCCACAAGAAAGTTCACCGATTGAAAAGCCACTTGATGAACACGCATAGAATGACCGCAAGCCAATATTTTAATTGGTTTGGTGATACGCAGTTTGTTAGTGATGAATTAAGTATTAAATTGAAAAGAGCAGCACGAAATCATGCGGATCAGAATGAAATAAATCTATCAAAATCTAAAAATAGGAGAATAAAATCATGCGAGGAATAATCACAGGAACGTTTGGAAGAAAAGAAAGCCGTTTAATGTTTACGCCAGAATTAAGTTGCAGTTATAACTATATTGCTAATAGAGAAAGAGCGCAACCAGATAACACTTATTTTAGACAATTATGTTATGATTCAGTTCAAGCCTTAAAACACAGTGGGGTGGCCTATGTGTTCCAACAGGCGCAAGTTGATAAAATAAAGAGCCATTTAGAGCCAAAATATAGAGTTGACATCGCTATGACAGATGGAATATTTGTTATGCGAGCGACATTTAGGGGGTAGGGGTATATATGGAATATGCTTCAGCAAGAAAATTAAAAGCCGATGAAGTTGAATTGCGTGTTGGATCAAAGACAAAAGATAAAACGAAAGTGCAGTTGCTTGTTTATAAAGACGCAAGAACGGACATGGCGTTGCTTGATGAAATGTTTGGTAATAATTGGCAAGTTGAATACAAAGAAATTAAAGGCGTTATGTATTGCGGTATTGGTGTTTTAGTTGGTGACCATTGGGTTTGGCGTTGGAACGCTGGTGTTGAATCAAAAGGCACTGGCGATGATGACCCTAATAATCAGAAGGGGGAAGCCTCTGACGCATTTAAGAGAGCTGGTTTCCTTTGGGGCATTGGTAGAGAACTTTATAAACTCAAAGGCATACAATGGATTCCAATCAAAGACAATTATGATAAATGGTTTGTAACTGAACTTGATTGGGATGAAGAAACTTTATGGAATTTAACCATCGTAAATCAAGACGATGAAATTGTTTATCAAGTCAAAAATGGCAAAAAGATGTTTATCAAACAAGGCACAAAACAAGACGATACGCAAACAAAAGAGCAAGAGCCTAATACGAATACTCAAAAGGAAGAAAAAATCGTTGTTGAGCCTAAAATTGATGGAAAACAACCATTAACGAATGTTGATGAATACATTAAGAAGAAAAATCAAGAGATTTATATGGAATTATTGAAATTATCATTTGATTTATTGAATAGCGCAAAATACCCAGACGCAAATAATAAATCGAAAGAGTTTGTTAAAAACTACTTTGAAAGAACGTTAAAGGTTGCGCCGATCAAGACGCTTAATGATAAAGTGGAATTGACAAGAGATACAACACAAGAACAACCAACAATTCAAGGAAGAATTTTAATGCAAAAAGATGATTTATGGTTTGGTTATAACAACCAAGCAAGCCTAAAATATGAAATTGAACAAGAAATAAACATCTACGAAATGGAGAATGTTATCAATGGTTAAAGTGCAGTTTGAAATGAAAATCAATCATAAAAGACAAAAATACAAAACAAGCAAGGGGGGGAGTGTTATCGGTGGTTATTTCATGGACAAAGATAATTTTGGAATGATTAACCTGGAATTTAGTTGCTTTAATGACCTTGCTGAACTTGTTGATTCACTTCCTACTGGCACTAAAATCACTGGAGAAGGAACTTTAAAAAACAAAACACCGTTTAATAAAGACGCAAAGCAAGAAGATAATAACGCAAGAGAGGTTTTGATTACCAGAATAACAAAATATTCAATCTGGAATGATGATTTAAAGCGTTTCGATACCACTGAATGTAATGTTGGAATCACTAAACCAAGCGATACTCAATACGATAAAGACCATGAATATACGCCTAATAAACCAAAAGAACAAAAGCAAGAGAAACAAGAATTTGAGATTATTGATGATGATTTACCGTTCTAACGTGATTTAAAATGGACTTTATGAACTTACAGCAATTCGTTGTGGCGGTGGGGTATGTTTCTCAAGACCTCATCCCACAAGATAGTTCGTTTGGAAAGTATATGTTCTTTGGTTTAACATCACGAAAGCATACAGGACAAACAACTTATTTAAGATGTAGAGTTTCTGGTGATTTAGTCGATCAGTTTGCTTCACAACACACAAAAGGCTCTATCGTAATGCTTTATGGCAATATCGTTCATCAATATGACCAAGACGCTAAAAATCGTGTAAACAACTTAATTGACGTTCTTGGGTGGTTATACTTTGCTGACATTGACGCTCACTTTGATGATTTAAACGATGTTGAATACGCTTATTTAAGTGATAGATTAAAGGCTTATCGAATTGCAAGCGAAAAAGAACAAAAGAAAATAAAAAAGAAATTAGGGTTTGAAGAATAAAATATGAATAAAAATATACTAAAATGTTTACATATAAACAATATTGTGCTAAAATTGTATTGTGAAAGGGGGTATAATATATGACATTATATACCATTAGGGAAGTTGCTGAAATGTTAAAAGTGCATGAGGGAACGGTTAGAAGATGGATTAGAGAACAAAAATTAACATCATTTAAGTTTTCTAACTCTGGATCTGTTCGTGTAACACAAGATTCACTTAATAACTTTTTAAGCAACTCACAGAATAAGGTGATTTAAATGGCAATTTATAGAAATTTTTATACACAGTTTTGGGATGATGATTTTATATTAGATTTATCAAAAGATGAAAGATATTTATATTTTTATCTTATTACAAATCCAAAAACAACATTATCTGGTATTTACGAGTTGCCTTATAAGGTCATTGAGTTTCATACAAGCTTAAATAAAGTGCAAATTGATAGACTGCTTGAATCTTTAGAAAAGAAAGAAAAGATTATTTATGATAAAACAACAAATGAGGTTTGCATACGAAATTGGTTGAAATACAATATCACAAAATCACCAAAACTTGTTGTTAGTTTAGAAAAAAGTTTTAAAGATGTTAAAAATCAAAATTTAATTCAATTTCTTAATGGGTTAGATACGGTATCTATACTGTATCGATACCCTATTGATACTGTATGCATACCTTCTGTATCTGAATGTATTAAAGATTCTTTTAATTCTTTTATAGAAAAAGATACTAAAGACTTTAAAGATACTAATAGATTTAATAAGCCTTCTGTTGAAGAAGTTAAAAACTACTGCAAAGAACGAAATAATGGAATTGATGGTGAAGCTTTTTGGAATTTTTATGAAAGCAAAGGTTGGAAGATAGGACAAACACCTATGAAATCATGGAAAGCAGCAGTAGTTACATGGGAAAAGAAAAACAACGCAAATAAACCTCGTGATCCAAAACAAGCGATAGGTGAAGAAATAGGGCAGGTGTTTTAAATGACGCAAGAAGAAATGTTAAACAAAGAAGCTGAATTTAAAAACAGCAATACATATGAGCCTTTTGATGATGTAGATTGCACTGTTTGTAAAAATAGAGGGTATATCGCAGTTGTAAAAGGAAATTATGTAATAGAAGAAGAATGTAATTGCATGAAAGAACGTAGAGCAAATATTTATCTTAAAAGAAGTGGTTTAAGCGATATTGCAAAGCGATACACCTTTGAAAATTACAAGCAAACAGAACAATGGCAAAAATCAATCAATAAACTTGCACTTGAATACGTTGATAAAGATTGGAAGAATCATTGGTTTTTCATAGGCGGTCAGGTTGGTAGTGGTAAAACTTATATATGCACCGCAATAACAATCGCTTTAATGAAACGTGGTGTTCCTGGTTATTATATGCTTTGGCAAGATGAAATTGCTAAATTAAGAACACTTAAATTCAAAAACGATGAACTTGAAGATGAATTAAATAAGCTCACAAACGTTAAAGTGCTTTATATTGATGATTTATTTAAGACTTATAATGGGGTTATTGATAAAGAAGATTTTAACTTAACGATGAACTTGATAAACATTAGATACAAAGAAAACCGAACAACGATTATCTCAACTGAATTAACACTACAAAAAATTAAAGAGATAGACCAAGCCATAGGCGGTAGAATCTTTGAAAGAACTACAAACAAGTATCAAATATCAATAACAAAAAATGACGATAAAGATTTTAGATTTAAAAAAGGAGAATAAAAAATGAAAATAGAACAATGTATCAATGATAAAGACATAAAAGAATATAATATTGTAATTAACGATTTAGATAAGAGTGAATATTTCTTGTTCAATAAAGCAAAATATAGAGTTTTAAAAGGCCATGATATTTTAGATTTTACAGTTTTAGATGTCCAATTCGAAGCAGATTTTAATGAAAAATTATTAAAAAATTATTTTTTATTTGATGTTGGTAATTTTTATAAAAATAAAAAAACAAAAATTTTATCAATTAGAGGTGGTGAATTTTCTCCAAAAAATAGTTTTGATTTTGATACACATTATCCTAAACGAACTGTTGGTATGGTTTATAACAATTTTAAAGGAACAACAGCACAAATATATATTTTAGATAAAAATTCAGGATCAAAAAATTATGTAAACGAAATTTGGAACACATATAGAGGCCATTCTGTTTTTGATTACCACGTTATTCAATTTCAAGAGGAAAACTTTGTATTGGAAGGGAGAAGAACAATAACGCTTACAATAAATGGAAACGAATTTTCTGAAAAAAACACAGATAGAATAGACAACTCTTCATATAGTTTAGATACCGAATACGCAAGTTATTTAGACCTAAGAGATAACAAAAACAAAGGTTTTGTATCTGATGAATTGATGAAAACGTTAATAGAAATTGATAAATATTATGAAAAAGTCGGTTTTGGAATAGAATTTTTTGATAAAACAAATAGCAAATTACCTATAAAAGTTTATTTTAATGATAATAAAAAAGCGACAACGCTTATGATGAATGGTAATAAAGTCATCGTTGTAAAGTGTGGTAAAGGCGATAAATACAATCGAAGAATTGGTTTTCTTGAAGCGTTTTATCAAGCAAATTGTGGTTTAAGCAAATCAAAAGCTTTAAAATATCTTGAAGAAATCGTTAAAGAAAAGGAAAAATAGAATGACACCAAGAGATGAAAACATATTGCATTTAATGGAACAAAACGGTGAGTTTGATGACAAAATAGAATCAAACAAAAAGCACCGAATTGAAAAAGCAAGAGTATGGATCGATAGACCGCAACAAGCACCTGAATGGTTTTTAAATCTATTCGAGCAATATTCAAAGGCGGTGAAATAGTGAACGACATTAAAGAACTTGAAAGAGCGGTTTTAATGGACTATCAAGAATACTATGATAATCACAAGTTTGAGTTAAGAATTGACGATTTAGTTCGCATACAAGACATATATAGGCCTTTTAAGTGTGAAATAAGTCCTACAATCAATCTTTATGGTATAGGGGGTATAGAAACCTACTACACTATCAAAGCGTTTCATACGGTCGAAATTGTCGATTTGGTAGATAGAGAGATTTTTGTTGAAACTACTACTGTTTTTAATAAAACAATCGAAAGTGTATGCGAAAACTTATTTGAATTATTGCGTGATGAGATTGAAAAAATAGAGCCAACGGAAATTGATGAAACCGATTATCTTTATGAAGAAGCGAGAGATAGATAGATGATTGATACATTCTATAAAAACAAGCACATCTCTTTATTCAATGGTGATTGCGTTGAAATATTACAACAACTGGCCGGATCTTGTATGAGAATTGATAAAGTTATTACAAGTCCACCATATAATATTGTTAGACCAAATAGTTCAGATCGTGGCTATGACGTTTATAAAGACGGCATGAGTAATGAAGAATATATAAAATGGACTTTATCTATATTTGATTTATACGATAAAATACTTAACGAAAAAGGTGCTGTAATTTATAACATGAGTTACGGAACTGAAAACACCGAAATTATGAATTTAGTTGTATCTGAAATTATAAGAAATACAAACTTTACACTTGCAGATGTTCTTGTTTGGAAAAAGAGAAGTGCTACACCAAATAATGTATCATCAAATAAAATGACAAGAATAGTTGAGTTTGTTTATGTGTTTTGCAAAAGAAATGAGTTCAATACATTTACAAGCAATAAGAAAATAATTGGTTATAGAGATGATACAAACCAAGCAATTTATGAGAATGTATTTAATTTCTTTAACGCAAATAACAATGATGAAACACAGGATCTAAACAAAGCAACTTTTTCACTTGAGTTTGTAGAAAATATTATCGAAAGATATATATTGAAAACCGATATTGTTTTAGATAATTTTTGTGGAACCGGAACAACGTTGATAGCGTGTGCTGAAAATGATATTAAATCGATTGGCATTGAACTATCAAAAGCACAATGCAAACATATTGTTGAACGAATAAAAAAAGGCGTTAGAATAAAACTTTTTTAAGGAGATTAAATGACAACACTATTTGAATTTGATTTTAGCGAGCAAACGCAACCGCATGATTTGACACCTCGTCAATGGAGGCTTTATACGTTTTTGAAACTTTTAGGTAATCATAACCTTAAACAAGAACGTGTGCTTGAAGAATACGAAACTTATCTCGTTATGAACGGCCTTGATTTGCATAAATATTCTTTTGGGTATTTGCAAGAAAAAGGCACAAAGCATTTTAGTGACATGACAAGTGCAAGAAACTATCGAAAAGACATTTTAGTTTTAAAGCAAAATTATGATATTCAAAAGGTTATTACAACCAATAAAATTGCACCTAATTTTAAAGAAGCTCAAAAGCACGTTAATAAACTTTATCGTGAAGCAAAAAAACAAATGCGACTTTTTAGAATTGAAAAAGATAAATTGGAACTCGATCATCAATGTAAATTGGTTTTTAACAAAGAACGTGATGAATGGATTTCAACATTATGACACCAGCTCAACTTGAAGCATTAAACCAACTAACGAATAACCGCTTAACAGCAAAACAGTTATCGCAAGTATGGGAATACGTTAAAAAAGAATTGAATGACCGAGAGGATGAGATACAGGATGGAAGATAATAAAATGCTTGAAATAAACAAAATACATTTAGGCGACAGTTACGAACTTATAAAGCAGATACCAGACAAGAGCGTTGATTGTATATACACGGATGTTCCTTATTTGTTTAATAATTGTTCACACAAAGGGGCTGGGGTTATTGGTGAAAAGGCAAATGTTGGGATGGAAGAATTGCGTTTTATAAGTGAAGGATTTAATAAAGAAATTTTATATCAATTTATAAGGGTTTGCAAAAAAATAAATATGTTTGTTTGGTGTAACAAATTTCAGTTTAAAGACATAATAAATTTTATATTTGATAATGGTTTTAAATTTGAATTGTTAACTTGGGAAAAAACAAATCCAATTCCTATGACGAGCAATATATGGTTAAGTGATTTAGAATATTGTTTTTGGATTGGCGAATACGGTTTAACACTAAATGATGGTTATTTATTAAAACAAAAGTCTTTTACAAGTTCTATAAATCAATACGACAAATCGATTTATGATCATCCTTCAATTAAACCGCTTGAGCTTGTTAAAAGGCACTTGTTACATACTACTCAACCTAACGACCTCATCCTTGATTGCTTTAGCGGTAGCGGAACTACTTGCGTGGCAGCGAAAGAACTTAACCGTAGATTTATCGGTATTGAGATTGACGAAAACTATCATCGCATATCGATTGAACGCCTTAACGGTATCACGACAAGCGGGCAGACGAGCATATTTACAGACTTTGAACAGCAAGACATCTTCGACTTCATAGGCGACGAGCATGGAACAAGCGACAACAAAGGCCTCATATAGGCGGAAGGGGAAAGAATGAAAGAGATTAAATTGACGATTACAGCTTTAGTAACGGAAGAAGGTTTTGAAGATAGAATCGAAAATATTTTAGAAGATGATGTAGCATATACAGAATTTGGAAACCAATTATTATTTGAGAATGCTCATAAAGTTGCTTACGCTTTAGATAATAAATGGGTAGAAATTATCGGTGCAGACATCGAGGTTAAAAATCATACTATTGGGGTATCGAAATGAAACATAAAACAAAAAATGAAACTATGCAAATCGTCAGAATAGAATTGCTTGTTGATAGAGCAAAAATGTTATATGAAACAAATAATTCAAGTTATGACAAAGGTATTTTAAATGGTTTAACATTGGCATTATCGGTATTAAAAAATGAAGAATGGAAGCCTATTGAATGATGAAAACAGCGAAAGAGATGTTTGAAGCGTTAGGGTATCGTAAATATTCTATCGAAACAAGCGGTTTAATTATTGGGTGGCAAGCAAACCCAAAAGATTATAAAGTATCACATGAATATCGCAACATTCAATTTTATACCGATAAGACATGGAATATATTTTCTGATAACATTACGCAAGCATTAGTGTTTAGCAAACCAACAGTGGCGGAGTTTGAAGCCATCACGCAACAAATGAAAGAATTGGGGTGGATTAAATGACACTTGAAGAATTTTATCAATTAAACGAAAGTGGCACAAGAGTATTTAAAGACGGAGTTGAATTGCATATCGATCAATTCACAAGAACTGATTTATTCACAGTAATTGCTTTTACAGCATTATGTGACGACTTAATTAAGGTGGTAGTAGAATGATGATTATATCGGTATCAAAAGAAGAAATGCCAACAATGAGATTATTTGACAAACAAATTAGATTAAACGTATTGGTGGAAGAAGAACTTATAACCGAAACTCAAAAAAAAGAAATTCTAATGGCTTACACTAAAATACTTATTACTGCCAAAACGGCAGAAGATATTGTTGATAGATTTTGGACTATCATCGGTGATAGATTATGTTTTAATACTTACAATTTTACAAAAGATAAATCGGAAATTATTTGTCATTATGTAATATCAATGTATAACATATTTGCATTAAAAGCTATTGAAGAAAGGAACAATTTAGTATGATTTCAAAAGAAAATGCTATTAAGTCGTTTAATGAAATCAAGTATTTTGAAGAAAATTGGTATCCTGAACAAATTAAAATCATTGAAGAATTTATCACTCGCCCCACCCTCGATGACGCTATCAAGGTTGTGGAAGAAGAAATAGACAACCAAGAAATAGGTATAATTGGCAAATGTTTTACCAAAGCACAAAAAGATGAATCGTATATCAAAAGAGATATATTGTTAGTGATTTTAACCGCTCTAAAAGGGCTGAAGGGGGAATAGTCATGCTAACCGCCGAAAAAGAGAAAACGCGTCATAGTAACGAAGCATTAAAAGAAATTGGTATTCAATATATTATTGACTATAAAAAACCACAGTATCGTGATGGTGAATATGTTGGAACATATTTAATTGCATATTTAGATGGTATCGATTCTTGGGGTGATAATGATGAATGGCTAAACAAGACTCTTGAAGAAGCCCAACACGACCTCGCCATTTTGCGAGAGAAAGGAATTGTATGATGAACTACGATGAAGCGATTGAAGCGTTAAAAGAATTAGGAGCAACGCCCGTTCCGTTTGTTTGCAACGAAGATGGTGACAAAGACTATCATCATTTACGAGATGATAAATCGAATGAATATCAAACAGTTTTAGACCGTATCACCCAACCCACCCTCGACGACGCTATCAAGGTTGTGGAAGAAATGAGAAATAATGCTATTCGTTCTTCGTATTACGATAAAATTTTAATTACTGTTTTAACCGCCATCAAAGGGCTGAAAGAAGGGAAAGGGAAATGAAAGCAATCTTATTAAGCGTTAGACCTGAACACGCACTGAATATCTTAAACGGCAAAAAGACACTCGAACTTCGCAAGACGATACCGCATGATTTCGTTGGGTGGGTTTATGTTTATGTGACGAAGGCAAAACCGTATTTATACCACAATTTATTGGTTACAAATCCCAAATATGAAATCGTTGATAAAAAATTAGTCTTACAAGAGCTCAACGGCCTCGTGGTCGCCAAGTGCGTGGTGGATGGGTACACAAGACTAAACCACGTTCAATGGGTTAATCAAAACACAGAAACATACGTTGCAGAGGGAAGCTTTGAAAATGAAGAAATACTTAAAAGTGCTTGCCTTGATATTACAGAGGTTTGCGCTTACGGACATGGCCGTCCGCTCTACGCATGGCACATCAAGCGACTTGAGATATTCGACAAGCCAATGGAATTAAAAGACTTCACAACAATACATATTCCTGATGACGCTATAATTGAACGTGAGGAAAATGGTGAAGAATATTTTTATCGAAAAGGAATGCAATTATGGCATAACTATTTTAGTAGACTCACTCGCGCTCCACAATCATGGCAATACGTTGAAGTTAAGGGGGAATAACCATGTGGATTAGAAGCCAAAATAAACTCGCATTAGTCGATTGCACCAAGTTCTTTGTAGCAAAAGAAATGAACGATTGTGGTTTCACTGAAATTACAAATCAAGATGATGGCGTTATTGGTGCATATGATACCCACCAACGTGCGCTCGAAGTGCTTGATGAGATACAAGCGCACGTTATAGGTAAATTGATTATACCGCATGATGTGACATATGAAATGTATGATACGCAAGTCCATGTAAGACATGAAGAAATTAAACAATTACCCACCGTTTACGAAATGCCGAAGGAGTGAAACGAAATATGTGGCATCCAATTTGTGATGAAATTAAACTTTACACCAAGAAAGAAACACCTAAACCTCAATTAACATTTCAGCAACAAAAAAAGGCTTATTTTAAATCTATTAACCGCCAACGCACAATGCTAATTTACGCAAGCATTATCACAATTATTATAGTTGTTGTGTTTGCCACAGTTATGCACGCAATATTTAAGGCTTAAGGGGGTAATTATGACACCACTACAAGCGTTAGAAATGTTAGCACAGTTTATTATCGAAAAAGATGATAATACCGATTTTAGCGCAAGCGTTATTGAAGCACATAACGAAATTAAGAAAGCATTAACCCCCCCGACTGCCGATGAGGTGTGTGAGGAAATTGAAAATGTATTAGGTGAAAAGATAATCTATAATTGTGGAAGTTTTTACAACACAAGAGAAACAGCAGAAGTGTGTGCGATAGGCAATCTTGGTTCAGTATATTTTAGCACTCATTTACCACCTCACATCATCACGCTTATAGGTCGCTTCTACGAGGGACAAGAATGAAAAAATATCATGTTGCTTTATGGATTAACGGTTATGAAACAAAACACAAAATGTTTAATACTATGTTTTTTATGAATATATGGTTGAGAATAGAATTAAGAAAAATTATCAATTATTACAGTATTACGATTACAACAAAAGGTGGCAAAACGGTAACTGATTCAAACTTGAGTGACCGCTCATGAACATCCTCGACAGGTATCACAGGAAGTTAGAGAAGAATAAGCAAGCGAATAAGGTTTTAAAGCAAAAGGCTTATGAGAGGTATCTATTGAAAGCGAGGCGATTAAATGAACAAAACGAAGTTTATAGAAAATATACGAAAGCCAGGAAACAAGCTCAAACTAACAGTTTATGATACGCCTTTTAGCACAAAAGAACTCATAATAGATTTAGATGAAGTTGAAGATGTTGAAATGGTCTTTGATGAAAATAAAGGCGTTATAGATTTAATTGAAGCAAGCGATAGTCTTGAAGAAGCATTAAAGTATGTATCTGATCCGTTATCAAAAGAAGAAAATCAAGCGTTAGATAAATTGAAAGAGAAACTAACACCACAACTGCTTGAAAGCCAAATAAAAAGAATAAAAGACACAATAGAGTTTAAACTGCACGAAAAGCACTCAAAATTAGCCGTAAGCGAAGTTTTATTGTTTGTGTGTGAAAATATACTCGGTATAGCGAAAATCGATACAATGCTTAAATTAGATGATGAAATGAAATTGCTTGATACAGAAAAGATTCAAAATGCAATACAAAAATTAGAGAGTATAGGGTGGTAAAATGGAAAACAAAATGGAATGGCTTATCAATCAATTAAAAGGTTTTGTTGAAATTGGGTTTACTAAAATGAGAATTACAAAAGAAAAATTGATTTTATCAAACGAAAAACACGAAAGAAAAGTTACCGACAACACATATCACTTGATTGTAAGCGATGATTGGCGAAAGTATTATGATATTCAAGAGATGATTAAAGAATTAGAATTAAAGAACAAAATCACCAAAATCGTTGTTGAAAAGACAAATGACTTGCTTAAAGCGTTGAATATCGTATTAACACTACAAATCAGCGAACTTGTAACGAAAATTATTGGGGAAATCAAATGAATGAATTATTAGCACCTAACTCGCTTAAAGTCGAATATCAATTACCAACACTTAAATATGATATTACATCGATTAAAGACGCAGTTAAAGACCTCGAAGAAGAAATAAATGAGTTGTTAAAAACCGCAACAGATGATGATATTGAATTGGTTAAAACGAACAAAACCGAATTAAACAAACTCGCAAAAGCTTTGTCAGATAAACGGATTGAAATTGTTAAAGAGATTAAAAAGCCACTTGATGTGTTTGATAAAGATGTTAAAGACATCACGAAAACCGTTCAAGATTTAAGTGACAAATTAAATGGAATTGTCATTGATTACGAAACCGAACAAAAAGAAAAAAAACGCAAAGAAATAATGGCATTAAGTGATTATGCCGATTATACCGTTTTCAATGAAAAATGGTTGTTAAAAGGCACATCAATCAAGCAAGTTGAATTTGATTTAAGCGAACAAAAAAAGACGTTTGAAACGAATTGTAAGTTGATTGACGCAACTTGTAAAGCATATAATCTTGAGCCAGACAAATACTTCAAAATGCTTGTAAGTGCCGATGACGTTGATAGCATTATTAAGATGATTGAAAATGATAATGATGTTAGAAACACTTATCAAGACAAGCCGACTGAACAAGCGACTGTAAAAGTATCTAATGAGATACTTCGTGAAACTGACATTTATAGCAAGACTTTCACTGTTAAAGCAACAAAAGCTCAACTAATTATGTTAAAGGATTACATGGACAAAATCGGTATTGAAATTGTATAAAGGTGGTGCGCTATGCTTAAAGCGACATGGAGTGATTATGTTATCAAAGAACACATCTTAAAAAACGCTGTTATTCTCATTGACACACGAGAACAAGAAAATTCACATATCATTTCTTATCTCGATAAAAAGGAAATTAAGCACCAAAGTGTTAAGTTAAGTTACGGTGATTATGGCTTGCTTATTCCTAAAAATGAAATATACGGCTTTATGCAAGATGTTGTTCTTGATTTCGCTATTGAGCGCAAAGGTTCATTAGAAGAATTAAGCGGTAATTTCACTAACGATAGAGATAGAATAGAACATGAATTATGGCGTGGTAATGGTAAATTAGATTTGCTTGTCGAAAACGGATCGATTGACGACATTATTGCAAAGAACTATAATACTCAATATGATAAAAACTCGTTTATTGCCACGCTATGTTCGTTTCATCATCGCTATAATATTGGCTTGCATTTCTGCAAAAAAGAAAATAGTGGTTACATGATAGTTGCGTTACTAAAATACAAATTAAGAGAAGAACTTAAAGGAGATTAAATGACTGAAAAACAAATATCTTTATTGAACGAAAAGTCTTTATTAGCAACAAGAATTAAAGCGGTAGAAAAAGAAATTGATGTTTGCTTTGTTGATAAAACAACCGATGATGAAGATTTTACATTACTGCAACTGCAATTAAGTGCTATGAAAAACTATTCCAGGCACTTGCAAGCAAGAATAGATTTAAGAAAGTGAGTGATTAAAATGACAAAAGAAAATATTAACATTGAATTGTTAAATGAAATTAGAGATTGGCTTGCGGTTAAGCATGGGCTTGAAACCTATTACACAACCGATGATCGAGTTGCTTATGCGGTATTTGTTGCCTATAACGCTTATATGGTTGAAGATAAATCCTATAATACTTCAATGGAATTTTTGAATGATGTTCTCAAACTTATTCCATATAAATTGGCTTACCCCGCACTTGAACGTAGTATCTACCGAAATCTTAAAAAGGTTTTTGATGATGAATATACCGATGTTAAAAAGAGTTGTATTCATTTAGCAAAGCAATTTAAAGAACAAAAGGCGGTATAAAATGCCAGAAAATAAGATTGCCGAAAAGGTAGAAAAACAGCAAGTTGTAATTAGTCGAGTAAATAACAAATTAAAGATTTTCTTGGCTTTCTTGCCCAACATTCTTATTAACTTGTTCGCTATTATCGCTTTAGCTTTAATCACACTTATTGCTTTTAACTTTGACGCTGACTACATTCTATCATGGGCTTTCGTTATCACAACAGGCTTGTTACTGGTTATTTATGTTTCAGTTCATTGGGCAACATTTGACGCTAAAGTTAAGGCGTTAAGGCGAAATAAAGAGAATATTGAATATTGTTTAGCGCAAGAGCAAGATATTAAGAAAGTCACAAATACTGTTGTATGGGCTAATCACAAACACGAATTTCTTGGCTTTCGTAATCAAGACCAAAAGATAGTTGCTTGGAAAACTCACATAACAAATCAATTAACGAAATTAAGCAATAAAGCAAGTAGAAAAGACTTATTCATTGAAACGCAAGATGTAACGCCATTTCAAAGAAAAAACCTTACTGAAGAACAAGTTAAAGAACTTGAAGCAAAATATGATGAGCAAAAGAGCAAGTGCCGATATTTAAAGCGTAAAGCGCAACTTGAAAGTTATCTTGAAGATAAATGGGTTGCTAACAACATTAACAAGATAAGCATTGAGTTTAACGAGGTTGATATTCAGTTTATTGAAACCGGCAGTGTTATTAAAGGTATCACAAAGGACAAAACGCAAAAGAAAGGCAAGTATGCTAAAGACAATACCGTATCACGAGTTGTTAGCATAATCTTAACGCTTTTCATTTCAGCGTTTACTGCCGATTTAGGTTTAAGCCATTTCACTCCTGACGCTTGGTTTGTGTTCACGATCCGTATGTTTTTATTGGTTGTCAACATTACAATGGGTTTAAATTACGGTGAAACTTATTATGCCGAACTTGACATACATAACGTTGATTCAAGAAACATGATTGCCGACGAGTTTAAGATATGGGCGTTAGAAAAAGGCTATACAAGTTAAATAAAAAGAAAAGCACTCGTTTGAGTGCCTTTTTTATTTATGTTTGTGTTTGTTCTGCTAAGACTTTTTTATCAAAATAGACTTGAACGAACTTTAATGCGAAAGCAAATACTTGACATATCGTAATTAAAGCCATAACAATAGCAAGTTTATCAATATCATCTCTAACTGAAAATAGAAACCATGTAAATAATCCTGCACCTACAACACTCATGTAGCCATAAGAGAAAGCGATGTAATAAGGTGATACGATAAAACCCATTTCTTTACGCAATTTAATGCGCCTTTTAAATAGTTTAAGAGAGCCAAGAGCGATACCGAGCAACAGAAACACACCAATGATATTTATTGCCATTGATGATGTTGTTGTTTCAAGCGACATATACATTGAAAAAACGATAGTCAAAGGCAATACGATAGCGAATAAGCCGATAAAAAGACCGACAATTTTTGATTTAGTTGAGTTAGTCATAATAGCAACCTATCGCAATTTAATATCGCTAATTCGTGTTCCAAGAGCTTGTTCTACTTGTGCTATATCATCAGCAATATCTAACGCTTCTTCTTTTGTCATTACGCCATCTTCAACAGCTTGTTCAATCTTTGTAACGAAACTATCAACCAAAGGAATTTTAACTTGCTTTAATGTAGTCGCAACAATAGCAAATTGTTCTTTTTGTTCTTTTGTTAAAGATACCGAAGATAAATTGACATTAGCACTTGTTTCGAGATAGCCAACAACGCCTATCATGCCCTCACGAAGCGTTTTGTTTTCTAATTGTAATTCATCAACTTTAGTCAAAAGGTTTGATGTTTGCAATCCCAATTCACCAAGTTTATTAAGCAAAATCTTGTTTGAGTTTCTAAGCATAGGCACAACTGTTTTAATAAGAACCGCTAAACCGCCAATCATCGATCCCGAAACAGATAACCCTTTAACCCAATTCCAAATATTAGTCCAATTCCAATCGCCAATTTGCTCAAAGAAAAGTCCTAATCCGTTTACAATATTTTCATACATTTCACTCATACTCGCTAAAAACATAATAGCACCCCCTAAATCCTAACGTAGTCTGGGAAAACGTGAGCCATTAACTCGCCTATTTCGCCATCCAACTTCGTATTGTGTTCTCTTAACGCTTGATTTTCGGCTTTAAGCACCTTTTCATTTGCTACTGAGGTATTTATACTCGTTTGTAATGAAATAAGCATATCGCCTAATTTTACGCTTTTGTCGCCATCTACAATTTCAAGCTCAAATAAATCTACATAACCGACTTGCTTGTTTCCTTGTTCGTCTTGATATGCAATTTGAACTTGACCTGGTTGTGAAGCATTTAACTTAACCAACGCTTTCGACCATTCTTTTGCCGTATGTTGCTTAACATTTGTTATCACTAAAACCACTCCTTCAAGTTAAAGATTAGGCGGTTATACGCTACCGCCAAACGGAAATCATTAAAGCAATTCAGCGACTTTCTCTTTGTATTCCACTGGCACATCATCGATAGTCAGTTTCCCCGCCTTAATTTTCGCAACAAACAAATCAATAATAAGTTTCTCGTCCATTTTAAAACTCGCTAAAATAAATATTTGCTTGCTCTTTACACCAATTCACATACTCACGGTATCTTATATAATCATTGTTAACGGGGTCAGAAATACCTTTGTTTATCAAAGCAAATTCATCGTCTTGACTATAAACCATGCGGATTAACGCAACAACCCCTTCTGACTTGGTTGTGATTATAGCGGTTTGAAGAGTTGTTTCAGCTTTATATATAACTCGTTCTCCAGACTCTTCTCTTACAACATTTTTATTTTGCATAATTTCAAAACACGAATTGCCAAAATTTCTAACTTGAAAATCAACAGGAACATAATCCATTTCCGCTGTCATTCTTTTAATTTCCATTTCGTATATTCTCCTTCATTTGTTTGAAATGTGGTTGCATATATCTTTTAAAAAGTGGGTATGAATCAGAGTGCTTTAGCCATCCGAAGTAGCTCATTAATGATGATGCGGTGTGTTTTGATGGCTTTTTGGAATAGCTGAAGCTTTTTCTTCGCATCCGTTTTGTGATCCGTTTCCTGATAAAGGTTTTATTTCTTTGAAAGCAGAACCCGCAAAAATCGAGCGGGCGTTTAGAAACATTGAATATTTGCCAATTGTCTTTAATTTGTAGATGTTCTTGATTAACAAATTCGTTTAGTTCATCAAATTTCTTCCGCAGTTCACGCTTGTTGGGGCCAAACAAAACCATATCATCCATATACCGTATGTAATAGTCTATACCAAGTTTCTGTTTGATAAAGTAATCAGTGCCCTGTAAATAGAAGTTGGCAAACCACTGACTAGTATAATTCCCAATTGGGATTCCCGGACCGTGACTATCAATTATTGAATCGATAAGCCATAAGCAATCATTATCTTTAATAATCGCTCTAAACTTTTGTTTTAGAATTTCTTTGTCGATTGATGGGTAAAACTTTCGAATGTCAATTTTTAGGCAATAACGCGTTGATTTTGGGTCTGTCTGTATCCATTTTTCACACACCTTCTTTGCATATAATCCGCCTCGATTAGGAATGCTGGCACAAGACCATTTATACATCCCGCGCATGATTAAAGGCCTAATGACATTGATTAAGCACCAATGAATAATTTGATCCGGATAATAGCGTGGTTTAAAAATAGTTCTTTCTTTATTTGACAAACCATCATAAATCTTAGCCTCAATATACTTTGAAGGGATATATGATTTTTCTTCAAGCAATGATTTTACATAAGCAAGTGCTTCGGCATTATTTTTAAAAACCATCTGAACCGCTCTTTTTTTTCTCTTTCCTTTTGCTGAATCCAAAAGTGATTTCGAAATATTTGTTTCCGAACAAATGTCTTGATATAAAAAACCTTTTCTTTTCATGATGTCCTATCTTTCTATGGCAATGATGGCTTTTCAATTATTTACTAAGCCATTCCCTTTATAGAGCCATTTTTCAGCAAGTGCTGAGGGACTTTTGGCGCAATTACAATAGAAAGACGAGCGCCGATGCTCAGGTTCGTGTTACCAAGACTGTTGTTGAGATTCCAGTAGAACGGGCCGGCATTGGAGCTGTTGTTCCAATTGCCGCCAAACCCGACAACAGACAAGAAGCGCGCCCAAAGTCCCTATATATTTTGTGGAACATTAAAGCCAAAGCTTTTGGGGGAGGCATCCCCCACGCCCCCTTAAGGGCGTTTAGAAAGACGAGCGCCGACGCTCAAGAACGCAATACCAAGACTGCCGTAGAGAGCCCAGAAGAACGGGCCGGCAAGGGAACCGAAGCTCCAACCGCCGCCAACAAAAGCAGTTCGATCTCCGGTGTTTTGATAATAATAATCGGAGAAGTATAACACTGACGAACCACCAGTAATTGAAGTTGGAAATTTTGCAAATGGGTACAATGCGTCATAACCAAGTTCAGAACAATAACCGTCGGAATTTATGTTGACGTAACTCAATTTCACAAACGGCGATGCATAGTCTCCTGCCACTGAGGCGGTATCGTTGTACAAGGATGGGAGTAAGCATATCCAAGTTTGATTATTTGAAATTTTAACCCCATCGATGTTTTTATAGGTGTTGCCATAGGGGTTTTCCATGCCGCGCCAAATACAAGAGTATTTCCCATCGTTTGCGGTTTTAGCACCTGACGAGGCGACGACCGCGTCACACTCACCAGTTTTGTTTGCGACATTATAAACCATTTGAGTTAGAGTTGTAGTAATCGCGGCACCGTCAAAGATAATTTCGGATTGACCAGCCGCTGGTGTATCAACGGTAATTGACACAATTTTTCGGTCTTGAGCAACTTGTCTTCCACCTTGAGATGTTCCAATGTCAATCATTTGCCCGACACGATATAACGCTGCTTGTGCGTTCGTTAATATAACTCTATTAACGGCTGTTTCAGCAACCAATGGAAGGTGCGTAGCGGTGTATTGACCAGCAGTAAACCCTTGCAAAATACTTTGCATATTTTTTGTTGCAAATTCAATCATCATTGGGATTTGAACTAAATCTACATATTCAGCAACGTCTGTGATTTGATATTTCGAAGCAGTACCAAGCCCGTCATTTAATCTTGCGGCCGTTCTAAAATTAGCGCGTGAATACGAAACTTTTTGAATAGCGTTTGTCACTGATTTAAGTTTGCTATCAACGCTAAACGAGCCTTCGTAAGCCCCAATAAAGTAACTGTCATTCTCTGTGCCATCTTCGTTTGTGAATGATAATGGGGTGCGGTATCCGGCAAGTTTTGATTGGCACATCCAAATGTAATGGTAGTTTGTTCCACTTTCCGTTTTCCATTCTTCTTTTATATAATACTTTGGAACTCTAACAAACACATTGCCATCTAAATGAGTTTCTCTTGTGCGCTGGAATATTGGAATATAATCGAAACTATTATATACAACTTCATCATCTACACCAACAGAGGCGACAAGCCCTGTGGCAGAACCAATTTTTAATTCGCCGCCAAACCGAGAAACTCTTTCTAACGTTGGAGATGACTGACCGACAATTTCACGGACACCATATTCTTTGTAGTCTAACAATTCTAATACATCTTCTATAACATCGATACGATGTTCGTTGTTCAGGATGTCTTGCTGGGCTTGCTCGACGAGTGGCTCGACGATATCGAGGCGGTCTTCGTTAGCAAGAATAACTGTTTCAATATCGCGTGTGTCGGTCATGTCAATATCACCAGCGACTACCACGACATCGGCGTCAAGTGCGTGACCGTTAACCGTCGTAGTCTTATCAACCTTAGCGGCTAACGCTGTGACTAAATCTACGCCCTCAGGGTATTGGTCGAATATCGCTAATATTTCAGTGATAGTATTAACCACGCTATCGGCGTCAGTGCCGAGTAGTGCCACGAGCGTATTTAAGTCAGTAACTTGCTGTGCTGTCATTAAACCAGCGAGAGATGTTGTAGCGCTACCAATAAATGCTTTTAGTTCAGCAAGCGTGATTACGGTTGCGGTTGTGTCGTTTTGATAAGTTATTGTAATTAAGTCCGTTCCTGTTCTAACGATACTTTTAACTAACAAACTCACCTTTGTATCAGTATATGTTTTAACCGCTTTTTGTGACGCTATTTTAACATCACTGTTTGCCTCTAATGTGCCATCAGTATCAATGTATGTCAAAGGAATCTTTAACTCATCTTCGGCTTTCGTTGCATAAGTTGTTGTGATAACATTTCCGCTTGCGTCTTGTTCTGCTTTTTTAACCGTTGTTGTGCCGTCAATAAAATCGGCGTCTTGTTCTTCAAGCGCTACAATATCAGCTTCCGCTTCTGTCATTCTTGCCGCTTGATCCGCGAACACTGCACTAACTGCTGTATAGATTTCTTCGTATGTATCGGCTTCTACAAGTTCATAGTTGTTTATGCCATCTTGAACAAGATAAAAAGCCAAATCAAGATTTTCATAAGTGCTATTTGTTAAATAACCAACATACAAAGCGTTTCTTCCAGCGTAGTAAGTTAAGCCAATTAAATCGAGTGTGTAATAGAAAACTTGATAACTTGTTTCAACCGTATCTTCAATAATAGTCCATGAAGCCGTTGACATTGGCAATAACGTTGTTGGCCTGCCTTTTGGCGACATAAACGTGACAAGAGGTGCGCCACCGCTAAATGTTCCAGCAGGCAACGCAATAGCAATTTGTTTTGTGCCAACATCACCTTGATTGATTGTTGCTTCTTCATCTACAAATGTGTATTTGCCAGTTCCACTATCATAGGTTAAACTTCCTTGCTTTGTTAAATGGTAACTTGCGTCATAAAAATATACCGCTCTTGCTGTTATCGCCATGTTAAATCACTCCTTATTTTTTAATGCTTAATAATTCTAATATGCCAAGCGCACCAAATAGTCCGCTAACAATCAAAGTTTGTGGCTGTGCTTTAAAAATGTAATCAAAATATGTAATCCAATGTAAACTTAACCAACCAGTTAAATCCATTTCATTTGCAACACCAAGTTCATCGACAATAGTGAAAGTTAAATCAGCACTATATATCTTTATTGTAAACCATATAATCATTAAAGCAAAGAGAATTATCGCTTTTGCTATATGCAATACGTTTTCTTTTTTCATTTGTAAAACTCCTTTTTATATGGCAAGAGCCACGCACCATTTAAGATAACGTGGCACTCGCTCACATATTTATAAATCAATTCTTTCAAAATTGTATGTCAAGCTCGATAATTCAGCCGTTCCAGCATTGACAAAACTGCGCGGTGTTTCCAACACATATCGTGCCAACACGTCAGTTAAATCTAAGTCGCCAGTTGTTGAGAACTCTATATCTGGTGCGCCAACCGTTCCAGCGTTACGAACACCTGAGTTAAATAGCACGATGCCTTTAACAACTGTATTGGCCGTTACAGTGAATAACGGCGCAGTGCCAGAAATATAAATACTCGCTTTACCAGCCGAAAAACCCCAAGTAATCGTTTTGAGAGTATCAATCAGACTATCAGCAGCGCCACTCACGCTGCCATATAAGCCAATTCTATTGTAGCCAGTTGTATATTGCGCTGCTAAGCCACCCTGTGCCATTGTAAGAAAATATTGTTCGCCTAATCCTGTTAAGTTTGCCATTTTAAATCACTCCTTATATATATTTTTAAATTGGGAATCCTGTTGCGCTATCTATTGTGGAATAATTCTTATCTGTTGCTTTTGCTCTTGCATAGCACGTAACTGTTCCTAAACCACTTAAAATTGTAACATTTACAGTTGCACTTGGTGCTATTAGTCCTCTTGATGTTGTTGGTGTTTCGTTTTGGTCGGAATATATTGTTGCATAAACAGTGTCATTATTTGTTATTTGGAAAACAAAACTATCTGTCGCACCACCATCAGTCCATGATATAAAGTTTATAGACGGCTCTGTTGTGCTATCAATAAAATTAAATGTTGGTGTTAATAAGTCGCTTTCTATTATCGCTGCACTAAATGTTTGTCGCGTTCCTTCTGTATAATTTAATGTTGCTGCTAACGTGTCAGTTTCATAAATGCTTATAGATATATATTCTCTATCTTGATAATTTAATGTCGCAACAAGCAAATCACTTTCAAGCATATCTAATATGAATATTTCATTTTCTTGGAATACGAACGCTGCTGTTAAGTAGTCAGTC
>Ga0209416_1000553_pt1 | contig 38168 bp, 27 predicted proteins | sample RifGroF1_FD_184001 | JGI IMG/M metagenome (GOLD analysis project Ga0209416, IMG submission 184001) | Groundwater microbial communities from Rifle, Colorado, USA - Groundwater F1 (SPAdes) (version 2) | ecosystem: Environmental > Aquatic > Deep subsurface > Groundwater | place: Rifle, Colorado...
CTGGGGTCTGTCAAAAAGAGAGGATGGGTAGATTACCATTAAGATAGCTAAATGCTATTACAATGCGTATCGCTTTTCCCATCCTCTCTTGAACCCCCTCTTTTCTTTACTATTACCTTCAAGAGGTATACACTCATACATAATTTTATAAATAATTCTTATGGGTGAAATGACTGAAACAGACTTCCAAAGTCTTCTTGATGAGGGTGTAGAATATGAGGAAGAAGAAGATCTAGAAGAAATAGAGATAGATTTTGATGCTGAGGAAGATTTTGATGATGAGAGGTATGACGAAGAAGATATCCAAGAATTAATAAAACGAAGAAGAAAATAAGCATTTGCATATTGACCATTGTTATATCTTCATATATAATCCGTACAGTATTTAACCTAAGAAACATGGTATAAAGATAAACCCATGTGAGGTAAATAGTAATTCAATATTAATTAAATAAACATTGCGATGTCTAAAAGTCGTACTCAGAAAGAAGAGTTGCTTAAAAAGTATAAAGATTTAATAGAAAATAAATCAGGATACCTTTTAGTTAACTCCGATAAGATAGATACAGCTACTGTAACGAAGCTTAAGATTGAACTTAAGGATGTAGGAGCTAATTTTACTGTACTTAAAAACAGTATATTTAAAGTAGCGCTACAAGATACAAAACAACCCTTACAAACACAAGATTTTGATGGTCCTACAGCATTAATAGCATTTGAACAAGATCCAACAGCACCAGCAAAATTAGTAAAAAAGATTCAAAAAGAAGCAGAACTATTAGATCCAAGAAGTGGTGTATACGAGGGAGAATTTCTTACAGCCCAGAGAGTTATGCAATTAGCTGATATACCATCTAAGGAAGTATTACTATCAAGATTGGTTGGAACTATGAATGCACCTTTAACTGGTTTTATGAATGCAATTACAGGAAATGTTAGAGGCTTTACAATGGTATTAAAAGGAATTTCTGAAAAGAAATAACATTAATAATTAATTTATTTAATATATACATACAATGGCAGACGAAGTAAAAGAGCTTCCAAAGTTATCTGACAATGCTCAAAAAGTTATTGAAATGGTTGAGAAAATGACCGTTTTAGAACTTGCTGATTTAGTTAAGGTAATGGAAGACAAATTTGGAGTAAGTGCAGCAGCTCCTATGGCAGTTGCAGCAGCTCCAGCAGCAGAAGCTGAAGAAGTTGTAGAGAAGAGCGTCTTCAATATTGTTTTGAAAGATGCAGGAAGTAACAAGATTGGTGTAATTAAGGTAGTAAGAGATATTACCGAATTAGGTCTTAAAGAGGCTAAAGATCTTGTAGAAGCAGCTCCTCAAACTGTTAAAGAGGGAGTCAAGAAAGAAGATGCAGAAGCATTCAAAGCTCAATTTGAAGAGGCTGGTGCTAAGGTAGAATTAGAGTAATCTATTTCTAAAAAGAATCTTATAGAGAGCCGTAAGGCTCTCTTTTCTTTTATCGACAAAATATACATATACAAAGTATAATGGAGGGTTGTGTATTATAATTTTTGATCAATATATATTAATGTTTGAAACATCCGATTTAACTGCGTGGATAATTGATCATGGTGTATCCCAAATGATATTAGAAATACTAATAGCCTTGTGTATTGTAGCCACTATAGTAAGCATTGCAAGATATATAGTAGGAGGTAAAACATATGGTATATACGCCCCTATTCTACTCTCTATAGCATATTCATATACTGGTTTAAAGTATGGATTAGCAGTAACCTTAGTTGTTATTCTTACCTCTTTGCTATCATATTCTGTACTTAGGAAAGTAAGAATGCACTATATTACTCGTATTGCTACAAACTATACAATTCTTTCCATTGTATTAGTTCTCTTCTTTATCTTAGTAGATGAATTCGGACTAGGATTAGAGAATATGTCTAATATCCCCCCACTCGCTTTTATCTCTATAGCTGCTCTTTCTGACTTCTTTATTAAACAGTATGTAAAAAAATCTCTACAATCATCTACAATGACACTACTTAGCACTATCTTAGTAGCAATCTTTGGATGGTATGTAATAACAAGAGAGGTTGTTTCTGATTACTTTTTAAACAATCTGTGGTTAATTCCCATACTTGCAATTATTAATATTTTAGTTGGTATGTTCAAAGGTTTAAGAGTTAAAGATTACTTTAGATTTAGATTTACTAGCAGAGAAGATGATAAGTAGTATATTAAAACTTAATAAGGAGGTATTAGGTTTAAACAGAAGAAATCAAGAATATGTTAGACCTTACAACCCTCCCTCTTCTAAAGCTATTGCTGATAACAAGATACTGACTAAAAGAGTTTTGAGAAAAGAGCTAATTGAAACACCAGAGGTATACAAATTAATCAAATCTAAAAAGCAATTGCAGTTTTTAGATTGGGATAGTCTTCCAAAGAGTTTCGTAATTAAACCTAATCAAGGTACAGGAGGTAATGGAATTATAATATTTTACGGCAAGAAGAAAGGGAAGAACGAATGGATTAGACCTAATGGTACCACCATGAATCAGCGCAATATCATACTTCATATAGAAAATATACTAGAGGGTAGATTCTCAATGGGTTCTAAAAATGATATAGCCATAATCGAGGAAAGAATAAAGACTGACTCTTTGCTTAAACAGTATTCTTACAGAGGAGTTCCTGATATAAGAATAATATGCTTTAATCAAGTGCCTGTAATGGCTATGCTCCGATTACCAACAAAGCGTTCAAATGGTACAGCTAATCTTCATTCAGGAGCTATATGTACGGGTATAGATATTGGTACAGGAATTACTACCTACTCTATGCATATGAAAAAAAACATATTTGTTAGTGATACATACGATTTAATAGACTCTACTCTAGATCTCAAAGATAACAAACCATTAAGTGGTATACAGATTCCTAATTGGGACAAGATTTTAGAAATAGCTTTAAAGTGTCAAAAAGTAAGTGGCTTGGGGTACATAGGAGTAGATATTGCTCTTGATGAACAGAAGGGTCCTGTTGTATTTGAAATAAATGCTAGACCAGGACTTGGTATTCAAGTAGCGAATCAAGCAGGTCTTAGATGGAGGTTAGAGAAAGTTAAAGATTTAAAAATTAAAGGTATTAAACACGGAATAAGGATTTCTAAAAATCTCTTTGGAGGAGAAATTGAAGAAAGTATTGAGGCTATAAGTGGAAGACAAGTATTAAATATTACAGAAAAGGTATCTCTTTTTGACAAAAACACTGATCTTAATAATATTAATAAATCAGACCAAGTAAAAAAAGAGATAGTAAAAGCCTTTATGGATACAGGAGTACTTACATCTAGAATAGATTCTAAACTAGCAAATCGTTTAGGATATATAAATGCACATAAAGAATTTGAAAAGTTAGATATCCCTAAAAAGTTTGAAAATTTTAAACAAGCACAAGAATATATTGATAAATATGAGCAAGAAATTGTTAATAGTAAAGATATAAAAAGATTAGCAAAGATAGTTGAGGATGGAGAAATAACAGTAAGACCAGTGTTTGATATACCAATTAAAATCCAAGACAAAGTAAAATTGACTGAATTTGTATCTACACAGTCTTCTGATACTCCATACCTAGTAACTATAGGAAGAAGTGAATTAACAGGGTATCTAATTGATACAAGTAATACATTTTAAATCTTTAAAAAGCTATGTCCAAAACATACGAACAGTATTTAAAAGAAGCTGGTAATGTACATTTAGCATATTACATAGAAGCTGCAGATATTCTCAATATTAAATATACAATCTTAATACCAAGTTTAATGGCTAAGTTTGAATACGAAGGAAAACATTGGTTCATTATTAATACTGCTACTCCACTCACCAATACGACAAGCACAACTATTGCTAAAAGAAAAAATTTAACAAACAAGATACTATCTGATTTTAATATTCCTGTTCCTAAACAGATTCCTTTGGAAAGTAAACGAGAAGCATTAAAATTTTTTGAACAATACAAAGATATCGTTATTAAACCATCTCAACAATTAGGAGGAAATGGGGTTACACTCTTACCTAAAACAAAAAGAGATGTTATCAGAGCATTTAAACATGCATATAAATCTTCAAAAGCGAAAGATAGATATCGAGTTATCGGAGAAGAGTTCATACAAGGAGAGAACTACAGACTACTCGTAGTTGGAGATAAAGTTGAAGGTATAGTTAGGAGAAAATCTGCTCATGTAATTGGTAATGGGAAGGAGAGTATTAAAGAATTAATAAGGAAGGAGAATATAGAAAGAAAGAAAAATATTCTAAAACCAATTACAATTGATAATGAGGTTAGGTTAAGGTTAGAGAATTTACATATTAATATGAAATATATACCAAAGGAAAATGAAGAGATAATTTTAAGATATAACTGTAATCTTTCTACTGGTGGAACTACACAGGAGTGCTCAAGGGAAACACATCAGTATTACAAAGATCTTGCTGTTAAAGCAGTGAAAGCCATTGGTACACAATTTGGAGGAGTAGATATAATTACTCCTGATATTACTAAACCTGCAAAGTGTGCAGTAAATGAAATCAACTATAACCCCGGTTTAAGATTACATTACAAGGTTGATGAGGGAGAGAGTGTTAAGGTCGCCATCCCAATATTAGAGTATATATCTAAAATAATTTAATACCCTACTAATATGATACAAACAGCACAGGGACTTAATTTGGAATCAGAAATTACTACTGTAAAGATTCCTTTGGAGGGAGAAAATATTGGAGATATAACTACAATATTAGATAAAATAGCATCTTTTCACCCTATTTTTCTAAAAGAGTATACAGTATCCCCCACCCTTCTCACTATAAGGTCTAAATTACCATTCATATGGAGAGAATCCGCAGATGCATTTATTAAACTTGCTAAAAACAAGATAACCATAATAGAAGCAGAGGATATAATCATAAATACGATAATAGTTACAAGAATAAAATCAATGTCTACAATCCCCTTACTTGAATCTGCTCATAAACAGAATATAGAAACTACAACCGCTATTCTAAGTGAATCTGTTGTTAAAGGTTTTGATAAAGGATTTAGTAACCTTACCAATAGATACTATGTTTTGGGATGTGGTAAAGGATCACATATTACAGGATCAATATCGTCTAGTAAGGATGCAATTGTAGCTAAAAATATCCAACGTGATAAGTGGAGTACTAATACTATGATTGATAGATTAGGTTTACCATTACCGAAGTGGGAAATTATTGATTCTGAAAAAGATATTGAGAGAGTATGGGATGAATATCAGAAACCCTTAGTTATTAAACCTACTGGCTTAACAGGGGGAAAAGGAGTAAATGTTGGTATTAAGACTCTTGAACAAGCAAAGAAAGCATACAACAAGAGTAAGAAAGATGTATATGATAAGGTGAGAGCACCATGGCAAACAAAAATAATGATTCAAGAACAGGTGCAAGGAGAAGATTACAGGCTCTTAGTTATAAATGGTAAGTTAGAGATAGTAACAAAAAGAATTCCAGCTTTTGTAATTGGAAATGGGAAATTAAGTATAAAGAAATTAATTGAGAAAATGAATTCAGACCCAAGAAGGAATATACAAAATCCAGCACATATATTAAAACCCATAATAATAGACGAACCCTTAACTGACTATCTAGAAGAACAGAAACTCTCACTTAACTATGTGCCAAAAAAGAATGAACAAATATATGTTAGAAAAGTAGCTAGTATGAGTCAGGGTGGTATTACAGAAGATTTTACTGATAAAGTTGGAAAAGAGATAAAGATTATTGTTGAATCTATAGCTCAATCTGTACATGCTTTTACTTTAGGCGTAGATATTATGTGTTTAGATATCTCCAAACCTCTTACAAAGGACAATGGAGCTATATTAGAGATTAATACTATGCCTGAGTCATATCTAAACTTTTACCCTGTTTTGGGCACTCAGAGAGGCTATGTAGCTGATATATATCTTAAAACCTTACTGGAGGGAAATAGTTGTAAAAAATTTGTAGTAATAGGGCAAAGCAAGGATGATATACCTACTCTACTTCGAAGAAGATGGTTTATAAAGAAGGAATACACGGTAGGAGAAATAATTGAAGATCGCTACTATATCAATGGTATACAAATTAATGAAGATTTAGAAAGATGGAAAGCTGTAGAAGCAATTAAATGTAATGCTTCCTTAGATGTAATAATTTTGCATTACAGGGATTGGAATGATGTAAAAGAACATGGATTAGGTTTTGACCATATACACACCCTCTTTGTTACAAAGGATATGATTAATAACAAAGAATATATGAAGAGGGTAAAGAAGTACAAACAGATGAAATTAATAGATAAAATAAAAGGAATATAAACATATGGAATATCTAATTCTTGATAAAAAACAGAGAGTCAATACTGAAAATGAGAACAATATTGCAACCACCAATATTCGACTAATGGAAGAATTGGACAAAAAAAATATACCCTATACCTTAGCATATTTCGATGAACTTGAATTTGAGTTTATTAACGGTGAAACATTGATAAAAGCTAAGGGTATGGATATACGAAAATACTCTCATATACTACTTCGAGGACATGATTTACATAATGAAATGCAGTATCACTTTAAAAGGTACATCGTTGAATATATCGATCAACATAATCTAAAGAATCCCGAATCTAAAATATATATACAAAATAGTAAAGCCATTAAAAAACTCCCCTACTACAACAAGATTGCATTTGCATTAATATGTTCACAAAATGATATTCCATATTTTAATTCATACTTTAGAACAGATGGGAACTACTCTGCTCATAGGGAAGTACTGAATGCTTTTCCTCTAATAATGAAAGATTACTCTGGTCTAAACAGATTAGAGATGGTTAATGGGGAAGAAAAAGTTAAAAAGAATGTTTTTAAAATTGATAGTGAAGATGGATATAGACAAGAGGCATTAAAAGATTTAGATCACTCTAGGATGTTTATACAGGAGTTTTCAGATAGTGGCGAGGATATGAGAATCTTCGTAAAAATGGGAGAGGTCATTGCAGGTTGGAGACGCAAATCAACGGATAGTTTCATGACAGTAAGCAAAGGAGAATATCTTCCCTACAACGAACCTGAGGAAAAAATAAAAGCCTTCGCTCAAAATGTTGCACGAATTTTTGAAGCTGATTTTATTGCTGTTGATATTATGATGATGAGAAACAAACCATTACTACAGGAAATAAGTTTACATCCTGGATTCACTGCATATGAAACTAAAACAGGAAACAATCCTGTAAATATCGCAGATGCTATAATAACCGCTTTTGAAAATAATTAGATACCTGCTTGTTTAAAGATATTTTTCCAAACCTCTTTATTAGGTACAATATCTGCATTAGGAATTAATCCTTCATCTACCCACTCGCATTGCCTAAAATCAATCTTACCAGCATAAAGTTTCTCATACAGAGATTTATCCTTCTCCAATCGGCTTTTAACCTTTCTAAAACCTCTGAAGTAAACAATATCTTTGTAATACATACCTGGATAACTAGTATCCCCTAGTCCTCTTTTAATTCTATAAGTAGCACTAAATGCAGATTTCTTGGGTAATACCCCTAACATACTATTATATAGCTGTCTAAAGGTTAGTTTTTCACCTATATATATTCCCCATACCAATGCCGCTTTTTCTTTTAACCACATAAGAGTGAGTAAATCCATATCTGACTCATTCCAAGTAGCTAAACCCTCTTCTACATCTAGATACTCTGGAAGATTAGCCTTCCCTAATGCCTCAAAACCACTCTTTGAACCATTTACAGCTCTTAATACATGAGTACCTACTTCATGTACTAATGTCTTTCTTAGTTTAAATTTACTTCTTTCAATATTAGGATCAACTAATATCTGTTTCCTTTTAACACCTACCTTAACACCATTCTTTACAATATTCTGAGATTTTGCAACACTCCATCCATCTAGTTTTAAAATATCAAAAACAGTATTAAAAACATTGACTATTTCATCATATCCCAACATATCTCCTTTCCTTATCTTAGGATATTTTACTAAATTGTAACCATCTACTTTACCTCTTAATACCCTAGCAGAGTTTCTAAAAAGAAGACTTGAGGGTTTTCCATATTTCTTTAAAGAGATATCTGTAACTAATTCGTTATTACCAACAGCATGCATTAAATCACTTGAATCTTTCTTGGATTCTATTAACTGTAGATAGAAGGAAGATATTCTAGGATCAACATCTACTATTTCTTTTAGTGAAGAAAGCTCTTTAAATACCTCAGCATTTCTATTTTTTACTATTTTATATGTAAATTGAGGCTCATATGTATCAGAATCAAAAAATTTCTCTTTCTCCTGTGCAAGATTTATTGGTGAAAACACCAAACTAATTGGAATCTTTAATCTATCAAGACTACTTGTTACCTCATTTAGTCTCATTGATGATTTACCTGATTTAGAAAATATTCCCATATTTATACAATTGATTTATTAAATGTAAATGTTCTCTCTCCAGTTGCCATTAATTCTAATGCTATACCAGTACCCTTCACAACACAATACATAGGTTCATCTGCTACATATGCAGGTACACCAATTGCTTTTGCAAAAAGTTTATCTAAATTTCTAAGTTTAGAGGTACCACCACTCATTGTGATTCCCCTATCCATTATATCTGCAGAAAGTTCAGGAGGTGTTCTTTCTAAAACCCCTTTTATGCTATTGATAATACTTAACAGAGGTCTCTTTACTGCAGCAGCTATATCATTTGAGTCCACCGTTATAGCTTTGGGTAACCCTGCACCAAAATCCCTACCTCTTACTTCCATACTCTTTGGATTTTTAGTTTCAATTGCTGAGCCTATCCTTATTTTAATATTTTCTGCTGTCTGTTCTCCAATTAAAACTCCCTTTTTCTTTTTCATATAGTTGATGATAGCCTCATTGATTGCATCTCCCGCTATTCTCAATGAATCGTACTCCACTATTCCATCCAATGAGATTACAGCTATCTCTGCAGTACCACCTCCTAAGTTTACAATCATATTACCCGAGGATGTCTCTATTGGAAGACCTGCTCCCAATGCAGCAAGTAATGGCTCTGGTAACATAGTGATTTGTCTTGCTCCAGCATTAGTAGCTGCCTTTACAACTGCTCTTTGTTCTACAGTAGTTATACCCGCAGGTACACTAATTACTACATCGGGTTTAAAGAATCTGGATTTGCCTAATGCTTTGTTTAGAAAATATTTGAGTAAAGCCTCTGTTACTCTTGAGTCTGCGATTACACCATTTTTTAAAGGTCTTTTAGCCACAATATTGTCTGGAGTCTTTCCAATCATTTTCTTTGCCTCTGAACCAACTGATATTACTTTAAATGTATTAACATCAATTGCAACCACTGTTGGTTCAACAAAGGAAATACCCTCTCCTTGAACAAAAACTATTGAATTTGCAGTACCTAAATCGATACCTATTTTCTTTCCTAGCATGCAACGATTATACCAATAATATAGATATTGCGATATGATATACTAGACCGAAATGAAAAATACAGATGATAAAAAAAGATTGTATACCTTGTTATCCTTGTTCTTTTCTCTATTGATTTATGTAGGGGCTGTTGCCCTCTATTTCTATGCTCATGGATGGAGAATTGACCCAATTGATCAAATGATTGTTAAAACAGGTGTATTAACAGTAGACTCCGATCCCTTTCTTGCTAATCTATATATAGAGGGGGAAGATGAAGGAAGGACACCCAAAAGTATTAGCTTACCTGTAGGTAAGTATGATATATCGGTATACAGAAGTGGATATAGAGAATGGAAAAAGAATATTGAAATAAAGGAAGAGAAATCTACCCCTGTACGTGCATGGTTAATAAAAGAAGATATAACTAAAACCAACAATTACTTACTACAAGACAAAGAATATCTTAATAGTTGGATAGATGAGAATAAGAATCACCTCTACTTTTTAACAAGATACCAACTCAGTACATCCGAATTCTATAGGTATGAGCTATACAGATTTGATATTAATACTGCCTTTTGGGATTTAAGCTCAAACCCTAAAATTGTTCTCACATTTGATTCAACAACAGATGCAAATATCTCCCTTACGCTTGCTCCAAATGGACTCTTAAGCTTACTAAGAATCTCGAACGGAAATATTACTACAAACTATCTTCTAGATTCTACTCAAAGTACAAATTTAAACTCCTTAGAAGAGCTTGATATTCGTACACTTGCAAACTATACAATGACTTGGTCTCGGGATAGTAGGTATTTAATGTTTGAATCTAAAAACGATTTACTCTCATATGATGTAGAAAGAAAAACAAGATATTTGTTAATAAAGAAAGACGAAAATAAAGAGTATATATGGAGTACTGACGAACAGGGCTTTTTTTATGAGATTCAGGAAGGTACTGAAAACTTGAATACGGATGTATATTCATACCTCTTAATACAACATCAGATGGATGGCTCTAATACAAAAGTATTAGTTGATAATCTTTATTTTCAAAAAGATGGTAGCTACCTTAATCAATATAAAGATGATACTACTCTTCTCAAATATGCTCCTTTTACAAACTCTCCCCAGAGTACTAAGAGTGTTGGGAAATTACTAAGTATGAGAATTAATCAAAATGCAAAAGGAATATATCTTCAGACAGAAACATCTTCATATTGGTACAATATTGATACAAAAAAATATCATTTGATTTCAGCATATTCATCAGAATTAATAAAGTTTGCCCCAGATAACTACAAACTAATATTTAAAGATACTCAGGGATACAATGTGTTTACCTTTTTAAAAGAGGATGGAGATCATACTGTTGAGATAGGAGCAAAAGTAATTAAAGGAGTAGACACAAGTAGTACCCAAGTAAATTGGATATCTGATTCTTCATATATTTGGTATGTAAAAGATAACAGTATGTATATTGCTGATAAAGATGGAGATAATACACTCGCAATATTAACAGATATAGATACTCTAAAACATTTTGTAATAACAATTTCAAAGGAAAAAGTATTTACCTTCTATACACAAGATACCCTTACTGGATTACAAAACTTACTAATAGATACCTATTTACTTAAATAGCCCCTTCTTCATTCTTACTTTATCAGTAGCATAGAAGTTTTTCTTAAAACCTCTACCTAGCATCATTTCAGTATCCGCTTGAATATACGGTATGAAACCAAATGAAAGCATTTGTACTGCAATAAGAACAACTTCAAAAAAATCAATTATATATCTCCACCATTTCCATCCTTTAGGAATAGGTGTGATAATTCTTCTGTAATAAACGATAAATATGTTACATATTAATAAAACAGTAAGGAGGAAACTCATTGCCTGTGGAAGATTGTATGATACAGAGCTAAAGACATACCCTTTACTTACAATCCCTAATAGATTTAAACCGAAAGTAATTAGATAGACTACAGTAGTAAAGAATATATATGTTTTGTACATAGAAAAAAAGATTAAAATCTTTTTTAACAAAGATATCTCTTTTTCATATATTAAAGCAGCTATGGTAGTTGGAAATATAATAACCCCCCACCCCCATCTATGTTGTTGCTTATAGAAGGACTTGTAAGATTTAATTATACCTTCATTCTCAACAGCATCACTATGAGTCGGAATATATACTTCCTCACCCAAAAAATCTCCCTTAAATCGAATTAGAGCATTCCAAAAAAATGTTGAATCATCTATACCAAGTTGAGGATCCCAGAAATGTACCTCTTTCAATGTCTTTAAATTTACTACATAGGAAGAAAAAGTTTCTTTAACACTTAAAGCTTCACTTTTAAATGGAAGATGCTCATATTTTTCTGTAACCCATGCATGTAGTATCACTAATGTCAGCATAGAGGATTGTACCCTTATTAATGTCGGAACCCTCCAGATATTGTTGTTAAGGGTATATACCGCACTTGTATAGTATTTTCGCTCAGGTTTTTCTACCGTAAGGTATTTGTAAGTAATAGCCGATAGATATTTAGGCTCAGGTCTTAAATCACAGTCACAGGTAATGAGTAAGTACTTTGAAATATCCTTCCCTTCTTTCTCTAACTTTGAAACATACTGTCTAGTAGCCCAGTTAATATTCGCACCCTTAACACCAGTTACCTCCCCTACTATATCTTTAGGGTGGATATAATATTGCATACTAGCAAAAATCTTCCCATATTTCTTTTCTAGTTTTTTGAAATTAGGAATTTGTGTTTCTTTTGCAGTTCTCTCTTCCATTGCAACAACAACATGTATTTTCTTAGCTCCAACATCACTCTTACTCCAAGCCTCAAAAGAGGGTTCTAATACCTCAATCCCTTCTTTGTATACAGGACAAAGATATATATAGCTTAATTCATCAAATCCCTTTGCATTGACCTCTTTTATCTCCTTTACAAAATCTCTTTTGAGATCTTTCTTCATTCTGTTCACACCAAGAGCTATTCCTATTACAAACTTAGCACCTCTGTATACCCAATATATTATTAAAAAGGAAATATAGAAGATGAAAACACTCTCTAATCCAAGCAATCCAAAAATAACTGGAGAAAAAATCATAAACCATACCAACAAGCCAGGAATCATTTCTAGACCTCTTCTTAACCATTTTGGCGTTTGTAATGGGTATCCATCTACTCTATCAGGTGCCTTAACCTCTTCAATCATTGGTTTCTTTCCCATTGTGATTTGTAATATTTGTATAAATTAGAAAAGAAAGAAATGCACCCGACCGGAATCGAACCAGTAACCTACGCGTTAGGAGTGCGTTGCTCTATCCTATTGAGCTACGGGTGCAATACCCGTAATTATATCACTTCTTGTCTTAATAGATGTGTGAAATTATATCATATTTAATGATATAATTAGGGTTGTCATGAATAGAGAATATATAGAAATAAAGGGGGCAAGGGAACACAATCTTAAAGATATTTCCTTAAAAATACCTAAAAACAAACTAGTAGTTTTTACTGGGGTTTCAGGAAGCGGTAAATCCTCATTAGCTTTTGATACTCTGTATGCAGAGGGACAAAGAAGATATGTAGAATCACTCTCATCCTATGCAAGACAATTCTTGGGATTAATGCATAAACCAGATGTAGACTCCATTACTGGTCTATCCCCCGCTATATCAATAGATCAGAAAACAACAAGTAGTAATCCAAGGTCTACTGTTGGCACTATAACAGAGATATATGGGTACTTAAGATTACTTTTTGGTCATATTGGTACACCACACTGTCCTCAATGTGGTAGTCCAATCTCATCCCAAAGTATTCAACAGATTTCCAATCAGATTCTTAAATTAATGAGAGAAAAAAAAGAGAATATTCAAATACTTTCTCCATTAATTAAAAGCAGAAAGGGAGAGTACACCTCCCTACTCTCTAAATTACATGAGAAAGGTTTTGCCCGAGTTGTCATAGATGGAAATACATACCACTTAGATGATGTAGAAAATCTTAATCTAGATTCAAATATTAAGCATACAATAGATTTAATAGTTGATAGATTAACACTTAATATGTTAGATGGTGATAAGGATTCATTCAAAAAAAGATTGATAGACTCAATTGAACTCTCTACCTCCCTTTCAGATGGAGAGACAAAGGTACTAATTGGAAAAGAAGATTTTTTCTTTTCTCAAAAAAATACCTGTTTTAGATGTCAAATATCCTATCCTAAGATTACACCTGCTTCATTTTCTTTTAATGCACCAGAAGGAGCTTGTTCCAACTGTTCTGGTCTAGGTATTATTAACGAGATAGAGATATCCAAGGTATACAATCCAAATCTAACTATATCAGAAGGAGGAATCTTTCCATGGGGTAATAGAACTACAAAAGATTCATGGACAAGGAGAATATTAGAAAGTGTTGCTAAAGAACATAATTTTGATTTACAAACTCCTTTAGGTAAATATCCAAAAGAGATATTAGATTTAATACTCTTTGGATACAATGCTAAACCTTTATATAGGATTCAATATACTAACCGTTTTGGAAAAGAGAGAATATATGATGTTCAATATGAAGGTGTAACAAAAGAATTGTCTAGGCTATATCAAGAAACTGATTCAGAGTATAGACGTTCTGATATCGAAAAATATATGGCAGAAAAGGTATGTGATGTATGTAATGGTGATAGATTAAAACCATACTCTCTTGCTGTCACTATCGGTAAATACAATATAATTGAGATGACTAACTTACCAATAGATATATTAAAAAAATACCTAGAGACACTAACTCTAGAAGGAAATAAGAAACAAATAGCGCAACCCATAGTTAAAGATGTGCTTAGTAGGTTACAATTTCTAATTGATGTTGGACTTAATTACATCACACTTTCTAGAAAAGCTAATACACTCTCTGGAGGAGAATCACAAAGAATTCGATTAGCCTCTCAAATAGGTACAGGATTAACAGGAGTTTTGTATGTACTAGATGAACCCTCTATTGGTCTTCATCCTAAAGATATAGATAAATTACTCACCTCTATTGAAGCACTTAGAGATACTGGAAATACTGTAGTAATAGTTGAACATGATCAAGAAACTATGCAAAGAGCTGATTGGATAGTAGATATAGGCCCTAAAGCTGGAGAGCATGGAGGAGAAGTTGTTGCTCAAGGTAAATTGGATGATATTAAAAAATCAAACTCTTTAACTGGTAAATATCTTTCCCAAAAACTTACAATTGGTAAAGATATAGATTTAAACCTAGAGTTAAACACAAAGAGAAAATATATATCATTAAAAGGTGTTACAACTAATAATTTAAAAAATATCAACTTAGATATACCCTTAAATACTTTTACATGCATAACGGGAGTTTCCGGAAGTGGTAAGTCCTCATTGATAAACGATACCCTCTATCCTGTATTAATGAATAGAAAAATGAATGGTAAACAGATGGAAGGAAAATATCAAGATATCACGGGCTTAGAAAATGTAGACAAAGTAATTGGAATAGATCAAAAACCAATAGGAAGAACACCTAGATCTAATCCTGCTACATATACAGGAATATTTACATATATACGTGAGCTCTATTCACAAACACAAGAAGCTAGAGCAAGGGGATATAAAAGTGGAAGATTTAGTTTTAATGTAAAAGGTGGTAGATGTGAGAAGTGTAAGGGGGACGGAGAGATAAAGGTGGAGATGCAATTTCTTCCTGATATGTATATCACATGTGATGAATGTAATGGTAAAAGATACAATGAAGAGGCATTAAGTATCGACTATAAGGGTAGAAATATAGCAGATATATTAGATATGACAGTTGAGCAAGCTCTTAGTATGTTTAAGGATATACCATCTCTTAAGAACAAAATGGAAATACTACAAGATGTTGGTTTGGGATATATTAAACTTGGTCAATCTGCACTTACTCTATCTGGAGGAGAATCACAAAGAATTAAATTAGCAAAAGAGCTATCTAAACAAACTAGAGGACATACAATATATATATTAGACGAACCCACTACAGGTCTTCACTTCTATGATACAGATAAGTTATTAATTCTACTTAAAAAATTAGTTTCAAAGGGTAACACCGTACTTGTAATTGAGCATAACTTAGACATTATAAAATTTGCAGATTGGATTATAGACTTAGGACCCGAAGGAGGAGATAAGGGAGGTGAAGTTGTAGCACAAGGTTCCATTAATGATTTAAAAAATAGTACCAATAGCTACACTGGTGAGTGGCTAAAGAAAAGCAGTTTCTAGAGTGAAATTTCCTGTACACTCTCCTCAAGGAGCTCTTTTACCTTCTGTATTACTTTGCAGTACAAAATAGTTCATCATCTAAAAACACGCTTGGAAAGAGATAGCTCTATAACCCCTGTTCAAAAATCTTCACAGTAAGGTTCACTCTCTTGGAACGAAATATCGAACATGAAACTTTTGAAATTTCCTAGCGTTTCACTAATAAGCAATGGCAAAAATCCACTCTTTTGTACTCTCTTTACCACAGTATATGCATTTTCCATTTCCCTCTTTGGATAGACACCTAGTAGTAGCTTTAGTTTCATATTTAATTCCATCTTCACACTCTTTACTACCACACCAGTAAGATTTAATAAAACCTTTCTTCCCTTTTAATATCTTTTTAAACTCATCGTATGAAGTAATCTCAAATGTACCCTTTTTAAGTATCTCTGTTGATCTTCTTAACAAAGATTCTTGAATATCTTTTAATAGTATGTCTATTTCCTCTACTACATTGTTTACTTTTATTTCTTTTTTCTCATTTAAGTCTCTCCTTACTATAGTAACAGAACCTTTCTCAATATCCCTTTTACCAATTTCAACTCTAATAGGTACTCCCTTTTTCTCCCACTCATTAAATTTATATCCTGGGGATACAAATTCTCTATCATCTAGATGAACATCCTCTATTTTTTTAGTAATTTGACCTGTAATCTTTTCTACCGTTTTCATAATCTCCACCTTGTTCTCATCATTGTAAATTGGAATTATGACCACTTTTATAGGAGCAATTATAGGAGGTAGAACTAAACCTAAATCATCGCTATGGGACATAATTACAGCACCCATCATTCTTGTACTTGTACCCCAACTGGTCTGCCATGCGTACTTCACTTCGCCATCTTTATCTGTAAACTTTATCTCAAAAGGTTTAGAAAAATTCTGACCCAAATCATGGGAGGTACCAAACTGTAATGCCTTACCATCTTGCATTAATGCCTCTACACCATATGTATCAACTGCTCCTGCAAATTTCTCTGACTCAGATTTCTCACCAGTATATGTATCTAAAGATAGAACTTCTCTTGCAAAGGATTTGTATACTCCCAATGCCTCTAAAACCTGTGCCTTAGATTCTTCATGAGTTCCATGTACAGTATGACCCTCTTGCCATAGAAATTCTGTAGTTCTCAAAAATGGTCTTGTCCTCTTCTCCCATCTAACAATATTAGCCCATTGATTAATCTTTAAAGGCAAATCTCTCCAAGATGTAATCCATCTGGAATATGTATCATATATTATGGTCTCTGAAGTTGGTCTTACAATAAGTTCTTCTTCTAATTTTGCTTCAGGATCAACAATAACACTCTTTCCATCTTCAGATTCTTTCAATCTGTAATGTGTTACTACTGCACACTCTTTAGCAAAACCTTGAATATGGGCAGCTTCTTTTGAGAAGAATGATTTTGGAATAAAGAGGGGGAAGTATGCATTACTCACTCCCATATTCTTTATCCTTCTATCAAGTTCCTTTTGCATTTTTTCCCATATTGCATAACCATATGGCCTTATAACCATACAACCTCTTACTGAGGAGTTTTCTGCTAACTGCGCCCTATCAATGATATCTAAGTACCACTGTGAGTAATTCTTTTCTCTTGGAGTTATTCCTTTGTTTGCCATAGCGATATTTTACAATACTTCTTTACTAATATACAATTCTTGGATCAAACCCCCAATGTGATGAAGCCTTCGCAAGTGCACTTTCAGGATGATCTATTATCCACTTCTTTAAATCCTTTCTCTCCATTGCAATATCTCTAGCCTCTACCATAGCTTCTACTCCTGCCTCTATACCCCAAGGATGTCCAAGTACACCTCCACCTGCTTGTAACACAATATCTTCTCCTAATTTGGTGAGAGATTCCCCTATTGTTCCAGGATGTAAACCTCCTGATGCTGTATGCCAAACTCCTTTCATACCAAACCAATCTTGTCCTAGAGTCATATCACTTTCAGGGGTAATATCTGCTTGTAGTGCTTCTTGTATGAGTTTAGGCTCATTGTAATTCTCCATCTTAGTCTTAGGAGCACCTCCGTGCAATGAATCTACGCCCAGTAAACGCATAACTTTTGCAATTACGACCATAGACATAGAAAAGTCTAATATCTCCCCTTTATCATGTACCCCAGGGCCTGACTCTCTATCTAAAAGACCATGCATAGCTCTATGGGCATGTATAGCTAAACCAGGATTATGCTTTCTTACTGTCTGTACAGCTGTAAATCCAGTAGTTACTACATCCATCATCATCCATCTACCCCCATGTTCTTTAATCAAATCTGCTCTCTCAAGCATAATGTCTAAATCAGAGTGTGTTGTATTACAAAAATACAATTTCCTTTTACCACTCTTTTTCTCAATATCCCTTTGTACTTCATGTACTAACTTACATCTGTCTTCAAATTTATTAAAATACAAACTAGTTAGATTTTCATCATCTTTAATACCCTGAAACTCTCCCTTAGCTGCAGTAAAAAGTACTTTAGCTAAATATGCCTGTTCTTTAGCAGTCCTACCTACTTTAGGTTTAGGAACAGTACACAGTAAAGGACCTCTTTCAATTTGCATAAATTCTCTAACACCTGATATACCAAATTGAGGACCAGGAAAACTCTCAACAAGGCTTTGTGGGAATCGGACATCAATGAGTCTAAATGCCTTTAACATCTTCATACTATCAATATTCCCAGCTATACCTGCAAACAATCCAGCCATATTACCCTCTTCAAAGATTTCTTTTTTGTATGCAATTTTAAAAGTCTTTGTTTTGGGATCCAAATCATATGCAACTGCCTTAAGTTTATCAGCTAACTTAGTACCAGAGTGCTTACCTTCGTCTACCTTAGTCCATGTACCCGTAGAACTCTCTGCAGCACAACTCCCTGCTGCATCTTCAAATTTGTCATCCGAGATACCATCAGCTAATTCAATATCAAGATATGTAATTAAATAGTCCTTATCAGCATTCTTAGGTTGCCAACCTTTAGGAGCTACATAATTGAATTGAACAGCCATGGGCAGTAAATATTTAATTTAGGTAGTATAATTGTAGTGTATGATAGAAGAATTTGCAAAGAAAGAGGGTTTACCTAGATATAGAATAGAGCAATTTAACCAGAAGTATTACAAGGAGTATGTATCTTCCTTTGATGAAATATCTACATGGCCAAAGGATTTAAGAGAGAAATTAAAAGAAGAAATCCCCTTTTCCAAATTGATATATGTTTCTAATAGTACTTCTGAGGATGGTAATACTAACAAGGTTCTTCTTAAAACCAAAGATGGAAACTATATTGAAAGTGTATTAATGAAGGAGAAAAACAGAAATACAGTATGCGTAAGCTGTATGAGTGGATGTCCTGTTGGATGTATATTTTGTGCTACAGGTCAAATGGGTTTGAAGGAAAGTCTAGATTCTCAACAAATATTAGATCAGATACTCTACTTTTGCAGAGAATTAAAATTAAAAAATGAAAAAGTAACAAACATTGTATACATGGGTATGGGAGAGCCCTTACTCAATTTAGAAAATGTTGCACGGTCAATTATGGCTATTACAGACAAAGAGAAACTCGCGTTTTCTAAAAGGCGTGTAACAGTATCAACTTCAGGGTATGTTCAAAATTTAAGGATCTTTTTAGCTAAAAACTTGGGGGTTAAGATAGCGATAAGTTTACATGCTCCTAACCAAAAGCTCAGAAATATGCTCATGCCAATAGTATCAAATAGTAATTCTTTGAAAGAGCTCTTGGATACATTAGATTCATATACTCAAGATAGTAACAAGAGGATAACATATGAGTATGTATTGCTTCGAAATGTAAATGATTCAGTAGAAGATGCAAAAGAATTAGCTAACTTACTAAAGGGAAGATTAGCTCTAGTAAACCTAATTAATTACAATGAAAATGAGTGTTTACCTTTTAAAAAATCAAAAAACACTCCCCTTTTTAAAAAGATATTACAAGAAAGAGGGATTACATGTACTATTAGGAAATCATTAGGAGAGGATATTAAGGGTGCTTGTGGGCAATTAGCTACATAGATACACTATTCCTTCTCTGAGAAACTGCTATCTCCAAATTTATGAAAAATAGGTTTAATTTCATAAGCCACTCGAAGCATTTGACCATGGTCTCTGCTATTTAAAGGACGGAATTCTCTAACCTGTACATCCAATTCATATCGAATATCTTGAGTAAGTGTACTAAATTCATACAAATCATCATCTGAAAGTGGATTAACTGCAATCGTTCCCCTACTTCCATCAGATATAAATCTCTCTGCTTTAATTCCAGGAAATTGAGGAACAGGTCGAGTTCCTATAAGGTAATACCAATCTCTATTTGTTGCTGGAGGTATAATTCTTGCATTTAACTCAGGGTTTTGATTATTAAACTCATTACAAAGAGACCAGAGACGAGGAGATTTTTGTTCTAAATCCTCCCTTGCTCTTTCAAACATTTTAATATCTTCTTGTGACCATTTTCTCATAGGCGTATTCTACTAAATATATTGTAGAATTTCAACACCACTATAGGGCAATCGAGGGCAAAGATGCGAATTAGCAATACACAACGGGTGAGTGCTAATATTCCTCTTAAATTAATTACTGGGGGATATCTGTCTGGAGATATATTTTAAGAAACTTAAAATTCAAAAAATAGACCCCCATATTATAGGGGGTCTATGATGAGTGAATCTGTTTTCTAATTACCTATTACAGTTACCCATCCCATTACCTTGGCCACCACCATTTCTACTTCCTTGACCAAGACCTAACTCTGCTCTAATTGCATTAGCTTCATCTGTTTTACCATCTAAAGCTAACTCTCTTGCCTCTACGAATAGCTCAAACTCTGCTTGTGTATCAATTTTGTTTAATACACCAGGTTTTCTACCATCCTGAGTCATGATTTCTACCCAAGCTTCGTAATCTTTAGATTCGAAGATCTTCTCCATCTCAGCTTCTCTTTCCTGCGTATGATTTGGACCTACTTGAGTATAGTCTCCTTGGTATGCATCTGCATCCTTAGTAGTAAAAGCTATTACTCCTAAAAGTGCTACTGCTAATACCCCTATTGCTAATACTGTGTTTTTCATATGTCTGGTATTTAACAAGTTAAATATGTAGAGAACAGTAGATATATATCTCTACAAATATATCTACAGAGAGAATAAATTACCTCTCTACTAAGTATTACGAAATTAGAAATGATTTTCTTGCATATTTCTTCCTCTACCCTCCCAAGGAAGTATCTCTAAGGCTTGGAATGTGTTCTTATCTACTTCATTTCCCACTATCTTTATCTTCTCTCCCTCAATCAATCCTACTGCCCTCCTCACCTTGGCTTCTGAGATATCAATACTCCAAATATTTCCATCTAAATCTTCTAATTCAATACTCGCTTCACTTACTGAAAGTATTGTACCAGCAAGATATCCTGTCTCTGGGCTACTCCATATTTTATATCTAGGATCTAGGGTTATATCATATGTAGAAAAGCTTTCAGAAAACACCCTATTAAGCCTCTCTGATACCCCTGAGATGTGTAATATGCTACCAAGTATTAATATTGCTAATGTATTTATTAAAAATATCTTTTTAAAAGAGAGTGTGTATCCTCTCTCGGTATATCTAAAATTAAGATATGCTACGACTAAAAATATTACTGTGAGCAATACCCAAACAGTTGGTATAGCAAGGACAAGTACTCCTAAGAAATCATTTACAGAAAGTATTAAGTTTAATATATCACTTGATTCGAAAAGATATATTGATATTGCTAAACCTAAAGATCCAAACAGTATATTTAATCCAAAGAGAGACCAAAGGAATGAATTCTTTAATACAAAGGACCATCTCCCTATCGGTTTAATATTCTCTTTCTCTATCTTTTCTAACACCTTCTTAGATATTTTTCCCATATCTTTCTACTAATATTTTAAACTTTTCTTTTCCCCTATTTATTAAAGAAGCAACTGTACCACTAGATATATGTAATATCTCTGATATCTCATTATACTCTTTCTCTTCAAAAAATCTTAATACTAAAACCTCTCTATACTTCTGATCTAATTTCGAGAGAATCTCTCTTACTTCAGTACTTTTAACACTATTTAAGAAATCATCCTCTATATCTTCATCTGAGGGAATTCTATCAAAAATATTCTCATCTTCTGTATTACTTACTGTAACACTCTTCTTTCGAAGGAAGGAGATCGCTTCATTATGAGCAATTCTGTATATCCAGTTTGAGAAAGAGTATTTAGGGTTGTAGCTATTAATATTTTTGTAAGCTTTTAAAAATACTTCTTGTAATATATCCTCTGCGTCTTCATCTGAAATATACAGTATTCTCTTTATATATCTTAGGAGTTTTGATTCATATCTCTCTATTATATATCTATATGAATTTACATCGCTAAGAGATTGTTCAACGATGTCAGAATCGCTTAACACTTTAGCATCTTTAATTGTAATTCCTTTCTTCTTTTTCATTTTTCTGTACATTAGCACCTAGTACTGCCGTATGCCACCCTCTAATAAAAACATTGGTATTAAAACATCGGGGTGACTCGACTTGAACGAGCGACCTCTACGTCCCGAACGTAGCGCTCTAGCCATCTGAGCTACACCCCGTCTTCTTTTTTCTCTTTTCTGTAATCTAAATATCTCTTTAACAATCCCAATATTACCAAAACAGAATCATCCAAAGAGCCAAACAAAGGGACTACATCTGGTATTAAGTCTGTAGGTAAGATTATATATATTACAGCTAAGATAAAGATCCAGTATCTTTTGAAAAACATTTGATAAATATTTAGAATTTAAATTACATCCTCTCAACAACATCAATTCCTAATACATTTAATCCATGTTTCATTGTTTGAGATGTAGCTTCTACTACCTTAACCAAGAATTGAGATTGGTCAGAATCAAGAACATGAACATTCTGATAGAAGGTACTAAATGTTTGACCTAAGTCAAACAGATATGAACAAAGAGTACTAGGTGAATAGTTTAATGCTGATGTAAGCAGAACATCCTCGTATCTGCTAATTACCCTAAGTAACTCTTTTGTAAAAGGGTTAATGGGTAGATTGTAATTTACATCTTTGACCTCCTGAGTACTTGTTAATATGGATCTACATCTTGCATATACATACAAAAGATATGGACCTGTATCACCATCAAAACTAGTAGCTTTCTCTAAATCGAAGATAACGTCTTTTCCTACTGTTACTTTGATAAAGGAGTATTTAATAGCTGCTACAGCAATTGTATCACTAACCTTTGATATCTCCTCTTTACTCCATTTTTCATTTAAACTCATCAGCTCTTCAACCTTCTTTTTTGTTTCATCCAATAGCCACTCCCCCTCAATTATCTTTCCTTTTCTACTAGACATTTTCTCTGCACCAGGAAGCTTAACCATACCGTGTGCAAAGTGTAAAGATTTTTTAGCAACCTCGGTATTCAATTGCGAAAGAGCATCGAAAACTACCCTAAAGTAAGAGCTTTGCTCATCGGCAGTTATCACTACAGATTCATCAAAGGAAAGTTCTTCGAATTTCTTAAATGCAAGTGCTAACTCTTTTGCTTCATATGTTGGAAGACCTTGATTGTTTACAAAGACTCTAGTATGTAATCCTTTTTTTTCATCCCCCTCATATATTACAGATCCTTCACTTTGTTTAAAAATATTCTTTCCTCTTCCATCAATATTCTCATTTACAATATTTAACCCCCTCTCTCCCATTTCACTCTCTAGATAGTATTTATCAAACTTAGTACCTGTTCGTTCATATATTTTTTCAAAATACTCCATACACCAATCTCTACCATCTAAGTACATTTCCTTAATGTTCTTGCTCTCTAAATCTTGAAAGTATTCTTTTTTCTCAAGAGATGGAATATGTAAAGAGAATATGTAATAGTTTAGATTTTTTACATCCTGTATAACATTTTCATCTTTTTCATCATCATACTTTTTAAAACCTAACATATATGCTTCTCCTAAATATCTCACTCTATCAACAAGAGATTTTCTTTTTAGATCTTCAAAAGTAATTTTGTCATCTTTAAGCATTTGAAAAAGTCCCCAAAGTGTCTTTGCTACATGCAAACCTACATCTCCTTGATAGTTAGCTCTAGCAACCGAAGCCCCTAGGGCCTCTACAAGCCTTGCGAAAGACTCACCTACCATATTTGTATATAGGTGACCAATGTGAAGGGTTTTAAAGGGGTTAGGGTCGGTATATTCTATAACATACTTCTTACCATTCTTAATATTTAGTTTAAAATACTCTTCTTTTTGAGTATTTATATCCTTCAACATGTTAAGAAGATATTTCTCTGAAAGAAAGAAATTTATAAAACCAGGTCTTACTACCTCTACCTTTTCAAAATCATCATCCTTTGGGAATTTACTAACTATTTCATTAGCAATATCCATAGGATTAGATTTAAGATCTTTTGATATTTGCATGGATATATTTGATGTAAAATCACCATGAGTAATATCATTAGGAGCTTCAACAATCACTATCTGAGTGTCTATACCCATATCTTTTAGTATATTGAGTAACTCTTTTTCAATCTTTTCCTTTATCTGTATCATATGTATTTAGTATACCTTAAATTGCACTCGGAAGGAGTCGAACCCTCAACCCTCGGTTCCGAAGACCGATGCTCTATCCAATTGAGCTACGAGTGCACATGTACTTGGACAGAATCGAACTGTCAACCTTTGGTTCCGCAAACCAATGCTCTATCCAATTGAGCTACAAGTACATATTATACCTTAATTTTATCACAATTCCCCTACTTTATCTGAATATTTCCTTCCTCATATGTAAGTAAATATTGTACATTATGATTTAAGAAAGATTGTATTGTTTCACTACTTGGATGCCCAAAGGTATTGTTCTCCCCCACTGAACATATGGCGATATCTGGTTTTACTGTTTCTAGAAATGTTTCACTATTTGAGGAGTTAGAACAGTGATGACCAGCCTTGAGTACATCATACTCACCAGTAACCAAACCCTCCTTCACCATGACCTCTTCAACATCACTTTCTATGTCACCCATGAGAAGAAATTTCTTTTCTAAAAATTCAAAACTTAAAACCAATGAATCATTATTCAAATCTGAGTTGTACTGTGCTATACACTCTTCTTCTCCTTTATTTACTGTTGGCCACAAGACATTGAGTTCAATATCTTTAAGCCGTATAGTGTCGCCTCTTCCTATTTCTCTCAAGTTAGAATATCTCTGTAAAAGGAACTCATAGTTTTCGTTTTCATAGCAGACAGGATAGTACAAAATCTCTCCAACTTCATACCTTTCCAAAACATAAAGTAACCCTACAAGGTGATCATTGTGTGGATGAGTCAAAACTACATACTCAATCTTTCTGTCATATATTGGAATATATTTTTGTAATTCATACAAAATAGATGAATCTGGCCCACCATCAACTAAAACTTGAATATTACCCTCCTGGATTAAGATAGAGTCTCCCTGTCCCACATCTAAAAATACTACTGTATTCTCATATCTGACAGTAATGAGATATATAACTCCTAATATTAACCACACTAAATTTTCTAAAATACTGTTACTCATATCTTTTAGCACATATTAAGTAGTAATTCTTAGATGATACAGGATATTTAACTAAACAGAAAAGCAGAAGTACTGAATATATCACTACTGCAAATATATACTTGTTAACCCCTATTTCCACCATTTGAATATTAGAGGATATTAATACAAAATATTTAAATATATTTAACTGTATATATGGTATTACATACAATATCTTTAGAGGAAGAAGAAAATTAAGCAATGTAACACCTGAACCCCAGAATATCGTACTGTTAATTATGGGTAACACTACAACATTACTCATCAAAGAAATTATTGATACCTTCCCAAAGAATATGACAGAGATTGGTAGGGTAAAAAGTATGCATGTTAATGTTGTTAGTACACTCTCTTTTAAGAACTTTGATTTAATATTTTCAAAACATTTAGGTAAAAAGAGTAAACCCATTACAGATGCAAAAGAGAAAAGAAAACCTACATCATATATTAAAAAGGGATTGAAAAAGATTAATATGGTAATACAAAGTATTAATGTAGCACCTTTGTTACTCTCTCTACCAAGTAACAGAGCAAAGAGAGAAAGGGTTGTCATACTAGATGCTCTTACTAATGAAGATGAAAGACCTGAAAATATTGAAAAGCCCCATATACAAAATATTTTAGAAAGTATCACACCCCTCCCTTTTATACCCCTTGTAAGCCTCTCTACACCCTGTGCAACCAATGCAACATTGTATCCTGATGCTGCAATGACATGGGATACACCAGAGGCATTTAAAGCAGTATTAAAATCAGATCTAAATACTCTCTTACTACCAAACATAATGCCAATTAGTAGTGAAGCCTCAGGTTCAGACATTGCCCTTTCTACTACTCTTTCAAGTATATATCTACTTTCTAAAAAGATATTACCCACACCATTACATTTATACTCCTCTACTTGCAGAATTGAATATATTCCTTTTCTAAAAAGGTATCTTTTGTAATCAAACTGCTCAAAACTCTTAGGTTCCACTACTTTTACTAGCAAATGACAGCTTTGACCCGAATGTAAAACAGAAAAACCCTCTAAACGAATCAAAGAATTACCCAAACCTGTAGAGCCTGAATGAAACAGGTATGTATTACTTTTCTCTTGAGAGGTTACAATCCCAGTTATCCACACCTTTTTGCCAGTGAAACCTATGACTTTCTGTATTTCAAAACTCATATTTACATATTTGCATGAAAACATACCCAAGGTTAAAAGAGTTGATATTAGGAAGATTTTTAAGAGTGTGGCAAAAAAGTAAACACCACAAAACATCCTGTATGAAACAAAGAAGAGTAAAAATATGAGCAAGGGAGGAAGTAAAAATTCCCAAAGCATCTCCAAAGAGAAGTTCTCGTTCTCAAAAATTGTTCTTTCGAGTAATTTAGCACTTGAAATCATTAGCATTAAAATTGTAAAACAGCAAAGTAATGCCTTGTAATCAATGAAAAACAGTAGTAAAGCCCTATATCTCCTCTTTATATCCTTTAAAGACATATTGAATCCTTAAAGTTGTTAAAGGTAACCTCCCCTATACCGCTAACATTTAGTAAATCCTCTAATACTGTATATGGTCTTCCCTCTATTATCTTTTGTGCAGTAGAAGGACCTACTCCATCTAATGTTTCTAATTCTTCTTGAGTTGCTGTATTAATACTTACACATATGGGAGTATCATTAGGGGAAACATCTGGCTGCGTATCTGGTATGGTTATATCAACCACATCTTTTGGTAAATTAAAAGTGAGTAGTTTACAATCATAGTCCTGTTCAAAAGGGATATATATCTTAGAGTTATTCAACATTACTGTAGCTAAATTAATTCTCATAGAGATATATTTAAAACCAGCATCTAGGGTAAAACCTTTAGCCTTTTTTACAGCATCTACTACACTAGATCCATCTTCAAAACAGTACACACCTGGAGATTTAACTGCTCCACTAATATCAACTAATACAGGACATAGATCAACTTTTTCTTCTTGTTCTACAACTTCTGGTTCACATGTTACCTCCTCTACCTCCACTATTTCTTGTATTACACTCTCTTTTCGCAATTCAGAAAGGTATTGATATATATTAATATCAGCCCAATTTAAAACAAAAATATTTGAAATATACCCAAGAGAAAAAAAGAGTAAAAGAGTTAGAATATTTCTTCCATGAACTTTACTTTCCATTTATATATTTTAAATGGAGAGTATGAAATATATCTTAAGTAAGAAAGCCTGTAGTTTTAATCTTCCTGGATTTGTATACTCTTAATGATGATGTCATTTAACGGCCTGTAGTCTCTATTTACTTCTGCCTTTTGTATTGAATCCAAAACTGCGAAGCCCTCTAAAACTCTACCAACTACAGAGTAAGTACCATCCAAAGAACTCTTGTCTGAGTTTTGCATCACTATGAAGAACTGAGATGCATTTGCCATACCTACATCGTAATCGTTAAATGGAACTACATTTTCTTTTTCAACAGTGTACCCAGGATTGCCAAGTCCATCCCCCTTAGCATCTCCAGTTTGTATTACAAAATTTTTAATAACTTTGTGTATTGTTAATCCTTCGTAGTATCGCTCCCCTATCAGAAACAGTAAACTATTAACATTTTTAGGAGCTAATGTCTCAAAGAGATCAATGTGTATATCTCCATATACTGTAGTGATTAATATCTTGTAATCAATATCTTCCTCTAGCACTAATCTAGGCTCACTGTATGTACTTTTATTGTTTAAGAGTTGTCCAGAAGGAGAATACATACCCGAATTCATTGCAAAAACAATTAACAAAGATACAACGAGCAAGACAAAAGCCAGTAACAAGAATTTACCACTATCACCTGATACAACATCTTTTATTAACATATATTTTTATTAACAACTTAATTATCTATCCACCAGAAATTCTGTTTACTACCCTCATTAAACCACTGACCATGTCGCAGAATCTGATCCATTTCAGGTCCTCCACTCTCAAAATCAATATTAACAGAAGCTAAGGATGAAGATATACCAAGTCTAGATGTAATATATATGAACTTGTATTTAAGATATCGTGAAGTCAAATCTTCAAATATTACCTCATCCCCACTATCTAATGTATTAAAGAACATAGTATCTTTAATATTGTATACCATTTCCGATTTGATATTTAGTGTATTAGTTGAGATATTTTCATTTAAAAAAGTATCTGTAAATATATATTCTGTCTCCCATTTAACAATTGATGCTTGAGTTGAGAAACCTAACTGAGGAACTGTACCTTCCCAACTTGCTACAGTAACCAATCCAGTATTCATATCTAAAGAGTGTACAATACCCTGCACAGAGTATGTATCTTGATATATGGCAATTACATCTCCTTCATACAAATTTGAGATGAATTGAGAGGACTCTAGTTCTGCAATTGAAAAGGTGGTATTTGTTAAATCCAATATATCTCCATCCTTTTGTAACTTAGCTTTAAACTTTGATTTAAGGGTATATGTTCTTTCATCTACCTTACTGTATTCCAATATTTCTTCGTTACTTTTTAAATTGGTAGATACCCTAACATCTTGTATCTCTCCATTAAAAACTCCTAAACTTCCCCCTTTTGTTGTACAACCCTGTCCTTTACTGTAATTGGTTGGAGCTAGGGTATATGCAATACTGTTTTCTAATATATTTCCATTTAAATATATAGATGATTGGGTATCACTTAAAGAAAGAGAGATGATATTTCTACTACTTGGTATGTACATATCTGTTGTTGAGATTACTTCCTCCCCTAGTAAAAGCTCTACCTTACCTGTATCTAGGGTGTATATCTGTAAGCCTCCTAGAGTCAATATACAGGCATTTTGATTTACATTTGGAGTAAATACCAAATCCAAGTATTTAACACTCTCTGTTAAGCTAATATCCCCTACCTCTTGGTCTAATCTCGTAATATCTGCCTCATCAATACCATTAACAAATTTACTACTACCTAAGGTAATATCCTGTTGATCTTGGGTCAGATATCTGAAAGAAAGAATCTCAAAGTTAGAGAAATTCTCAGTCGTAGATGTCAGTGAGATATCTTTCTCTCCTACAACACTTACAGGAAGATATTTTGAAGTAGTATACCAATCTGTCCATGTCATACCATCATCACTAGATGTGTACTGAAGATATATATTACTGTATTGAGAGTTTGCTAAAAGCTCATTTCTTGGAACTAACCTATCATATACCCTCAGTGCATCAATATATCCCATATTTTGAGTAAAGGTAATATTGTCTAATGTCAAAGCTGTATATACTACAGATATTTCTTCTGACAATTCATTTACATATAGAGTAGTCATAGAGCCATTTAAATCAAGTTCTAAAGCTAGGTATTCCCAACTGTTGTATTTAACAGGAATTTGAGTAATATATTCGGTCCCATTAATATCTTCTAAAACATATTTCATATCCTTAACCTTTAGGTTAAGTAAATTTGATTTAAATATGTACTGTTCATTTTGTATATATCTACTGTTAGACCAAAGCTCTAATGTAAAGTAGTTAGATTCATTAGAATTAATATTTACTGTTTTAGTATCAGTAAGAGTATCTAACTGTAATGCTCCACTACCCCATTTACTTTTTAGTGAGGTTAAATCATTAAAACCCTCTTGAGAGATTAACCCCAGTACTGAGTATGAGAGTTCTCCATCTCCAGTTGCTTGAGAGTACCCATCCCATGAGATACCATTAAGTTTACTGTTACTGCCTAAGTCTAAAATACTAGAGGTATATGCTCCAGAAGAATATCCCTCATCTAAAGTAATCATTAATGCTTCATCAAGATTTACTTTGTCATATATTCCTTCATTGAAAAGTGCTTCACTATCATGCACAATACTAGGGTCTATTCTAATGGGGAATACCCTCTCTTCACTCAGCAACCACTCTGGGTCTAATATTATCTCAAATATATATCTCCCACTATCGGTTCTAGATATATTTGAAACAACATTACTAGTTTTAGTACCCAATGCATCTTTAGCAAACTCAGGAAGAAAATGCGCGAAGTAATTTCCCTCCTTATCCGCTATATACAAAACTCCAGATGGATATTGAGTATTACCATCCATACTCTTTCTAATTTCTAATCCTTCATCTAGTTCTAATTCGAAAAGGAATCTATTAACAGGTAATGTACACTCACCTGTTGAACAATCTGATGTATATTTAGGTATTTCATTTAAAACAATCTCTTCCTTCAATCCCTTTCCCTTTATTATTTGATACTCTATATCTACTCCTTCATATATATTTCTAGATATGACAGTGTCCTTAGATATGGCTTCATCACTCTCTTCCCCTATCTCTCTACCACTAGATATTAATTCAAAACTTCTATTTAGTGAAAACTCACTAATATTGATATCTCTTTCTTCCAATATATTTGAAAGATCTGTATCGTATGACACATCTATTAACGATATCTGAATACCTTTTCTTTCTTGCTTAATACCTAAAAAATATCTAATCTTTTCCCATATACTCGGCTCTTTTCCTTCAAATGGATTACTATATGAGGAAACAGTTTCAAATCGAATATATTCATCGTTAACAAAATCTACAAGGAATTTAGGATTAATACTCCTTAAATATGTACTACTATCTTGTGCTCTAACAATACTATCATTTTCTCTACTTGAGCTATGATATATTAAAAAGAATATACCTAATATACATAGTATTGCTAATACTAAATATGTTGTACATATTAAAAACTTTTTAAATATATTTTCTTTCTTCATATATATTACAACCCCCTATTGTAATTTAATGTAATGTCTCCTACTCTTACAAAGTAAGATTGAAGTGAGCTTAAGGATATTCTAAGAGTACATGTGTCCCCTGCATTGTTACAATCAGATATATCTAAACCTTTAATACTAATTCTCTCCCATGCTCCTGGTAGTTTACTAATACCATCATTAACCTGTGCATCTATTCCACTACTTCCCATTAAGTACATATCTACTTTGTTGTTGTTTACTGAAGCAGAGTTTTCAGTCATGAAGTCTAGATATATTGCATCCTCTTTCCAACTTACAAAGTCATTAGGAAGAGTTACTCTAACTAAGATATCGTAATCTTGAAGTGTTTCTCTGTCTGATACCCATTCGTAGTAGTTTCTAAACGTTCCTGTGCTCTCTTCAGCATCTGATGTCATACTTCCGAAGTTCTCAGTTCCATCAGCAAAGAGTATGGCTCCTGGGTACTCTGGAGAGATTACTACTTGAGAGTTTAAATCTCCTAACTGTACCCATGTAGTACCATCATTACTAAATTCTAATACTTGGAGTTCTACATTAAATCTAATTGCACCCTCTTTACCTACTCCACTACCTAATCTAATTGCACCTTTGGTATATATATCGTTCCATCTGTTTACTTCATCTCCAATATTGTTCATTGCATCTGAGTTTGTTAAGAGGTTTCCTCCAATTTTAACACTGTTCTCAGTTACATCTAATGTTTCACTTACAGCAAAGAGTAATCCCTTAAATTCAAACTCATTGTCTACTATTAATGTATCATCTACCTTAGTAATATCTATTCCTATCCAGTTAGTAATATCTCCATCTATATCTACCTTTATACTGTTACCATTAACAGTTTCTAGATATATCTCTAAGTATTTAACTCCATTTACACTATTTACTCTTGCCTTACTTATATCGTATCCTCCAGTAGTAAAGTTCGATATTATATTAACATTTTCCGCCTCTCCTACTGTATCTACACTTAGTATGATATTTTGCGATGATCCAAATGTAGTATTATTAATCTTTACTTTAGCATAGTCGTCTGGACCGTTTAGTTGAGATATACGGTACCAACCACTATTTGTTACTGTCATTGATTTATCTGTAGCTAAGGAGGTTAAACTTTCAACAGTCGTCTGAAGTTCATTTATCTCAATTTCATGTTTTTGGATTTCTTTTAGGTTAAGAACTGATATTAATTGATAATGAAGACCCATTATCTCGCCGTCGCTACCATACATTACTAACTCTGGCATATATGGTTCAATTTCTTCTGCAATCAAACCAAATGTTTTGGGGGCACCTTCCTCATCTGTTTTCCAGTTAAAACTTACTGGGTTAAAATTATATATCAAGCTAGAATCCAGTTCTAGATCCGTAATATTGGTTTTGAATCTTATGCTTGATGTAGTAGTAGCAATAGCCCTAGATGAACCATTTACCCATATTTCAACATAGTAGGATGCTGGGACATACTTAACTAATTCGAAATATTCAGTACTGGAGTCGCTATTCACTTTTACATTACCTGTTGAATATACAGTTCCATTAAAGGATGGGTTAGTATTAAAAACTGCAAGACCGGAACCCGTTTCATCAGATATGCCCAATGCTAGATTAGCAGAAGTAATAGTAGATACTAATTGGCTACTTGCATTGGTTGCTACTAATCTGTTTGCAGTAAGGGCTGTGGTTATTGTACCAGCAAATGTTGGAGAACTATTAAAAACTGCAAGACCGGAACCCGTTTCATCAGATATGCCCAATGCTAGATTAGCAGAAGTAATAGTAGATACCAAGTCCTGAAATATATCTGTAGCTACTAATCTATTTGCAGTAAGGTTTCCCATACGAACTTGCCCACCCTCAACATGGAGAGCAAGGTTTAGGTCTGCACCAGAAGGTGTATCAATAAATAATGAAGTGTTGGTTGTGTTTATCCCAGCTAAACCTGCAAAAGCCCCCGTTGTTGTTATATATGTTCCATACTTATAGATACCATCTGTAGTCGAATTTGTTGCTGTGTTATACACTATTATTCCATAACTTACACCTGTTTGAGCACCTGATTTAGCAACCTTAAAAGTTGCTGAGGATGATAAAGTAGTACCAATAGCTGCAACAGTCCCATCGTCTAAGAATGCTCCATTTCCAACAGTTGAAGTTCCAGTCCATCTTACATTTCTTCCAGTAGTACCAGTACCTGTAACTAGACCAAGTGCACTAACAAGTCCGGTCACATGGTATCCATCCAACATATCTGCATTAAGATTAGTAACAAGTGTGCTAGAAGCAACTACAAAGGGTGCAGTTCCTGAGGCTAAGGTAGATGTTAATTGGCCTGATACAGATAACGCAGTATTTACATCAAGTCTAAGGAAACTGCTATCAATATACAGGATGTTACCACCCGTCCAGCTCGTCCCTATATGAGCATATCCAGAATCTTCTTGCCAGAATTCAAGATCACGTGTCTGACTACCACCTCCATAAAGTATCAATTTGTTAAAGAAAGCTCCTGATTGAGCTGCAGTACCAAGATCATTACTAAACAAGATTATATTGTTCTGCCCATCTGCTGTTAATGTTTTCGACCCAAGAATTGCACCTCCACTAGATACTTGAAATGCAGCACTTGGACTTGTCGTCCCTATCCCCAATCTACTATTTACATCATCCCAATACATTCCACTAAATGCTGTCCATGTACCTGCATTGTTGTATAACATTTGTCCCTCTGTTCCTGTTGGTAGTAAAGAATTTGTTGTACTCCAACTTAATGTTCCACTTGTATTTGTTAATACACCATTTGTTGATGAAGTTGGTAATGTATATGTTAGATTTGCACTCTGATCCCCTCCCTGAAATATTGTATAGTAGGTAGCTCCTGTACTCTCTAATAATGCAAGAGATCCCTGTATCGATACTCTCTTACTACCTGAAGTCATATTTCCTAATATTAAATCACCGATATTAAGATAATAGCTATCAGTTGCGCTAGGAGTTGCAACATTATACCCAATAAGGATGTTTTGCTGACCAGTTGTAAGTGTTACACCAGCAGCTGCTCCAAGTATTGTATTGTATTGACCAGATGTTATTGAGTATCCAGCCGTATATCCTACTACAGTATTTGCTGTTCCTGTGTTATTTGCTGCCGTTGTACTACCACGAAGTGCTTGATATCCTATTGCTGTATTACCTGATGGTTGTCCTGTTGCACTACTATTAGCATACCTCATAGCTTCATAACCTACCGCAGTAGAACCCTGTAAACTTACATTAGTGAAAAGAGCATTATATCCAAGACCTACATTATATGAACCATCTGTATTACTATTTAGAGAATTAGCACCAAGACCCGTATTATATGAACCTGATGTATTAGTAGTATTAGCTTGATGACCTACTGCAGTATTTCCTACACCAGTATTATTTGCTGCAACTCCACTCCCTGTTAAAGCTTGATATCCTATTGCTGTATTGTATGAGAGTCCTTCTGTAGCAGTACTATTTGCATAGTACATAGCTTGATATCCAACTGCAGTACTACCTTGCATGGCCACATTGCTTACAAGTACTTGGTGTCCTATTGCTGTATTGTAATCTCCAATTGTTGTTCCATACAATGTATTGTATCCATACCCAATATTACCTGTTCCTGTAGTTATGGCTAGTCCGGAATCTAATCCTATGAATATATTACTACTTGCATTACTAAAGATATCTACTACTGCTGTTCCACCATATTGTAATTCTATAGTGGAATATGCGGTAGTATTTACCATTAATTTACTTGTTGAAGTTGATCCCCCTATTGCAATATTATCTCCTGTAGCTGTTAAGTATGTTGTTGTTCCACCATCTGTCCATAACGATGAACCTGATGATACTGTTGTCCAGCTTGTATTACCACTCCCATCTGTTGTTAGAACCTGACCACTATCTCCATCTAAGTCTGGTAAGGTTAATGTCCATGTACCTGCTGCTGCTAATGTATCTATTGTTACTAATCCTGATGTTACACCAGCTATTCCTAATGTTCCTGCTTTTGTGGTTGGGTTTCCTAATTGTAATAGTGTGGATGGAGTTGTAGTACCAATACCTACTTCTCCTGTTGTATACATTGTCATAATATTAGTATTTCCGAGATTCATTGATGCAGAGATTTTAAATTTGTCCGAATCACTGTTATCTACTCCTGTCGCCCAGTTCACTACACTTGCCAATGTATATACAGTTGAAGCATCCCCTGTACCATCCTGTTTTACTAATAGTCCAGAGTTAGCAACAGAAGTAGTATTCAAATAAATCATGAGAGGGGCACTTATAGAACTTGCATATGTTGAACCTGTTGAAACAATTAAACCATAATTGTTTGTAGCACCTGATGCTGTAAAGTATCCACCAATATTTGTCGATGTGGAACCTGTATTTGTTACATTAGATAGTATCCCATATGCTGTATGTGAAGCATTAGCATTAGCTCCAGACCTTGATACATTTAGTATATATGAAGATCCACTCCCTACTCCTGCTGTAGATGTTGAAGATAATCCTAATACCGAACCCGATGTTAATGACGATGAGGACATATCAAATGCTGTTGCTGTTGTTACTGAATCAAATGTAAATGCTGTTGTATATCCAGCATGAGCCAGTGTTAAATTCCCATCTGGTGCTGTGAGAGCATTCCATTTAAGATTACTAGTTGATACAGTAGTCCAACTAGTATTACCACTACCATCTGTTGTTAAAACTTGCCCACTATCTCCATCTAAGTCTGGTAAGGTCAATGTCCATGTACCTGCTGCTGCTAATGTATCTATTGTTATCAATCCAGATGTTCCTCCTGCCAAGCTTAGTGTTCCTGCTGTGGTTCCAGCTGTTCCTAATTGTAATAATGTAGAAGGAGAGCTTGTTCCTATACCAACCCTATCAGTCGATGCATCTGCAAACAATAGATTGTTGTTTGTATCTCCTCTAACAATAAAATCTGTATTTGCATCGCCTCCTGCATTAAGAAGCACACTTCCAGAATTTGTATAAATTGCATAGTTAAGAGTTGAGGCTCCTGAGACATTTCCGATGTGTAATCCATATTTATTTGTTCCAGCACTCCCTGTATTTGTTGCAATGGAGACTCCATACATATTTCCCGTAACTGAACTTGCATAATAGTTAGATTCTATCCCATATAAATTAGTAATTGCCCCACTACCTGGGGAAGATATAGATGCTCTAATTGAGTATGCATCTTCTACTGTTCCCAACCCTTGTGTTCCAACAAATGAACTAATTCCTTCTAAATGACTCCCACTTACTGGATTCGTGGAACTATTATATGCACTACCAAGTAATCCCGTATTGAATGAACCCCCTGAGGCAATGAAGATTCCTGAGTAATTTGATGCTGAAACACCTGTATTTGACACAGAAGACTGTATTCCATATGCAGAATGAAAGGCATTCGTATTTGTTCCAGATCTTGCTATCTCTAACATGATTGAAACTCCGTACCCTGAACCTGCGGTAGAGGTTGAGGATAACTTTAACAATCTACCATGTGTTAAAGAAGATGAGGACATATCAAATGCAGTTGCCGTTGTTACTGAATCAAATGTAAATGCTGTGGTATACCCAGCATGAGCCAGTGTTAAATTACCATCTGGTGCTGTGAGAGCATTCCATTTAATGGAGGATGTGCCAGAAGGATCTGCCCATACGGGAACTCCACCCGAGACTGTTAATACTTGGCCTGTTGTACCTATGGCTCTAGCTGAGAGGGTATTAGTTGCGGATGCGTAAAGTATATCTCCTGTTGTGTAGGCTGTTAAACCTGTACCACCTTTAGTTGTTGCTATGGTTGTTGCACTCCAAGTTCCTGTAGTTACTGTTCCCAGTGTTGTAATACTTGTTTGTCCTACATATGTCGAAGCTATATCTACTGTTGGGTTACCACTTACTCCTGTTCCGTTAGTTACTGTTACTCTGTCTGCTGTTCCTGTAAGGGTTCTTACTGTGTAGGTATCTGCTGCACTTGCTACCACTATTCCTGTGGTTGCTAGAGACGCTAGAGAGTTAAGACCTCCGTCTAAGGTTACATTGGTTCTTGTGTTTGCTCCGTCGTCTGCTGCAGTGAATCCACTACCTACAAAGTTAAGAATACTTCTTTGAGTTACAGCACTACCCTCTTCTTGGATTGTTGAGTAGGCTTGAGATATGTACGTTGTATTATCCCATGACCATACTCCACCAGTATTTCTTAAAAGTCCATTAGTTGAGGAGGTTGGTAGCGTGTAGGTTACTGCTCCACTTTGATCTCCTCCTTGGAAGGTTGTGTAGTAGGTCGGGGTTGTTCCTGTTTCTTTAATGGATATTGTACTTTCAAAAGATTTAGCACCAGCAAATGTTTGAGTTGTGGTAGTTACTACACCACCAAAGCTAGCACTTGCGGGTTCTAGGTTTAGTACTTGGTTTGTTAGGGTTGCAGCATTAGCATTAGGGGTTGTCCCTATTGCTGCTAAGGTTACTGAATCATGACCTGCAGCTGGAGTTGCCCATACGGGAACTCCACCCGAGACTGTTAAGACTTGACCTACTGTACCTATGGTTCTAGCTGAAAGGGTATCAGCTGCTGATGCATAGAGTATGTCTCCTGTTGTGTAGGCTGTTAAACCTGTACCACCTTTAGTTGTTGCTATGGTTGTTGCACTCCAAGTTCCTGTAGTTACTGTTCCTAGTGTTGTAATACTTGTTTGTCCTACATATGTTGAAGCTATATCTACTGTTGGGTTACCACTTACTCCTGTTCCGTTAGTTACTGTTACTCTGTCTGCTGTTCCTGTAAGGGTTCTTACTGTGTAGGTATCTGCTGCACTTGCTACCACTA
>Ga0209416_1000554_pt1 | contig 38124 bp, 33 predicted proteins | sample RifGroF1_FD_184001 | JGI IMG/M metagenome (GOLD analysis project Ga0209416, IMG submission 184001) | Groundwater microbial communities from Rifle, Colorado, USA - Groundwater F1 (SPAdes) (version 2) | ecosystem: Environmental > Aquatic > Deep subsurface > Groundwater | place: Rifle, Colorado...
ATAACGAAATTACCGTTAAAGATGGGAGCAGGACATGGAAATTAACATCTGAACAACTTTTGGGTTATATGACTTTTCAGCGGGACAAAGAAAAAAATCACGTTGAAATAGATTTACTAGAACCCCGTCTCGAATCATTTGTAGAAGAGCTGGAGCAGGAAGTAAATCAGCTGCCCCGTGGTCTGGTTACGGGGATGGAAGGTAACAAGGTGACCGGATTTGAATTAAGCAAGGAGGGAAGTGAGTTAGACAGAGGAAAATTTATTTCCGCCTTCCGCGATGCTTATTTTAATTCGAAAGGCAACGTAGATATTCCAAAAGTTTCGGTTTCCGGGCCTCTCGATAAAGATAAATACGGAATTCTCGAATTATTAGGGGAAGGAAAGTCAACTTTCAAGGGTTCGGCGTCCGGCCGTATACATAACTTAACATTGGCAGCTGAAAGGGCGAGCGGAGTTTTAGTCTCCCCCGGAGCAACATACTCTCTCAACAATTCCGTCGGAGATATTGATTCGAAAACAGGATACGACATTGCTTACATCATTAAAGACGGAAGAACGGTTTTAGGCTCGGGCGGAGGAGTTTGCCAAACTTCCACTACTTTGTTTAGAGCGGTTTTAAATTCCGGATTGCCTATTGTGATGCGATATCCTCACGCGTACCGCGTCAGCTACTACGAGCAGGATCAGCCGGTTGGATTCGACGCAGCGATATATCAACCCTCGTGGGATTTCAGATTTAAAAACGATACGGAGAATTATGTTCTGGTGCAGGCGGAAGCCGACGAGGCTAACTATGCATTGAAGTTTCAGATATTCGGAACACCCGACGGTAGAAAAGTAGCAATCACCGAACCGGCGGTGACCAATCAAAGCCCTCCTCCTCCGGCACTGTACCAGGACGACCCGACTTTAGCTAAGGGTGTTACAAAACAAGTTGATTTTCCCGCGTGGGGTGCGAAGGTGACTTATTCCAGAACTGTTACCAGGGGTGATGAAGAGTTGTTCGTGGACAATTTTGAGAGTAGGTATCAACCTTGGCGTGCGGTGTATCTGGTAGGAACGAAAGAGTAATTTAGCGTCTCGACATCTTCAAACTAACAATCGTATATTCATCGTCGGGTTGTCTGGTTACCGTTATAGTAGCTAATAAATCCTGGTCATTGTATGTCGTAACATAAATACCGTTTTCTCTTCTCTCTGATTCAGGTGTCCAATTTTTTTCACTGAATACATTTTGGTAAAACATCATGACTTCTTCAGGAGATTTTTTAGTTTGAAAAGTCGTTTGTGTTGTATTAAGAGTTACGCCTGTGGAAATTTTTTCCGAACTTATCGGCATCGGGAGCTCGGGTACCTGTGAGATTGTCGCTCCTTTTACATCACCGTTTTGAATTTTAGGATTATACTGCGTGAAACCGGCGTAACTTCCGGCAAAGGCAAATATTAGTACTACAAGTATTGGTATCAACTTTTTAAAATCTCCGGGCATTTTGTAAACTTATTATACACGATTATATAGGACGGTTTTATGCAAGGTGTTAGTCAAAAAGTGGTTTTGTTGGTAGAATTTGGAAGATTTGTGCGCCTTGTAGCCCAACCGGCAATTGCTGCAGGCTTGGCCCCATCGTCTAACGGCTAGGACGGCGGATTCTCATTCCGTAAATCGGGGTTCGATTCCCCGTGGGGTCACCAGAAAAAAAGACCGGAAGTCCGCAGGATTCGCGGGCTTTTTTGTGCTCGCAAGGGAACGAGCTGACTTTAGTTGTGTTCGACTGTCGTGTAGTGAAACGGAACGACTGTTTTGTCGGAGTCAAAATTCCCCGTGGGGTCACCAGAAAAAAACGGACCAACCCAGCTGAATAATCAGTCTGAATTAGTCCGTTGAACTAACAATAATTTGTACACTTCTACCTTTAATTGTCTCCTACTTAATTTTGTAGGGTCTGTTACCTCTAATACGTTTCAACCTACAGTCTTTTAATATCCGTAAATGGTTCTGTACTTGTAATAGAGATTGAGGGCCGCCCAGTAGCTGAGTGTTGTTTCGCTGTTTGTGGGCAGGGGCATTAGGGTTTCTACCGGCATACTAAACATATCCATTACTTCTGTAAGGATTCCTCCCGGTAGAGAAAATGGATAAGAGCCGCCTGTTACCCACATTAGCATCTCACCCCCGTAGAAAATGGGTCTGAAGAGATACCCCTCGTTTGCTGTTTCGCCCCAATACTTATCCCATGGAGGACTTCCCCATTGAACCTGAACGAGTATAGCGGCCGCTTCATCAGCTTAATTTTGAGATGTAGCATCGTTGTACTTGTACCCGAGGAGCGACTCTAATCCCAGGAATACGTTCGTTCTTACACCGGATGCGTACTCGGTGCTTTTGAGATAGACGGGAATCCCGTAGCCATTCCACTTTTCCTCGAGCCACCGTGCAATTAGTCTTGGTGTTGTTGTTCCATTTCCTGCCGGGTGCGGGTAAGTATGATCCGGGTCACCGTATTTGTTGAGGATGTGGATAGCCTGCAAGGCGGGAGCAAGGTAATCAACCTGACTGAGGAGTATGTAAGCACCCCGTCCAATCGTACACACTTTGGACTCATACATATACCCGTAAGGGTTGTATCCCGGGGGAACTGTTGACGCTACTCCATTGTTTATCAGGTCACAGTCGTGGAAGGCATCATATGTAAATATGTAATTATCGCTCGCCGATGTTCCGCTTTCAAAAAGAGGGGCGTATACATCGGGGAGGTTGTTAAAGCCATACATATTTATAGTGTTGTTCAGTTGAGCGACCTTGTAGGTATCGGTCTGCTTCGCATAGAACTCTGCCCCCAGTTTCGTAGCGTGTCGGATTGTGAACCTGCTACTTGAGTAAAGATTACTCGCATAGTTCTCGGGTACAGGCCTGGTTACTGTGACCGCAGTACCATCAGGTACATCTGCGATGTTGGAGAACAGCAATGTATCTCCCAGAAACAGATCGTATGGAGGGCTTGCACCAACGGGTTCCCATGCCGCTTTTGTTATGTGGTATTGGGTGTAACCAAAATATGGGTCTGATACGTCTGAGTTGTACGCCATATCGCACCACATAAGCGGTTCGTTGAACGCGAACTCCAAACCGCCTTCAAAGGTAACATCAGACACATCATACGTTGCTCCAACACCGCTGGCTGTGACTTTACCCACCGGGAACGAATTACTTCCTACATAGTGCCCGACAAACCTTTTTGGGTAAGTACCACTTTGTGCCCTGATAGAAAGAGGACAGCCAGGGTACTCCTTAACGACCCCAAACGCATAGTAGTCACCCTCATATTGGTTGTCGATGTAGACCTTGGCTTTGGCCATACGGTCATAGACTGCAGGCATAAGCGGGTCGTCCCTTTTTATGAGAGGCAGGAATACCTGAAATACACTCAACAGCATCTGATCTAACCCAGTCGAGGAACCACTCTCAGCTATTTGTTCGCTGGAGTTTTTTCCTACAGGTGCGGGGTAGGGGAAAGGAGTTGGAGTTGGCTGAACCTTTGCTTCAGGATCCACACCGAAGTCCGGTGCTTTGAAGATCTTGTCTCCTGCCACCAGGACTTTTTCATACACTGTATTTCCAAGCTCATCTTTAACGACAGCCCCTTTCTCATCGATTTTTTCGATGTTCTCGTATACCCTGACCCCTAACTTGTCCGCATTTTGCTTAAATTTTTCCTTGATTTCCTTATGGCCAAGTTTTGCCAGGTCATCTTTCGGTATTCCGAGGACTCTGTTCAATTCTTTGACCCTGAAGGAGTAGTCAGCTTTTTCCACGACTACTGCATCGGTATCAGCGGATTTCGCCGGTGTCGGGACAATTGGAGTTTTCCCTGATGCCTGATCCGGAATCGTGAGCACAAGGCTGGTTACGATTGCCAAAATGATGAGAAGTGACACGGCCGGCAAAAAACGAAGTGCTGTTTTACGTTTCATTTTCCCTCCCGATTTTTGTCTTTAGAGCTATGGAATTGATGTAGGTGCGGGTTGGTCGACGGTTCCCCGGCCTTTTGCTACTAACACGGGGACCCACTGTCCGGATTTATCCTGGACAGATTTGTATACGTTCACTTCTAGTTTTGCAGCATTGTCGATAAATAGCTGCATGACCTCCTCAGGACTAAGTTTTTCAAGTTTATCCATCGGCATTCCCAAAGACTCGCTGAGGATGGTAAGTCTGAACGGAACTCCTCCGTAGACTACCTTACCTTGCCCGTCAACGACTTGGAAACTCTGGGTGGGTACAACCTGAACTTCTCCCGCATTCAGATTGCTGCCTTTTGCATCGGCAGTATCTGAAACGAGGACGACTGCGCTTATGCCAAGTAAGGCAATAAGCGTAATTACAACAAATAGTGCGCTTTTCTTTTTCACATCCTGCTCCTTTTTTTTCGTAGGTCTATTTATTTATTAAAGTGCTTTCTGAGCGCATTATATAGCGCTATTGCCTTGGGCGCAAAAGTTATAGGGTATGGGAATTCCTTGTTAATAAAACGTTATTGGGGCTGCTTAAACTATATTCAGAACCCCGCCATTATTCCAAACGTCTCCGGATGACAATCCTGCAGGGGATGTAGGGAGGCCTGTTATGCTCAGTTTACTGCCGGGATTATTATTCCCGATCCCGACCTTTCCACCGCCGGTTGCCAGCAAAACGTTTGCATTAGTAGCTCCGTTAATCCAAATATTCTGATTCTCGCCTTCGATATGCAAGTTTCCGTCATCCAGGATTTTCGATGTGTGATTGGTCGTAGTGTTGGTGAGCCATATTTCCGGTGTTCCTGCTTCATAGACCTGATTGATTAATCTCCCGGTATTGTTAGATATTTTTCCTTCGGAAATTACGGCATCATTCAGGTTAATTCCGCCGTTGGTGTTATTGTCCAGTTCGTTGTTGGAAATATTTATATTTGTATAGGTATGTGAACCGTCAATGTTGATACCGTAAGACTGGGTGTCACCCTGTTGATAGCCGTTTCCCGATTTGCATCCGATTATGCTGCAGTTCGACCCCACGTTTACAGATAGTTCTATGCCGCTGCGTGTGTTTGCGGTAGTTTGGGAATTTCCGACAACATCGCAACCGAGCAAATGTATGTCGTCCCCACCGGCCAAACGGAAACCCGCTAAACCGTTATGAAAAGATTTGTGTCCGATAAATCTTATCCCCTGAATCTCTCCGCTCCCATTATCCGATATTAGGACGCCGTAGTTCGTCGCGGTCCCGGTCCATGTATTTGTAAATGTGAGACCGATAATGTCACCGCCGTCAGTGTTGTTTATGTTTATATTGTTGTCGGAGGCGAAATCAAACTCGGCATTTATGAAAAAGCCAAACCTTGTGTGGTGACCGGTTGCCGGATGAATATGAAAGCCGTCTTTAAAATGTAGAAAATCGCAGTTTTGAATGACAAAATTTTCACCGCCAAGCCAGGAAATTCCATTACCAAGATTTGTAACATCGGGATTGTCTGCCACGACATTGTTAATGTAAAAGTCGTAACCGGACTGCAGTGCGTTTTCCCAAATGATTGCATCATTTGTAGTATCTCTTATATCGGAGTCTCTGAAGAATGTTTCCGTAGAGTTAAAAGCGTGTATTCCATTGTATTGTTTTTCAATGCGCACGTTGTAAATCCATGTCTTAAATGCTTTTTGAAGTTTTATTGCCTGATTTGCCGTTTTTTGATTTTGTGAAGTAAATAAAATTTTTGATATGGTTGTGTGGGCAAGAGTATCCGTTCCGTTGCCGACTATTACCATTGCGATTCCCTCACTTCCTGACGCTGCCTTCAATATTGTTGCCCCCGCTCCGGCTCCGACAAAAGAAATATTATTGCTGGTAATGTTGATTGTGTTGGAAATAATGTAGGTTCCCGGAGGTAGGTAGACAACTCCTCCCGCAGCACAGGCCGTTAAGGTATTGTTGATTGCAGTGGTGTCGTCCGTTGAACCATTACCCAGAGCCCCGTAGGCTTTAACATTGTATACCTGTCCTCCAGAATCGATGACCCCGTGTTTTTTATGTGATCCGTCGGTGTTATGTTCCTGGCCTAAATAGTCGTTCAGGATTGTTCCCCAGTTCCCGTCGTCTCCTCCAACAGATGGCAGTCTTGGCATAGGCTAACTCATTCCTTTCTTGGTTCCTCCGTAAGGACCGCCACCGAAATTTGTCGATGTGTCACCGTTTATTTTTTTACCTAAAAAAACATTTTCTATTTTGTTTAGAATTCCGGGGATTCCTACGATGGCTACTATTAAAGTGCCGAAATAGAGAAGAAATTCTCTGCGGGTCATTTTTTTGGACAGTAACTCTTCAAGGCCTTTCATAAGTGATTTTATTATATTATAGGGTTGGATTGCTTATCAATAGCGCCTGTTCGCCAAGTATATTGTAAGGACGGAGATTTGATACAGCACAATCATGGGTATTGCCATCATTACCTGATTTGCGATGTCCGGAGTTGGGGTAAGTATGGCCGCCAGGACAAATGCTGCGAGGACGACCCACTTCTGCGCACGGAGTAAATTTTTTACACGCAGGTGCACAATTTTATTTATGAGAAACATTACCAGAGGCAACTGGAACAGAAGTCCGAAGCCTAAAATAAATACTGAAATAAAAAGTAAGTATGACTCTGCGGTAATGATGGAACTAATATTTCCCGGCCCGAATCTTTTTAAGAATGCGAGGGCGGTAGGAATTGAAATATAGTAGGCAAATAAAATTCCTAAACATAGTAAAAGAAATGACACTCCAACTATAGGTGTTACGGGAAATTTCATACCCTGAGGTTGTGCGGGTGCGATAAAAAGTGCCAGGTGATAAATTGCGAAAGGAATGGCAACGAGTAGTCCGAACCGTATGGAGAGTGTGATTACAAAATTAAATCCTCCCGCAGGTGTCGTGTAAAACAGGGGTCCGTTTAAGGGGTGAACAAGAATTTCAAACAGGCGTTCTCTGAAAATAAATCCGATAACACTGCTGATAAGAAAAACCAGCGCTACATAAAGCAATCTCGTTCTGATTTCGTTTAGGTGATCTTCGAGCCTTAGCGGTGGGTTAAGAAGCCCGGGATTACTGTTTATCTGACTTGGGCGTTTCTTTGTCATCAATACCTTTTAGCCCTTTTCTCAATTCGTTTATAAACTGTCCTATTCCCCTTGCTAACTGCGGAAGTTTTGTTGACCCAAAGAGTACCAATACAATTAAAAGGACCAGCAGCAATTCTTGTGTGCCAATTCCAAACATAATAGAATTATAGACGTATGCAGCTAGAATTCAAGCAACACCCCGCCGCTTTATTGTTTTCGTTAGTGTTTCTAATGGTTACGACGTCAAATGTTTTTGCGTCCACTTACGGTGAGGATAAATATGGTGCCGAGATTTACTCCAGGGGAGAGGAGGAGGACGCTGGTTGCACCAGGGATCACCCCACAGGCGATATAAGAGTTATAAGTATTTCTTCAGGAGACACTCATTTAAAAATAGTGTTCGAAGGAGTTGAAGGAAAATACAATGAGTTTGAAACCAGATGGGGAATAAACGAGTCTCTTTTAAAGGAGGAATCTAAAAGTGAGGTTTTTGGTAACCGCAGTACAAGGTCGTATGTGATAGAAGATCTTAACCCGTCTACGTTTTATTTTGTGAAAGTAAGGGCTCTTAACGGGTGCGCAAAAGGGGAATGGTCCGCTGCTGTAAGAGGGCGTACCTTGGACAGGGCCGCGGCAGGTAACGTGAAAACGACGGAGATTGTGGACTACACATCAATAGCTGCAACTCCCGGCGAAAGTTCAGGATCTGAGGAAATAAGTTCGGCTCCGGCTCAGGTTCTGACACATACATTAAATGTTAAAGTGGTCAACGCAGCAGGAAATCCGGTTCCGGGAGTGTCGGTTGTAATTACCGCTTTGGGTGTTTCCGCTGTCACAGATTACCAAGGATTAGTCACTTTTGAAAAAATCGAAACCGGTTGGTATGAGATAACCACCGAGGCCTTGGGAATAAAGGGCACGCAAAGTGTGAATGTTGACGGGGAGGGTTCCTCGGTAATTGCAGTTACTATTAAAGTCGGAAGCTCGGTTGAAAAATCTCCTGAAAAACCATCACTAGTTTGGCTTGTCGGATTGCTCCCCCTCTCAATTATTGTTTACGCACTGGTGAGGAAATTGTTTGCTAAAAAAGTACTATATTAAAAAGTTGAGTTATTCAGCCTCCGGCACAAGATCCGGAATTCCCATTAGCTTTCTACGTTCTTCTTCGCGCGCATCTTGTTCATTTTCTAATCTGGTAACCCAGCTCACGCGTGGAACCCTTTTAACCCGCACTTTTTTTGGTGCTAACTCAGCTTCAGGCCTTGCTTTTCCGTGAAGAATTAAGTCCAACACTTCGGCCGGGTATTTTTCTTTGGCGGCAAGATACTGCTCATATGTTTCAAGCATTTCGTCTTCCGTCTTTATTTTATCGGGAGGATGCGCAAGTGTATCCATATCTTCGCGCCATTTCCGGGCAGCCCTTAACGCTACATCCATATGGCTAAACGAATCTCCTTCTTTTTCTTTGCCCAGCTCTTCTTCAGCCTGCAAAACGTATTTTGCCCTGACAATGTTTATTCGTGGAAGTGGCTCAGCCGCAGGCGCCTCGGGCTCAGGTGTCGTATCTGCAATAGACGTGACTTCTTCCTTTGGCGCGTCACTGTCTTCCGGTTTGTCCGGAAATGCATCCAACTGAGTATAAATTTCGCTCACAATGTTTGAACAGGTTTCGATCGTTTGCGTATTATCTTTTTGATTACTACAAACACTACGACCGCTCCTAAAATTATCGGCAGGTAAACTGCAAGCCAAATTCCGAATGAACCGATGTCCTGCAATGTTCCTAACATAGACCTGACGGCTTGTTTAAATATAACCTGAGGCCTCCACGATTGTGCGGGGGTGTAGGGTAATCCAAGTTCGTCAGTTGAAACATAGACGGTGAGCTTACTGGTCTTGGTCGTCCCATCCATATATTGCAACTGTCCTTTATAGGAATCGATCTGGTCTTGGATTTGGTTTAAAGCTTGCTGGACGGTTAGCATTTCGTTTACAGTAGTGGCCTTGTCGAGTATCGCCAACATTCTTGCTCTCTGTGCTTCCAAATCTCCCAGACGTCTTTCGATGTCAATGTACTGATCCGTAACATCGTGCCCGTCAACGTTTTCGGATACAACTTTCACGGCAATAGTCCGGAGATATTTAGATGTTTCTTCTACCTTTTCGGAAGGTACTCTCAGTTGAAGAGTGGCGGTTTCTCCGTATTCTGTTCTGTTGATATTGGTGTTTACCATATAACCTGCCATCTGAAGTGTTTTCTCTTTTATCATTTCAACTGTCCCTGTCACGTCTTTTACGAGTAGTGAAAAATTAGAGTTAACAACTACTTTTCTGTTTGTAACATCAGGTTGTGGAGTGGCTTCACGGGCATATTGGTATTTGCTGTTGCTTAGCGCCATCATCGGAGCACCGCCGTATGAATCTACTGCGTAGCTTTCGCTTACTCCCATCATTGTGCTACCGCCTAACAAAGTTCTGGGAATTGAATTTAATACCCACCAACCGGCGCCAATTAAAAGGAGAGTGAGAAGCTTATTTCTTTTTATCCAATCTACAATTTTATTTATCATAGGTTAATATTCGTACGGTGGGGATTTTGTGTCAAGGCGTCGTAGTTTGCTTTTTATAGCCACTTCTTTTTAGGCAGATATTTCACACGTTCTACCGGAACGGCTTTACTCTTTTTAATAATTTTTTTCTCAGGTTTCTTTGTTAGGTGCTCGATTTCCTTTAATGTGGCAAAAATCCTGGCTGTAACAAGTTGTTCTTGTGATACCCAATAGTCGTAAGCAAAATTTTCTCTTAAATCTTTGTTTTCTTCGGCAGCCAAACCCTTTTCAAACGACGCTTCTTCAAGTTTTTTGCGCTGCTCGGATAGGCGTTCTCTCAGCCGTTCAACTTTTTCCTCAACGTTCATAAAGGGAATTTTAGCACGTAATTTGTCCGAACAAAGGCTAGATAAGTTTAAAACTGTGAAGGACAATTCCCGCAGCGATGCTGAGGTTCAAAGAGTCTATATCTTTAGAGAAGTCTATTTTTACATTCTCGCCTAACTCAAGTTCTTTTGCCGAGAAACCTGAAGATTCGCTTCCGAAGACGAAGGAACTTTTTGCAGGAGAGCTTAATTTTTTTTGCGTAAGCTCCTCCAACGTGATGTTGCCTTTCGGGGTGAACAAATACAGCTCTCTGCCATATTTAGTAGCGTAATCGGTTAGTTTATCGAAGTATTCAAAATTTACTGCGAACGCACTTCCCATTGAGGCTCTTATAACTTTCGGGTCAAAAATGTCTACGGCGGGACGGGTGAGGGCAAGGTTTTTGTACCCGAATGCGTGCATGGTCCTGATTATTGTTCCTAAATTGCCCATATTCTCAGGATTTACAAGAACGATGTGCGGCCTATCATTGGCGAGGGGTGATACGTATTTAGAAAATCTTGCCCCTGCATAAACGTTCTCTTTTCCGGAAAGTCTCATAAGAACTTTTTGTCCTTCTTCGACTCTAACGTTGTGTTTAGTGGCCAGTTTGATAATTTCTTTGACACCAAGATTGTTCTGTCCCTTTGGGTTTATAAATACCTCGATGATACTTTCGGGTTTGTATTTGAACAGTTCGATAGTCGGGTAGACGCCCAGGCAATAGGAGTTCGACTGATTTTTATCGTAATTTCTTAATTTCACTGCCTGAACTTGATAGAATTAAGTATGTTTTCTATGGTTGTTTTAAAGTCGGCGCTGCCTTCTTTTACACCTATCAGCACCAGTTCATTTCCGCGGGCTCCTTCGGAATTAACAAATATATAATAAGCATCTTTCCAGCTGTACCCGGTAACCTTTACGGCTGTTTCTCCGTTAAACTCAAATCTTTCTATGTTTCCCTGAGTGGGGTAGCCTTTTGCCGCGAAAAAGTCATCGGCCATTTTATTTATCTCCGTTTGCGTGACACTTTCGAACGTGGCCTCTTTTTTAAGAGCAAAGATTGCTATTACAACCCCGGCTTCTTTCGATGCTTCTTCGCACATAGAAAGTATCACGCGGTATTGTGTATCCGTGGGCATGGGCACCAAGCAGTTGTTAACAAGATGCGACGGGTATTCAAACGTTACTCTGCTTTCTACGTCCGAGACAGATTTGAGGAATTCTGAAACATCAAATCTTTGGGGTAGCAAGGTGATGGTCTTAATTATTTCTTCTGTGGCGGTTTCGTATTGCTGTCTGAATCCTATATCTCCTTTGTAGTATCTTGAGATCTCAAAGAATTTTTCACCAAAGCTGATGTAGTAGTTTCTAAAATAACCGTCGCAGTAGTCAATCTGGAAATTAAGAGAACCATATTGACCCATCATTCCTTCTTTGATTGTGGAGTATGTAGCTGTGTCCGGGCAATTTAGTTTCATTGCTTCCAGCCTGGTCGAGGCAAATTGATTCAGATCCCTAACCTTAGTAGAGAAAACGGTGATGGTCACTTTGTATCCTTCAAGAAATTCAGGATTGTTATCTTTTGAATAAAGCACCTCAACTTTTCCTTCACCTTTTTCAGTGTCGAACGATTCGGTAAGTTTTAATTCAGCCGGATAACGGAAAGAAATTTGTAAAGTTGTGTTCGAATACTCTTTTTCAGTTTCCGTATTTTCCTCGGGTGTAACGATGACAGGTGCTTCCGCAGGAGGGTTCGAAACAAAGCGTACCCGGTCCTGTATCAATTCCTTGCGTAATTTCAAACCGAACACAGTTAACGCTATGAGCGCGGAGACCGCTACTACAGCAATGGCGACCTTTTTAATAAACTTTCTTTTGTGGTGAAGAATTATTTCTTCTTTTTGCTGGATACTAAGATTTTCAAATTCGGGGCTGTTTATTTTTTCCATGATAAGTAAATGATATCACTTCATGAATTGTCATTGTAAATGTTGACAAATGTCTCAAATAAATATGTAATTAAGGTGTAATGCGTGGAAATAAATTTATTTCTGTCCAATAATTAATTTCTTTAGAACACACTCTAAAGTGTGTTCTCATTTTTTGTAGGAGGTGATCTTTGATGCCAGTAAAGAAAAAAGCAAAGAAAGTTGCAAAGAAAGTAGTAAAGAAAGCAAAGAAAACCGTTAAGAGAAAAGCGAAGAAATCTTCCAAGAGGAAGTAATTTTCTAAGGAGGGAGAAACTGCCCTCAATTAACGATTGCATTTCTTTTCGAAAGTGGCTTCACGAAACGGGGCCACTTTCATTTTTATTTGTTGGGAAAATTTTAAAGCCCGAGAAGTCCGGAATTATTTTTCATTGCATTGAGAGTAATTGAAACGAAATCATTTAAATTTATGCCGAGTTTTTCTTCACATTGAGAAATTTGTTCGCGGTCTACTTGTCTTGCAAATTCTTTTTGCCTGAATTTTTTGAGAATTGATTCTACGGTCACTTGTTCCAGCTTTTTCTCAGGCATAACTAAAGCTACGGCTACGATAAAGCCGGTAAGCTCGTCACAGCACTCTAAAGTCCACTCCAGCTGAGTTTGCGGGAGGCGTAATTTAGTAGTCTTTGTGTTGTGTGAGCGGAAAACTTCTAAAAGTTCGGGTTCTACTTCGTATTCTTCGAGCCATTCTAAAAGTTCTATTGTGTGCCTGGCCGGGTTGTCTTTTGTAATTTCCCAGTCCGCGTCATGTAAGATTCCTGCAATTTCCCATTGTTCTTTGGTCAGTCCGGCGGGGGAGGAGAAATGATCGTAAAATTGTGCCAAAACCTTTCCCACCGCATAACAGTGTCTTCTCAAGTTCTGGTTTTTCATTTTTTCGTGAAGAAGTTCTACTGCCGAATCTTTAGTTAACAGTTTCTTGGTCATACGAGTTATTCAAGACCGTAGATACCTTTTGTAACCGAGTCTATCTCGTGCCTGAGTTGGGGGAAAGGAACACCTTCTCTTGCCGGTACATTTTCCAAAAACCAGAATACTCTTTCGGAATGACCGTAACCTAATGTAGGAGGCATTCCGTATTCGAGCATTTCTACAAAATCTATATCCAAAAATTGAGCCTCAGCGTCTCCGCTGTCTCTCAAAGATTGCTGTTCTTTAAATCTTTCGTATTGGTCAATCGGGTCGTTTAATTCAGAAAATCCGTTCCCGAGTTCCCCACCAGCAACAACCGGGTGAAATCTCATCGCGTACTCAGGGTTGGACGGGTTGGCTTTGGCCAAAGGAGACAGGAATTTTGGCTCATTTACAACAAAAGCGGGACCCTGAATGTCTTTTCTAATGTGTTTCCAAAGGCTGTCTACGCCGCGCTGAAAATTCATGTTTTTGTCTATTTTTATGTGTGTTTTCTCAAGGATTTTTTTGACGGCATCGAAATCGGAATTAAAAATATCAAGACCGAACTTTTCTTTCAAAATTTGAGAATAGTCGATGATCTCCCACTCTTTTCCGAAATCGACCTCAAATCCTCTTATCGAAAACTTTTGTGTACCGTATACAGTTTCGGTCACGTAGCGGAAAAGATTTTTAATGAACTTCATTCCGTCATTCCAGTCGGCATATGCCCAGTAAAATTCCATGGCAATGTGTTCAGGCAAATGTTCGTCGGAAATTCCTTCGTTTCTGAAGCGCGGTCCTATTTCGTAAACTTTCTCATAACCCCCTCCGATTAAACGTTTGAGGTAGAGTTCCTGCGAAATTCTCAGGTAGAAATCCTGGTCGAGGACATCCATGTGTGTAACAAAAGGATTAGCGTCGGCTCCGCCCGGTGTCATTTCCAAAACGGGAATGTTCATTTCCATAAACTTTTCCTTTTTGAAAAAATCGCGGTGAGCTTCCCAGAATTTCGAGCGTCTTATAAATCTTTGGTAAACGTCGGGGTTTATATTTGTATCAATGTAACGTCTCCGTAGCCTGGTCTCTTTATCCTTTAATCCATCCCACATGTCAGGAAGGGGGCGGAGCGATTTTGTAAGTATTCTTATTGAAGTAACTTCTACAGATACTTCTCCTCTTTGGGTTTTGGTCAGAATACCTTTACCTTCGGCAAAATCGCCTGAGTCGAGAAGATTAAGCTCTTCGAATCCGACCTCGCTTTTTTTGTGGTCGGGGTTAACAAGGGCGTCGTCCTTTATATATAGTTGTATTTTTCCGGTAGCATCTTTCAGATCGATGAAGGCAAGTTTTCCGTGTTTTCTAATTGAGACAATTCTTCCGGAGGCAACTACTTCAGTGCCTTCAAGTTTTTCAAAGGATTCGTGGAACACATTATTAGAATGTGATTTGTAAGAAGTTGGGGGATACGGATCTACACCGAGACTTTTTAGTTTTTCCAATTTCTCTATTCTTACTTGTCTAAGCTCTGATAAGGTTGCCATTAACTTATTCAATCAGAAACGGCTTTAATAATCAATCTTAAGAATGGTGTAGAGAAGCTTTCCCATAGGAGCTTCTACTTCTATTTTTTCGCCGACCCTTTTTCCGACCAAAGCGGAACCTAAAGGAGATTCATGAGATATTTTCTTTTCGAGAGGATTTGCTTCCGGGGCTCCTACGATGTGATATTCAATTTCTTCGCTGTCGACCTGAATCTTTACTCTTGCGCCGACGCCTATCACGTCTTTTTTTGTCATATCGCTGGAAATCTGAGAGGTTTTGATAACTTCCTCGAGTTCGGAAATTCTTCCTTCTATATAGGACTGTTCCTGTTTGGCTGCATCGTACTCAGAGTTTTCTGAGATATCGCCCATTTCACGGGCTTCCTTTATCCTCTGGGCGACTTCGGTTCTTTTGACATCACTCAACTCGGCTAATTCAGCCTTAAGTTTTGCGAGTCCTTCTTTTGTAACATAAATAACGTCTTTTTTATCCATATGCCTTTATTTCTTTGTTCTGTGAGACTTCAAAAAAAAGTTCCCCGACATTTGCCTGAAGGGGAGAAGTTCTTCGAACGGTATATATTTAACACAAATAAATAGGGGTGTCAAATGGCCTGAACTCTAGGTTAGGTTGCCACCTCAACAAATTGTGGGTGTTTGTCGGGTGCTATAATGCAATAATATGGCACCCGTTGATGAGACGAAAAAAGAGTGGAATTTTGGTCTTTTATACCATGACGCCGATAAAAAAGCTCTGTCCGAAGAGCTTGAAGCGATAAAAAAGCGGAATTTGGATTTTTCCGCGAAATGGAAGGCTAACGGTGGTTATCTGGAAGATCCAGGAATGCTGGAACAGGCGTTGGACGAATATGAAAACATAGCCTCTACTATAGGTGTTTCCGGAAAGCCCGGTTATTACTATTGGCTAAAATACCAGCTTGACCAGCAAAACAGCGAAATTAAGGCGGAATTAAGCAAAATCGATGACCTGGGGACTTTAATAGAAAACGAGCTTGAGTTCTTTACGCAGGGAATATCCAGGATACCTGCCGAAAAGCAGGCGGTATTTTTAAATTACCCGGGGCTATTCAAATATAAACACCTATTACAAAGGTTGTTCGACTCAGCGAAATATCTATTAACCGAACCCGAAGAGAAAATCTTAAACCTAACGGGCAAAACCGCTCAGGGAAACTGGGTGGACATGATTGCGGATTTTCTATCCAGAGAAGAAAGAAAAATATTGCAGGAGGACGGTGAAGTAAAAGAAGCAAACTTTTCACAAATCCTCGAGTCTATAAATAGTATAGATAAAAAAGTCAGGGACTCCGCTGCGGAAGCATTGAATGATATTTTTTCAAAACATGCTCCGGCAGCCGAATACGAACTCAATTCCGTTTTGCATAATAAAAAGGTGTCGGACGAGTTGAGAGGGTTTACCCGTCCCGATGTTTCGAGGCATTTCGCCGACGACATAGAAACAGAAGTAGTGGACAGTTTAATAGAAGCGGTAACTTCAAGATTCGATATCTCCCAAAGATTTTATAAATTAAAAGCTGGGCTCTTGGGCGTGGAAAAACTCCAATACCATGAGAGAAATGTTGATTATGGTTCTAAGGACGATAAGTATGATTTCGACAAATCGGCAGGGCTAGTTTCCAAAGTGTTTACCGGGCTTGATGCAGAGTTCGGCAGCATTTTTAATGACTTTTTGAAAGAAGGAAAGATTGACGTCTTTCCCAAAAAAGGAAAAGACTCGGGAGCGTTTTGTGTGCATATGGAAAAAGAACTTCCCGTATTTGTAATGCTTAATCACACCGGAAGATTGAACGATGTTATTACCCTGGCTCACGAGATGGGGCATGCCATCAACTTCGAGCTAATGAAAAAAGAACAGAACGGCCTGAACTGCGGAACTTACACATGCACAGCCGAAGTCGCCAGCACGTTTATGGAGGATTTTGTTTTGGACGAAATTGAAAAAGGTACTTACGACGCCAGGCGTTTGGAAATACTGATGGAAAGACTCAACGGAGATGTGTCTTCAATCCAGAGACAGGTGGCCTGCTACAACTTTGAGAAAGATTTGCATGCTCTATATAGGAGTGAAGGGTTTTTACCTTTGAAAAGAATCGGCGAGCTGTTTTTAAAGAATATGAGTGCATATATGGGCGAGGCCGTTGAGATGTCGCCGGGCGCCGAAAACTGGTGGGTTTATTGGAGCCACATACGCAGTTACTTTTATGTTTACTCATACGCATCGGGAGTGATGATCTCAAAATCCTTAAAAAATATGGTGGGGGACGATTTAGGGTTTGTGCAAAAAGTGAAGAAATTCTTGGGCATGGGTACTTCGGTTTCACCCCGCGAGTCCTTTGATGCGTTGGGAATTGATATCGCCGACAAAGGGTTCTGGATGAAGGGGTTGGAAGAGCTTGATTCTATGGTTACGGAAGCGGAGGAGTTGGCACGGAAGCTGGGTAAGATCTAGGTTTCTCATAACGAAATTGGAATTCTGCGCCGGTCTCAAACTGCCCCATAATAAATCGCTATATTTTCGTTTGACAGATAGATTATTTTAAAGTAAAAGGTTATTAGAAATAACTCGAAAGGGTTTGTTGTCTGCCCGTTAAGGCAAAAATGGCCTTCAAGAACAAAGAAAATTGCAGCAAAATATTGGGTTACTAAACGCACACTCTAGGTGTGCTTTTTTTGTGCAATTTTGTTGCTTTCATTTTGTTTTAAGGTTATGCCGTTAACATACAACGGGCTTAGTTAGTGCTTTTTGAAAACTTAAATTTAATTATTTCGAGAATGCATTGAAACACGTTGCGTAATTTGGTCGCTTGTAACGTGCGGAGCAAGTAGCGAAACCGGTCTCCTATGTTGAGGTCGGTTTTTTTATTGGCGCGTGTACTTTTAAGTTCACCGTCAAAGCACCGTAAAAAATTATGAAGCTAAAAATCAAACAAGCTACGTTGAGGACGCTTTATTCGTACGTAGGTATTCTGTCGCTTGTTGTAAATACTTCCAGCCCATTTCTTGTTTCTCTTCAGTACACTGCATACGCACAAGAGGTAGGTGCGTCTGTGGAGGAAAGTGGGCCGACAGATGCTCCGAGTGAGGAGCCAAGTGATGCTACGGGCGAAGAGCCGAGTGAAGAAACGGCTCCGGCGGAGGAGAGTGCTTCTCCAGAAGAGTCAGCTCCGGCTGAGGAATCGGTAACGGTGGAAACTGTTGCTGAAACTCCGGTAACGGAAGAAGTGTTAGGAACCTCAACAGAAGACCAGACCACTACGGAGACGCCTCCTGAAACTTTGCCCGAGACTCCGACCGACGAAACTCAACAGGGAGACATCTTACCCGATGGGGTGAGTGATTATAGACCTGAGGTTGTCGAAGAGCCGGATGTTGCATATTCAGCAGCAATCACCGAAATTATTACTGATACCACGGACGTTATAGATCCGGTTATTGAACAGATTGAAGGAACCGTTACTGAAGCTGAAAAAGAGTGTTTAGCAGATGGTGTTGAAATCACAGACAGCCCAAAAGAAGATTGGACCGTTGATTCTGAAAAAGGCTATGCAGAAACTAAAGAACCAGTGAAGCTGGGGGTTAAATATATTTTCCCTGAGGAAGAAGGAGTATCCGTTACTTTTTCTTGTCTTCCTAAAAATATAGATGACAGATCGGTTTTGAGAATTCAGGAAGTTAAGGTTTCGGATTTGAATTTGCCCGAAGAATTTAATACCGATGCCGAGTTCGCTTACGATATTACAACGGATATGGTTAATGGTGAGTTTGAGTATGATTTGACTTTGCCGAAACCTGAGGGGGTTGAGGCGGACATTTTTTATATCGAGAAGAGTGTTGAGGAAGCTATACAGGAAGTTGATAACGATGACGTCAAGAAGGTTGAAAAAGATAAATTAGAACAGGGCGATGATGTCGTTGAAGTTAGCGGTATTGATCACTTCACAATTTATTATCTAGCACCGCCTAATGAAACCTGGGCGTGCCAGAACGACGAACAGGGTCTTAATGATGAGCCTGGTCAAAAAGATTTGACCAAGATGTGTCTCGACACAGCATCCACAAATCCGTTGAGTATTTCTTGGGATTGGGATGACACAGCGTGGTCGGGTAGTAACACTGGGGACGCGTGTAGTTTATTCGATACGGATACGGACGGCTTTGCAAACTTTGCTCTTTGTGTCACTGTGCATAACGATCCTGCTGAATATCAATCTAAAGGGCTTTACTCCTGCAATGACACCAAGTCAGACAGGTGTGCAGGTGCGATTGCGATTTCGCCTATTAGTTCAACTTGTACTGCGGGTATTCAATCTTCTGACCCATTCGTTGGGGGCGAAGCGTATCCTAATGACACGGTGGCCAGTTGTGTAGTTCAACTATCTGAAGTTGGTGGGAGTTCTTCAAAATTACTTGATGTATGTTCATTTCCTTCCCAAGAGCCGGGTTCAGACCCTTCTGACTGTATTGTGGCGTCTACAGCAAGTCAGACAGGATTGTTAGAGGTGAGAAAAGTTTTAGTTCCTTCGACCGATAGCGGGCTTTTTAATTTACAGATTGATGGGACAACTTACGCCACTAATATAGGTAATTTAGGTACGACGGGGGAGAAAATTGTTGACGCCGAGGATTATACTGTTGGCGAAACAGCGGGCACGGGGACGAACCTTGCTAACTACACTTCGGGAATCGTTTGTAAAAATAACAACGGGACAGGATCTATTATCGCTTCGTCGAGTACCTCGGGCCCCTTAACAGTCAGCGTGTCTAACAACGCCGATGTAGTTTGCACAATTACAAATTCTCAAAAGACTGGAACCTTAATCGTTAAAAAAGTGGTAGTTAACAACAACGGGGGTCTATTGGAAGCCGATGACTTTACATTTAAGGTTGGTGACGGCGCTCCAGTTTCATTTGAAGCAGATGGTCAAAACGACCTAACTGTTAATGCTGGAACTTATACAATTACAGAACCTGCAGTATTCGGTTATGCAACAACGTACAATAACTGCACCTCTGTTAACATTTCGGCAGGGGAAACAAAGACCTGTACCATTACAAACGATGACCAACAAGCCTACATCATTGTTGATAAAACGGTAACAAACAACAATGGTGGTTCAGCCGTAGCTGATGATTTCGATCTTACAGTTGACGGTAACCCCGTATTAGATGGAATTGCTTATGCAGTTACTCCCGGCGCACATACTGCCGGTGAAACCAATCTTCCCGGATACACTCAGGGAGCTTGGGGTGGAGACTGCAACGTTAATGCAGGTGTTACTGTTGCTTTAGGGGAAACAAAGACCTGTACCATTACAAACGATGACCAACAAGCCTACATCATTGTTGATAAAACGGTAACAAACAACAATGGTGGTTCAGCCGTAGCTGATGATTTCGATCTTACAGTTGACGGTAACCCCGTATTAGATGGAATTGCTTATGCAGTTACTCCCGGCGCACATACTGCCGGTGAAACCAATCTTCCCGGATACACTCAGGGAGCTTGGGGTGGAGACTGCAACGTTAATGCAGGTGTTACTGTTGCTTTAGGGGAAACAAAGACCTGTACCATTACAAACGATGATCAGGCCGCTTCTGTACAAGGTCGAAAATACAACGATATAAATGGAAACGGTAATTTCAATGACAACGAAGTTAATGACGCTAACAGATTAGATGGCTGGACCATTAATCTTTATGATGACGAGTGGACTTTACTCAAATCAATGGTTACTGGGGATGATTCAACTCCTGCAGGTCCCGTAGAAAAAGGACAATACAAATTTAAAGGGCTTTCAGCTGGAGAGTATTACGTTTGCGAGGTACCAAATTCTTCATGGACACAAACAGAACCAAACGCTGACACAGGGGTTCTTTCTCAGATTCTGCAAAGTTACTGTCATGGAATAGAGCTTTCCCTTGGTCAGAATCTTATAGGTATCCAATTCGGGAACTTTGAGAACAAGACCATTACCGGATTTAAGTTCTCGGATTTGGATGGGGACGGGAACCGTGACGAAGGAGACGACCCTATAGAAGGTTGGGAAATCACTCTATGCAAATATTCGGCCAACGACAATGATTTATTGCGAGCGTTTACGGAAACTTGTCTGGTTGTCGATACAGACACAACCGATGCAAATGGTAGATACGAATTTACCGGGCTGGGTCCTGGAACCTACAAAATAACAGAAGAGCAGAGGAGTTACTTTAACGTGATATCTCCTGCAAACGGCGAGTACGATGACGTAGATATAAATTCTCTCCGAGAATCTTACGACTTCTATAATCAACCCGTATTACCGGAACTGACAATATCTAAGACCAACGATAGTGGTTCTCCTCAAAGCCCCGGAGATTCTGTCGGGTTCACAATAGTAGTGAAAGCGCTGGGCTCTAGTGTAGCTAATGTTATAGTAACCGATCTACTCTCGGAGGGCTTTGAGTACAGATCGGGTTCCTGGGGAGTTGTTTCAGATTTCAATGGTCCTGTTGCAACGCTAGAACCTACATACGCTTCTCCAGGAAAATGGTTCTTAGGTGACATGGAGGAAGGCGATACTTACACCCTCACATATATAGCGGATATCCAAAGCAATGTGGACGCAGGTACATATAAAGATCTTGCGTGGGTAAAAGGCACAGACTTTTGGGAAGGTAATGTGTTGGGGCAAGCTGTCACGCCAGGTGTAGTAAACACAGCATTCGTCGGTACAGCTGTTGAGGTCGTAACTCCGAATCCGGACCCGGAAGCCGAAGCTGAGGTAGATGAAGAGGAGATCACTGAAGAGGTACTCGGTACTTCGACAATAAGACTTCCCGCAACTGGTTCTGAAACAGTAATATTAATTTCTGCTCTCTTAACTATGATTTTAGGAATACTAATGACAGCGGTTTCCAAGAAAAAGCGATCTATGCCGATAGTGGTCGCAATGTTATTTACACTTGTTTTAGGAGCAGGAAAAGTATATGCGGAAACACCGGACTTAACCGTTCGTATCGAGGACCCCGAGTCAGCGTTTAACGAGCCCTTCAAAATCACGTTTGTTGCTATGGATTTGCTTGGAGATAGAGATCTCACGGCTTATTGTGAAAAAGACGGACCGAGTGATTCTGGTTGGGTTGAGTACGACTCGATGGGACTATCAATGGGCGGAAATACAGGGGTGTGCGACGTTACAAGCGGCGTTCTTAACGGTACCGGTAGCTATAAATTTAGGGTAAAGGTAGTTGCAGAATGGGAAGACTCTGTTGATGAAACTGTGTATTCAAACGAAGTTTCAACCACCTACGACAACGACGGTCCCGACAAACCCAAATACATAGAAGTCGACAGAAAATCCGACTGCAAATACGAAATAACACTCAAAACTGCAAACGATAGCCAGACCGATTACGTCGAAGTCTATATGTCCGACGACAAAGAATTCACAGCCAACGAAAACTCAAGAATAAGGACCTTTGATATGGGACCTGACGAAAAGAAAACATTCACTGAAGAGGTCGGCGGAGAAAAATGTGCTCACAGACAATACTTTGCAGTGCGTGCATTCGACTCTGCAGGAAACGGTTCTGATGTGGAAGCTGAAGAGCTGGTAGACGTTAATACAGTAACAATTAACAAAGAAGAGATAATCTACGAAGCTTCAGTTGCCTCAACCGGCGGGTCCTCAATTGGACCGGGCACAGGTACCGGAGGTGAAAACGCCGAAGTAGTACCCACAGAAGAAGAAATCGGGGGACCCGGTGAAGAAGGAAGCGTTTTGGGAGAACAAGTCCAGGATGAAAACACAACGGAGAAAAGTTTCTTAGGAAAACTAATTTCAAGTCCATGGACATGGGTGGTACTGGTAGTCATTCTTGGCGGATTAACGATAAATGGACTTAGAAAAAGGAACGCATAAATTAATTACGAGGTTAACCCAAGCCCAACCGCGCCCAGCCTTTTTTAGGCTGGGCATCGGCTTTGTAGGGCTATCCCTGGTAGCTTTGTTGGCTATCTTCTATCCAAGTATATCCAGTGAGTTAAAGTACCGTCTTAGCCCTCCTAAGGCCGACGCTGAGGTAAAACTGACCTCATCCGATCTACAAGAGAACGGCAAAGAATACATAGTGGCGGCTGACCCCTACCTAAGTATTGTTATTCCCAAAATCGGGGCAAACGCGAAGATAATAAAGGACGTCGACCCCACAGATAGTAGAGCGTATCAGAGCGCTTTGACCGAGGGCGTTGCCCATGCCAGAGGCACGGCATTACCCGGACAGGTCGGAAATGTATTCTTATTTGCCCACTCTTCCGACAATTTTTTGAACGCGAACAGGTATAACGCTGTTTTTTATCTTCTCAACAAAATGGAGAAAGGCGACAAGATCTACCTTATTTTTAACCGCCGCAAGTTTGATTACACGGTGACAGAAATGAAAATTGTGCCGGCGGAAGAGATTACCTATATGGAGTCTGAGTCCGAAACCGCTAAAGTCACTTTGATGACTTGCTGGCCGGCAGGTACCACGTTAAGGCGTCTTGTGGTTGTCGCCGAAATCGCATCAACAGAGTAAACCATATCCCATAACCATCTAGACAAAAAATGTACTCAATATATAATCTAAGCATGCAATTATCTGATTTTGAGACACCCCTATCTCAAAACGGTCAAGGTCCTGTGGAACCCACACCGGTTCAGGGTCGCCCCATAAGAATGCCTAAGGCACCCCAACCAACACAAGATTCCGGTTTGAGCAATAATAATATGCCTCCCTTAGATTTAACTAATTCTATGAAACCCGTAAAAAAGAAAAAAATAGGTTTCCTAATGTCCGTCATTCTCGGCTTTATAGTGACCGCGCTGTTAGGCGGAGGTTACTGGTATATAAAGAGCCAGGAAAATGCACAAAATCCTGTAGTTCCAAATCCAAATTCAAATGAACCTACAACAAAAGTCACGGAAATCATGAATCCCTTAACGGGAAAAATGTTTCCGGAGACCGCAGCTAATTGGTTTGAGGACAGACCGTTCGGTGTAATGATGAACAACCACCTGGATGCCCGTCCCCAATCAGGTTTGATTTATGCCGATATTGTTTACGAAGTGGTAGCAGAGGGTGGTATCACGAGATTTTTAACTTTCTTTTACTCCAATACTCCTGAAAAGATTGGTCCTGTAAGAAGTACCCGCGAATATTATCTTGTTTTAGTTAAAGAGCTGGGCGATGCCATGATTATGCACGACGGCTATTCTCCCCAGGCACTTTTTGCTATCGAGAACTGGCCGGTGAGAAGTCTTTTTAGAGGTGGCGCAACTATTACTTCTGTGTGTGACGGCTGTGTTTGGAGAGATAACCCGAGAGATGTGGCATATGAGCATACCGAATACACAAACGGAGTTAAACTCAGAGAACTCGGAGATTCTCTTGGATGGGAAGGCCAGACCACGGTGCGACCCTGGCTTTTTAAGGATAATCCAAACAAGTACGCAGCTTCTTCTTCCGCTACCGATATAACAATAGACTATTGGTATCACGGTGATTACACCGGAGCTTTCAAGTTTGATCCTACGACCAACACCTATTTAAGGTACACAGGCGTAGATGCCAGCGACCAACCAATACCTCAATTAGACCAGGAAACAAAAGAGCAGGTAGCCGTTAAAAACCTGATAATTCAGTTTGCAGTTGAATCTTCAATTGCCGGAGACGACAAGAGCAGGCTCGAGTACGAACTTCTTGGAAGCGGAAAAGCTCTGGTATTTATCGACGGTAAAGTAGTTGATTCTACTTGGTCCAAAGCGGGACGCGACGAAAGAACGATTTTCTATGATACTGCCGGTAACGAAATGGAATTCAACCGTGGAAATTTTTGGATCGGCATTGTTCCTGACCGCAATGTTGACCAGGTAGTCTATAAGTAGGCCGTGAGGCCCGTGACATCCGCGGATGAAGGGTAATTTATTTCCGGGGTTGAAAGCCCGGAGAACTGCTGCCCGGAAAAAGGTCAAAATATGTTAAAAAACTTATTTGTGTCAGAAGTCAGGGTCAAGATCCTGAAATTGTTGTTGCTTAATCCCACTAAGTCCTACCACGTGCGTGCAATTGTCCGTGCAGTGAAAGCAGAGATAAATGCCGTAAGAAGAGAGTTGGATAATTTAATTTCAATCAGCCTTCTTACAAAAAGGCAAAGTTCTAATAAAATATTTTATACGGTTGATGTTATGCATCCTCTTTTTCCCGATCTTGTTTCGATACTGGCTAAAGACGATGGTGTAGGTGCAGAAATTATTAAAAGACAAAAGAAATTGGGGAACATTACGTACGCCATTCTTTCACGCTCATATTTACGCGGCCGCCAATCCACGGCTTTGGATGTAGATCTTTTTATAGTAGGGACGGTTGATCAAACGGAATTCGATAAGGTTATTAAAGAAAACGAAACTGTTACCGGAAGAGAAATAAATTATTCAGTGATGGATGATGAAGAGTTCAACTACAGAAAAAGAACTAACGACCAATTCATCATGAAGATATTGTCCCAAAGCAGGGCAATGCTCATAGGAGACGAAGAAGAGTTTGTTTCAGTGATTGCCACCCACCAGTCATAAACTATATAATCTCTGAGTATGTTTAAAAATATATATGTACGCTTAGGTTTAATATCTGCCCTCACTACTCTTGCATTACTTATTGTTCTACCCAGAACGCCGATAAAAATGAATAACAGTTTTATCGGGCTGGACACGACCATCGGTGGATACAACATTGAACTTAGCGGCGGCAAATTTAAAAAAGACCTCCGTGATTTTAAAAAGGGATTGGATTTAAAAGGCGGTATCAGAATAGTACTGGAAGCCGATGTTTCAAAAATTGATGCCGGCGAAAGAGATATTGCTTTGGAATCTGCCAAGGATGTAATTTCAAAAAGAGTAGACCTGCTCGGTGTTACCGAACCTTATGTAGCAACCACAAAGAGTGGGGATCAATACAGAATTCTTGTAGAAATCCCCGGGTTGGACAACGTTACTGAAGCCGTAAACCTTATAGGACAGACGGCCCAGCTTACTTTTAAACAATTAAAGCCCGAGAACGAGTGGAGTGAGGACAAGATGTTCGAGTATTACACCACCCCCGACTCATGGGAAAACACAGGCATTACCGGAGCCGATCTAAAAGGTGCGGACGTAGTTGTTGCAGATCAGACCGACATTCAAAATCAGGGTAAACCTCAGATCAAATTAAGATTCTCTGATGAAGGCCGCGAAAAATTTTCTGAGCTTGCAAAGAAAAATGTAAATAAGCCTATCGCCCTTTATTTAGATGAGACCGGTGTACCTCTTTCAATGCCGGTAGTGAGTGCCGATCTTGCGCAGGGTCTTACCGACGACCCGGTTATAAGCGGGGATTTTACTTTCGAAACAGCTAAGAGTTTGAGCATTCAAATCAGAGCAGGAGCATTGCCCGTTCCGGTGAAAGTGTTGGAGCAGGAAACTATCGGTGCAACTCTTGGTGCCGAATCGGTTCAAAAAAGCTTCTTTGCTGCAGGTGTCGGTTTACTGCTCGTTGTCCTATTTCTTATATTCAGATACGGTAGATTGGGAATACTCGCGGGAGTCGCCCTTTTTATATATTCAGTTCTTACGCTCGCGATATTTAAACTGGTTCCGGTCGTTCTTACTCTCCCCGGCATCGCGGGATTTATCCTTTCGATAGGTATGGCAACTGACGCGAACGTACTTGTATTTGAAAGGGTAAAGGAAGAATTATTTTGGGGAAAGCCGAAAAACCTCGCGATACATTTGGGATTTGACCGTGCCTGGAATTCTATTAAAGACTCCAACATCTCGTCTCTTATTACTTCCTTTATATTGTTCCAATTTGGGTCAGGTCCTGTTAAGGGTTTTGCATTGACTTTGGCCATAGGAATTGCAGTCTCGTTGTTTAGCTCAATATTTGTTGTGAGGACTTTCATAGAGTTTGCCAACGTGCGGGGAGAAAAGAAAAATGCGTAATTTAATGAAATACAAAATCTGGTACCTCGTCTTTTCAGCTGTTGTCATTCTTCCCGGTATTGTTGCCCTGTTAGTCTGGGGATTAAACATGTCGGTAGATTTTACGGGAGGATCGGTTTTTAGATATGAATTTGAATCGGGTATAAACCCGGAAGATCTCAGACAGGTTTATGTGCAAAAAAGCATTGATGTGGAGGCCGTAGTTCCTGAAAGCGGAAATAAATATAGTGTGCGTACAAAACCTGTAGAAGCGCAGAGAAATAATGAAATCAAAGAAGCAGTTTCTGCAGTTTTTCCTAATTCTAAACAGCTTTCATTTGAAACAGTCGGTCCATCTATAGGAGCAGAAACCACAAGAAGCGCATTTGTAGCACTAAGCTGGGCGGTTGTAGGTATTATGGCCTACATAGCTTTCGCTTTTAGAAATGTTCCAAAGCCGTACTCTAGCTTCCGTTTCGGAGTTAGCGCAGTCGTTGCAATGCTCCACGACGCCTTTCTACTGGTGGGTCTGTTTGCGATACTTGGTCATTTTAAAAATGTTGAGGTCGATGGTCTTTTTATCACAGCCGTCCTGACGGTGTTGGGATTTTCAGTTCACGACACTATCGTTGTTTTCGACAGGATAAGAGAGAATCTGGGCAAACTTCCCAAACAAATGGACATCGAGGATGTTACAAATTATTCGGTTGCCGAGACTTTAAGCAGGTCCGTGGCTACTTCCCTGACCGTCATATTTACGCTTTCAGCGCTATATGTTTTAGGCGGCGATACCATAAAAATGTTTGTGCTGGCAATGTTGGTAGGTATTATTTCTGGAACATATTCTTCAATATTTAACGCCGCGCCGATACTTGTTCTCTGGGAAAAATACGCCGCTAAGAAAAAGAAATGAACTGGAACATACGTTCTGAATACACCGAAGGTGATGATGTAATTGCAGCCATATTAAAAATCCGCGGAATACCGCCGGAAGGTGACTTTTTGAACCCTCCTCCTTTGTCCGAAGCTTTTAAAGTACTACCTCAGGAATTGAAAGACAGTCTGCATAAGGCGGTAGATCTTGTTGATCAGACAATGAAAGACAAAAGAAAAATTCTTATTCACGGAGATTACGATTCGGATGGAATTTGTGCGACCTCAATTTTATTTAACGCACTCTTCAAAGAAAGAAGTTATGAAAACACATTCCACTTTATTCCCAATAGGTTCGATCACGGATACGGACTTTCCGAAAGATCTATCCTGGCATTTTTTGAAAAAGCCGGTTTGTCTTTAAACAGCGACGAAAAGATTTTGGTAATAACCGTAGACTGTGGAATTACAGCTGTTGACGAAATAAAACTTTTAAAAGACCACGGACACTCGGTGATAATTACCGACCACCACCAAAAAGGTGATGTGTTACCTCCGGCCGAAGTTATTGTTTGGTATGACAAGATCGTGGGTGCGTCACTATCGTTGTTGTTGGCAAAGGCGCTGGGATCAAAGGACCCCCATATGATTGCCCTTGCTTCTCTTGCCACTGTAACAGATCTGCAGCCTTTACTAGGTTTCAACAGATCTTTGGTAAAACGCGGACTGGAAATACTAAACAACGACCCTCCGGTTGGAATTAAAAAACTTTTGCAGGTAGCCGGAAAAAATGTGAGTGAGATTACGACCTACGAACTCGGATGGATAATCGGCCCCCGTTTAAATTCTTCTGGGAGAATATTGGATGCATCTAGTTCGTTAAATTTGCTCCTGGAAGAAGACGAAAAAAAAGCTGAGGCTCTCGCCATAGAACTAAATAGTATAAATGTTCAAAGACAGGACAAGACAGTTGAGATGTATGATCTTGCCGCGGGAATAGATGAAAATAATCTTCCGAAAATAATTTTGTCTTCCCACGCGGATTATCACGAAGGAATTATCGGGCTAGTCGCGGCGCGTCTTACACAAAAATATTTCAGGCCGGCAATAGTGATAAGCTTATCTGACGGTTATGGAAAAGGTTCCGTAAGATCTGTTCCGGGAGTAGACATAATCTCATTCCTAAGAAACTTCGACGAAATGTTTGAAAGTCTGGGGGGTCACCCTATGGCGGCTGGGTTCACAATAAAAAAAGAACTTATTCCCGGTCTTAAGGAAAAAGCCGAAAAACTTGCAGACGAAACAATTCCCGACGAACTTTTGGTGCCCTCGATGAATGTAGATATAAAAATACCAATCGATACGGTATCTCTTCAGCTCTTAAACCGTTTGGATACATTAAAACCGTTCGGATTGGGTAATGAAGAACCTGTTTTTATGTCGGAAAAGGTGGGAATTACTGACGTGAGCAGAGTCGGGCGGGACGCGCAGCACCTTCTCTTCAAATTTTATGATTCCGGCAAATATCACAAGGGAATTTTCTTTAATGCTTCAGATAAAGAGGCGGCAAACCTCAAATTTGGAGATAAAGCCGACATTGTTTATACTCTGAAGAAGAATGAGTACAATGGAAATACTTTCGTGGATTTATTTATTAAGGATATAAGAAAAAATTAATATGGACAGAACACTAATTAAAGATTTAAAAAAAAGCATAGGTAGCCAGGTTAAAATTTGCGGTTTTATACACGCTATCCGTGACCAGGGCGGAATAAAATTTCTTCAGTTAAGGGACGGTTCGGGTATTGTGCAGATCGTTATCTTAAAATCTGAAAAAGAAGTTTTTGACGCGGTTAAAGACCTGTCTTTGGAATCGGTTTTGGAAATCCACGGTTTAGCTAAAGAAGAAAAACAGGCCCCCGGAGGTTTTGAAGTTCAGGCAATGGAAATGTGCATATTATCTGCTGCCCAGCCTGAGTTGCCTATTCCTGTGGTCGAAGAAAAGGGTGGGGAAGAAACAGAGATGACTAAGAGACTTGACTGGAGATGGCTCGACCTGCGAAAACCGTCCAAGTCAAATATTTTTCCTGTGTGGACGGCTCTCGAAGAAGGTTTCAGGGAATACTTTTTGAAAAGCGGTTTTACTCAGGTCTATTCACCTTCTTTGATGAACACAGCCAGCGAAACAGGCTCAGATGTTTTTGAAGTAAAATACTTTGAGAGAAAAGCTTATCTTGCTCAGTCTCCTCAGTTTTATAAACAGATGGCGATGGCAGCGGGAATAGAAAAAGTGTTTATGGTCGGTCCTGTGTTCAGAGCCGAGCCTTCGTTTACAACCCGTCACTTAACCGAATTCACAGGATGGGATTTTGAGGCTTCGTACATAAATGACCACTTCGATGTTATGTCTATGGAAGAAGACATGCTCATTGCCGGTTTCAAAAATGTTAAAGAAAAGACAGGAATTGATATAGAAGTGCCCTCCAAACCTTTTCCAAAAATAACTTTGAAAGAGGCAAAAAAACTTCTTGCAGAAAAAGGACTTAGAAGTGAAAAGGCACACGACCTGTCTCCCGAAGAAGAAAGAACCCTGTCCGAAATAATAAAGGAAAAGGACAATTCGGATTTCGTTTTTGTTACCGATTATCCGATCGAGGCCAGGCCTTTTTACCACATGAGACACGAAGATAATCCGGGATTAACCAAAAGCTTCGACCTTATATATAAAGGAGTCGAGGTCACTACCGGCGCGCAAAGAGAGCACAGACTGGATCTGCTTAAAGCACAGGCAGTTGAAAAAGGAATGGACATTGCAACTCTCGAGGACTACATGAATTTTTTCAGATACGGGTGTCCTCCTCACGGCGGAGCAGGTATTGGTCCCGCGAGAATAATAATGAGATTGCTTGAGCTTCCTACGGTTAAAGAAGCCACATTCCTTCCCAGGGATGTAAAAAGATTAACCCCGTAAGAAAACATGACCACTTCGATTACGCGTAGATTTTTAGCCCACGGTATCAGGTCTGTTACGTACGTTTTGTGGGCAGCGGATATAGGAACCGGTTTAAGGCCGGTTGTTTATTTTTTGATCGTCGTCTACGTGTCATTTTTTATCGGAATCCGCAACACAGACCTCGGAAATGTCGTAAATGGGGTTCTTGTCTCTTTAAGATACACACCGCCGGATGTAATTTCATTTGAAAAAATCTATCCGTTGAAATCAGGTATTCAACAACCTCCTGCAGTTTCCGCAATTGCCACGGGAGTGTTCGACAGAAGATCGGGCAAAGTTCTTTTTAGCCAGCTGCCGGATGAAAAATTAGCCCCCGCTTCTACCACAAAGTTGATGACGGCTTTGGTAGCTTTGAAACTCTACTCTCCCGATGAAAAAGTAATCGTTCCTTATTTTTGCACTAACATAGATTCAACCAAGGCTTGGCTTCCCGCGGATGAGGAATTCAGAGCCGGAGATCTTATTCATACAATGTTAGTAGGATCGGCCGGTGACGCTGCGTGTGCACTTGCAACGTCCAAAGTATCCTACTCGGAATTTGTCGATAAAATGAACCAGGAGGCTAAGAGGCTGGGGATGAAGAACACAAATTTTGTAAACCCTATCGGGCTGGACGGTTTTAAAGGTGTTCATTACTCCACAGTTTCGGATCTTTATCTTTTGGCTTTGGCGTCCTTATCAAATGAAAAAATTCAGGACGCGGTCAAAACAAAAGAGTTTACCGTGAAATCCCTTTCATCGGATTTTACTTACAAATTAACCAACACTAACAGACTCTTGTGGGAAATATCCGGAACCACGGGAATTAAAACAGGCACAACCGTAGGAGCAGGCGAAGTTCTTATTTATGGTTGGAAAGACAAAGACAGAGAACTGGTCCTCATCGTAATGGGTAGCCGCGACAGATTTAGCGACACGAAAAATCTATTAAACTGGACACTTGCTAATTTCGCCTGGAAGACGGATTAGAGCTACCTTGTCGCCGCAGGCACTGCTTGAACCGGGATTGGTTTGACATACTCCCCACTTACCGCAGGAAGATAAATTACCATTTCTCCTCCCTGTGATCCCAGGCTTTTATATTTTGCCTCGAACACGTAGATCGGCTGGAGATGTGTCTGATCCTTGAGGTTTTCGTAGTACGCAAGATAAATGTTATCTACAAGGATCTCGCTTACCACCGGTGCGGGTGGTTTATCGAAAAGTGTAGTACCTGCAGGTGTAACACTTGTGATAACTCCCTTTCCGTTTTTTACTGCATCCCACGCTGTTGATATATCAATAATGGGGTATGAGGCTGTAGTTTCCGCCTCGAGTTCTTTGTAATACACGTCGGCTTTAGGGTAAGTTATCGCGGGGAAAATATCTTTATCGGGAACCGTGACGAAAACAGTCAAAAGCCCTATTTTAGGATTTGCTCCCAGAATCATAAAATCTCCCATCTTTCTGTAAAGATCGACGCGCGCAAAAATAACATCTCTTTGTGCTGTGGTCTCAAAAAGCCGTGTACCGCCGACGTAACCGAAAGTTACTTTTTGAAATCCTTGTCTATACAAATCGTCCATCCGGTCCAGCTTTGTAAGGAAGGTTAGTGCAGTGCCTTTTGCGTAATCCTCGTTCAATCTGCCTTTTTGCATTCTTGCTGAATTTTTTACCATATCGGAATCCGCGTACAAGTGTCTGGTATTTATGTCTACTTCCAGAAAACTATTGGTTTCGGCCTTTCTCCATCGGTAGACCGTACCTTTCAGGTCGGTGATGAGGTCTGCTTCGGAGTAACCCATGTATTTCGCGTCTTCTATCGCAGTATTTCCTGCGAGATATGAGTACGTTCTCGGTTTGAACTTGTACACGTTCATTTTAAAGGGGAATTTGCCCGGCAGTTTGCCGTTGGCGGTATTTAGTTTGTAAATCTGATCTCCTGTTACTTCTTTGTTTGTGAATTCAAGAGGATCGAGGTTGCCGTAAATCGGATTGGCGGGTTCTTTGGTGACGTAGAATAGTTTGATCAGGGATCTCAAGCCCGGGCCCCCGAAAAACATCCAACCGTAATAGACGCCAAGAACTAAAAAAGCGATCTTGGCCCAACGCTTAAACATGACGGCAGTTTTTGTTAAGTTCATCTCTAATATATTATAACAATATTTTGTATGATAAAATCCCAATTATGGAAGTAAGAACCAGAATGGCGCCGAGTCCCACAGGGGAATACCACGTAGGTCACATCAGAACTTTAATGTACAACTACGCTTTTGCCCGTCAGAACAAGGGAAAATTCATTTTACGAATCGAGGACACCGACCGTGAGAGGTATGTTCCGGGGGCAGTCGAAAGAATTCAGGATGTTATCAAAATGATGGGGTTTGATTGGGACGAGGGTCCGGGCACCGGAGGTCCTTATGTTCCCTACACTCAGTCCGAGAGACTCGACTTATACAAAAAACACGCTCAGGAGTTGGTAGAAAAAGGCCACGCTTACTATTGTTTTTGCACCGAAGAGCGTTTAGAAAAGCTCCGTGAAGAGCAGAAGGCTTCGGGCACCGCGTTTTCTAAGTACGACAGGCTCTGTCTGAATCTCAAAAGAGAGGAAGTCGAAGAAAAACTTAGAACAGGCGTTCCCCACGTAATAAGAATGAAAGTGCCGGACAACGAAGACATTTCATTTGACGATTTAATCCTCGGAAAAATTACAATAAATACCCAATCAATAGACGACCAGGTTTTAATAAAGACCGACGGATTTCCCACATATCATATGGCGGTTGTAGTCGACGATCACCTTATGAAAATATCTCACATAATGAGGGGCACTGACTGGGTGCCTTCTACACCCAAACATGTACTGCTTTATAGATTTTTCGGTTGGGACCTTCCTGCATTCGTTCACTTACCTAACCTAAAAGAAGTGGAAGGAACACGTAAGCTGTCAAAAAGATACGGCTCGGTGTCCGTCATAGAGTTTTTGACCGAAGGATACTTACCCACGGCTTTGAATAACTTTTTAATGTTTTTAGGCTGGAATCCCGGTACGGAAAAAGAAGTATATTCAATGGAAGAGTTTATCAAAGACTTTTCAATCGAACACATACAAAAAACTGATCTTGTTGCATTCGACAGGCAGAAACTTTTATGGATAAACGGTTTATATATTAGAAACATGCCGTCGGAAGAATTATGGGAAGGACTTCAGTCGTGGGCAAAAAGATTTGATGTATTTTTGCACGGTAAGGGCGCCGGAGAAAAAGTTGTGTTCGCGGCTTTAGATCTTGTAAAAGACCGTATGAAATTATTGAGCGAGTACAACAGTCTCGTTCATTACTTTTTTGAAGATCCTGAAATTGAGAAAGAAGAGTTATTTTCTTTTGTTTCGGACGAAGCGAGAGGAAAAGAAATTCTGGAAGGTTTTAAAAATATATTTTCCGGAGTCAGTGATTGGGAAGTTCAGAAACTGGATACTCTGGCTCATGAATTTATTGCTGCAAAAGAATATAAACCTAAAGAAGCATTCATGACATTAAGAATTGCTTTGACCGGAGAAACGGCTACTCCCCAGATATTGGATATTCTGGGCATTCTCGGCAAGGAAGCTGTTTTGAAAAGGCTTGATTCTGCTCTAAAAATCTAATTAACATAGAAAGTTTATCTTGAATTAGTAGAGTTCGTTGTTAGAATGAACGCAGAGAGTGGCGAGTACCCCGTATACATTTTTTGGAGGTTAATTGTGGTAAAAGAAATTAAAGAAAGTAAGCAAGTAGAAACAGCGAAGAAAAATGCGGCTGCAAGTCAAAAGAGTATTGCCCTTCAAACTGCCATAGATCAAATTGAAAAAAATTACGGAAAGGGGTCAATAATGAGGCTCGGTGGAAATAATGCCGAACGTATCATCGCAGTAATTCCTACAGGTTCAATTGCCTTGGATATAGCACTTGGTGTCGGGGGTGTCCCGCGCGGAAGAGTTGTCGAGATATATGGACCCGAATCATCGGGTAAAACCACATTAGTTCAGCACATAATTGCCGAAGCACAGAGGGCGGGAGGAACGGCAGCTCTGATAGACGCGGAGCACGCTTTTGATCCTACCTACGCTGAAAAAACGGGAGTTGATGTTGAGAATCTCCTCGTTTCACAGCCCGATACGGGAGAACAGGCTTTGGAAATTGCCGAAACCTTGATCAGATCTAACGCGGTCGATGTTGTGGCAATAGACTCAGTTGCAGCCTTGGTTCCCAGGGCGGAAATAGAAGGTGACATCGGAGATAGCTTTATTGCTACACAGGCACGACTCATGAGTCAGGCTTTAAGAAGATTGACGGGGGCAATAAGCAGATCAAACTGCACTATAATATTTACCAACCAGTTGAGAATGAAGATAGGTGTTATGTTCGGGAATCCTGAAATAACGCCCGGAGGAAAAGCTCTTAAATACTACGCGTCCGTTAGGATAGAAATAAGGAAGATCGAATCTCTCAAAGTCGGACAGGATATCAACGGTATACGTGTTGTCGCGAAAGTAGTTAAAAACAAAGTCGCTCCTCCTTTCAGAAAAGCCGAGTTCGACATAATGTTCGCCGAAGGTATAAGTAAAGAGGCCAACATACTTGACGTCGGTGTCGACCTTAATGTTATTAAAAAGTTAGGAGCCTGGTACGAATACAACGGAGAAAAACTTGGACAGGGCAAAGAAGCGTCCAGGATTTATCTTAAGGCCAATCCGAAACTCCGCGATGAACTTTCAGACAAAATAAAAGAGACGGTAAAACTAAGCAAAGAAATACCTCTTGAGCTGGGAGTCGTTACCGACGAGACTTCGCCAGAAGAAGTTGAATAATAAATGTCTGACATTAGAGAGTCTGTAGACAAGTTATACTCTAAGATATTGGATTTTGTTTCTTATACTTTCCGTACGGAGAAAGAAGTGAGAGACAGGGCTTATTTTTATCTCCGAAAAATATCTTTTCCTCCCGATATTAATCCTGCTGAGGTAGTGGAGGAAATAATAAACAAGCTCAAGCTCTCCAGAGATATTGACGACGACGATTACACCCGCAGATATATAGAAGGGCTTTTACTTTCATCAAAATCAAAAAGTTCCAGGGAGGCCTCTATGTTTCTTTACAAAAAAGGAATTCCGGAAAGCATCTCAAGTATGTATCTTGACCGGTTGGGCGGGGAACTTGAGGAGAAATCATTGAGTGTTCTAGTAGAAAAGAAGACAAGGTCAATAAAAAGTCTGCGGGACCCGGTTGTCCGGAACAAGCTGATCAGATACCTTATATCTAAAGGGTTTAACCCGGACCGCGTGAGGGCGGAGGTTGACAAAATCGCGTCATTAAAATAAAATCAAGGCATGGAATTTGCCGGCATTACACTTAAAAACACGCTGAAATCGGGACTTTTTTATACCCCCTTTCCACGATCTTAAGTTGTACCGACGCTAGTAATAAAGGTAATTCCACCGAATTTATACATATGGTTGAACTAATTATGGAGGTAATTAAATATGGATCCAGTAACGGTACTATTAATATTGGCGGCCGGGGTGGCCGGAGTGGTCGTTTCGCGCGTTTTAACTAATTCAAATAAACCAAAAACCGAGGTTCAGGTAGAAAAAGCACCTCTCTCAGTTCAGGATAAAGACCTGGAAAACGAGGCTGTTGTCATAGAGGCAAGATCTACAGCTAAGGAGATAATAATCGAGGCTAAGGACGAGGCTTTAAAGCTAAGATCTCAAGCTGACGATGATGCCAGAAAGACCAAAGAAAACTCCCTCGACGAGTCACGTAGGATAAGGGAAGGTTCCCTGGAGATTGAGAAAGCCCTGGCAATAAGAAAAGCCGAGGTTGAGACAAAAGAGAGGGATATAGAACAAAAAGTTAAGACCTTAAAAGAGGTAAAAGAGAAGATCGAGAAAAAGCAGGAAGAGATAGAAGAACTCCACAAAAAAGCTCAGGATGAGCTGGAACACGTTTCGGGCATGAGCAAAGATGAAGCAAAAAATCTTCTCTTACAATCATTAGATAAAGAACTTGCCCAGGAAAAAGGGAAGAGAATAAGAGAGGTTGAGGAAGATATAAAACACAATTCCGATAAAGTTTCACAGGAGATGTTAGTAAGCGCAATGCGTTTCGGTGCAACAGATACTGTTGTAGAACACACCACATCAAAAGTTAAGTTACCCGATGAAGATGTAAAAGGAAGAATAATCGGTAAAGAAGGAAGAAACATCAGAACGTTCGAAGAACTCACGGGAGTAGATCTTGATCTGGATTCGTCTCCGGGAGAAATATTAATTTCTTGTTTCGATCCGGTAAGACGTGAGATTGCAAAAATTTCATTGGAAAAGCTTTTAGCCGACGGAAGAATTCAGCCGGCCAAAATTGAAGAGATAGTTCAGAAAACACAACAGGACACAGAACATCTTATGTACAAAGCAGGGGATGACCTTTGCCACAAGATCGGAGCTTACAATATTCCTAAAGAATTAATTCAAATTCTCGGAAGATTTAAATACAGATTTTCTTACGGGCAGAATATGATTGAACACACCATGGAAGAAAGCAAGATAGGTATTGCTTTAGCACACGAGCTTGGAATCAAGGTTGACGTTGTCCGTCTCGGATGCTTGTTTCACGATATAGGAAAGGTTGTTACCGAAGACGAGGGAACTCATATTCAGCTCGGTGTCGATCTTTTAAGAAAATATAAGATATCCGAAGACGTTATAAACTGCGTTGCCGAGCACCACGAAGACAGGCCGTTCAGCTCTATAGAATCCGCAGTTGTCAATCTTGCAGATCACGTTAGCGGCGCAAGACCGGGCGCTCGAAGTGAAGACTATCAATCTTACGCAACAAGACTAAAAGAACTTGAGAACGCCTCAATGTCTTTCGACGGAGTCGAAAAGGCTTATGCAATTTCAGCAGGACGCGAAGTAAGAGTATTTGTGTCACCTGAAAAAGTTGATGATTACTCGACGGCATTTCTTGCAAGAGAGATTGCAAAGAAAATAGAACTCGAACAATCTTATCCCGGAGTCGTGAAAGTAACCGTGATAAGAGAGACAAGAGTTTCAGAAACTGCGAAATAGGGCAGCGTAATAAATCAGAAAAAAATGGAAATTTCGTGGCTTTTTAGTTAATTTGGTGCGTTATTAACAAATGTACTACATTATAATGTTGCTATTAATACTGGTCGTTTTTGTTGTAGCTGCAAGGATATTGAGCTCTTTGGTTAAAGGATGTTTTGTAGCCGTAGGCCTCTTTCTTATTGTCATTACAATATTTTTGTTGTATAAATCAACAGTAGAGCCTGTTCAGGTGTTTGGTATTTTTAAAATTGATAATCTAAAAATCACCAAACTTGAAAAAAACTTTTTATGAAAATTCTTTGTGTAGGCGAAATAGTTGCCGGTCCCGGACGTAAAGCGGTACAAGCCGCGCTACCCGAAATTATCAAAGAACACTCTGTAGATTTCGTTTTCTCCAATTGTGAAAATTTAGTTTCCGGAAGAGGATTCACCGAAGAAAAAATTCAGGATATGCAAAAAGCCGGTGTAGATTTTTTTACCGGAGGCGATCATATTTTCTGGCAAAAAGAATCAGAGGATGTTATCGATACGCTCCCGATTATAAGACCTGCAAATTATCCTGAAGGGACGCCCGGCGTCGGCCACAAAATTGTAGATCTCGGTGGCAAGGGCGAAGTTTTAATAATAAATCTCATGGGTAGAACTTCCTTTTCAACA
>Ga0209416_1000558_pt1 | contig 37881 bp, 36 predicted proteins | sample RifGroF1_FD_184001 | JGI IMG/M metagenome (GOLD analysis project Ga0209416, IMG submission 184001) | Groundwater microbial communities from Rifle, Colorado, USA - Groundwater F1 (SPAdes) (version 2) | ecosystem: Environmental > Aquatic > Deep subsurface > Groundwater | place: Rifle, Colorado...
CGCGGGGTGTGAGAGCCCCCCGACCTGCATCCCGCCGACCACGGCGGCCAGCGCGCGGGCGTCGACCGGGATCCCCTTCTCGGCGAACTGCGCGTTCAGCGCCGCGGACCGCTGCAGGTACTCCGGGATGCGCGCCCGGTCGACCCCGAGCGCGATGGCGTCGGCGATGACGGCACGCGTGAACTGCTCCGTGGACTGCCCGCGCAGGACACCGCCGCCCTGCCCCGGAGAGAAGCTCTTGGTGAACCCCCCGAGCGTGCCGGCGTCGAGCCCCCAGCCGCGGCTGGCGGCCAACAGGAAGTTGGTCCCGAGGCCCTGCCCGCCGGCCCCGGCGAAGGCTGCCTCCTGCTGCGCGCCCTCGGAGACGCTGTAGCCGTAGCGGTCCGCGAGACCGTCGCTGCCGTCGGCCTGCCGCACGTAGGCCCCGGGGCCGGCGACTCCGCGTCCGAGAGCCGCGGCACGCGCCCCGGACGTCGCGATGCCCCGGTAGTCCCCGATGAAGCGGGTCAGGGACGTCACCGCCGCCTGTTCCTGCGCCTGGGCCTTCGCGAGCATCGCGTCGGCGGCCTTCGACCCGAACTCCGTGGCGGCGCTGATGAGGGCGCCGGCGATCATCAGCGGCAGGCCCACGGGCGTCGCGGCGAGCATGGCGCCGGCCCCCATCATCCCCATGCCGGCCCCGGAGGCCGCCCCCCAGGCGGCCCCCGTCAGCGCCCGCTCGCGCCCGTAGCCTGCCTGGACGCTGGCGCCCATCGCCTGCCCGAGGTCGCCGGAGCCCATGCCAGCCGCCGCGACGGCCTCCTGCTGCCAGTAGGTCCCCGCGGCCCCGGACCAGTTCTGGAGCTGCTGGTGGGCGAGGTAGCCGCCGCCGGCGATGAGCCCCATCCGCCCGAGCGGGCCGCCCATCGTGCGCGCCAGATCCTGCCGCCACTGCGGCAGGCCCATCATCTGCATCTCGCGGTCGTGGGCGCGCTCGACGTTCGCCTGGTAGCCGGGGTTCAGCATCCGCTCGGTCGCCATGGAGGAGAGACGCTCCTGCCAGGCGCCCATGTGGATCTGGTCCCAACTAAGGTCCGGCGTGCCCGTCCGCGGCATCAGACCAGACGAGGCGAAGGGACTGGGCGGTGAACCAGTGCTTCCTCCGGGATAGGACACAGCCCCCATCCGGGAGAAGGCCGTCCCCTGCGCCTCGCTCCACGATCGGATCGAACCGAGCGCGTTGGGCTGCGACCACGTCTCGACGATGCGACGGACCGATGCTTCGGCCCGCTGTGACTCGTCCGCGATGACGCCCAGCAGGGTGCGAACCGACTGAAGCCCGCTCGTGTCGGCCCGGAGTTCGAGGGTGGTCGGCTGCGTCGACACGGCTCAGCCCTCCTCGTCGGCGGCGGCGTGAATGGCGAGCTCGCGGGCGTCCAGCCAGGGATCCCCGGTCAGGACCGGGTTCTCGGCATCGGCCAGGAACTGCGGCTTCGTCTGCACGTCCCACGCCTCCTCGGACAGCAGCGCCAGCTCGCAGGCGTAGGCCTCGATCGGGTCGACCTCGTCAGGCCGCAGCCCCAGCCGCCCCGCCCACCGGACGCAGGCGTTCCACCACGGGTCGACGCGACGCCGCCGCGCCCGCTCCCTCACCCGCGCGAAAGGACTCGGCGCGCCAGGCCTCGTACTCCGCCATGATCTGGTTGCAGAGCCCATCGGGGATCTGCTCGAAGGGTGCCGCGCTGAACCAGGCCGGCAGACTCGACCCCGGGGACGCCGCGGTCGGTGTGCCGAGCACGTAGAGCGAGGCCGCGTAGAAGATCGCGTCCTGCGCGAAGGGCGGGATGGTGGACCACGGCAACCCGCCCGTCATCTGCGCACAGCGCTGGCCGACGAGACGCGCGTCGTCCCCGGTCCGACCGCGCAGGATGAACAGCCCGGACTGCGGCCCCTTGCCGTCGGTCAGGTAGACGTTCGTGACCTTGACGCGGAAGTAGCGGTCGTCCTCGGTCGGGTCGGTCTTGGGCGCGGCTCCGCCCTCCGCGAGCTGGGCCAGCGTCGGCCCCGGCTGCTGCGTGGTCTCCATGATGGCTTACCCCTCCGAAGGGTGGCGGATGACCCGCCCCCGGAAGCGCAGGTTCTGCATCACGATCATCCGGGCGCCGCCGCGGATGTCGTAGGACTCGGGCGTGATGTTTCCGATCTGGCAGACCGGCGCGTCGCCGTTGTGGCGGTCGACGAGCGTCCCGACCATTTCGGGCCAGTTGATGAGCGACGCCGCGTCCATCTTCGGCACGAGCAGGTCGCGGACCGGGTCGGTGGTGCGGATCTTGGCGTAGGCCGCGGTCGCCATGACCTGCGTGCCCACGATCAGGATCGCCGTCGGGATCGGCGTCCCGCACTCCTCCAGGTTCACGAGCTGGAACTGGACCGAGACCGTGACCTCGGTCATGTGCCCGACGTCGCGGCCGTCGATCGTGAGCCCGATGCGGGCGCCCGTGAGGACGTCCTTGCGCAGCGTGTCGGCCATGGTGGACCCCCTCTCTCGCCCGGCTTACGCCGCGGCGCTCAGCCGGCGAATGTGGGCCCGCTGCACGATCCACTTCGTGGCCTCGGCGGGCTGGAAGTTGTAGCTGACGTCGAAGTAGTTGCCGCCCGGGATGACGGCGATCGTCTGCCGCTCGTAGGCCTTGATCTCCTTCGCCTCGACCTGCCGACCGAGCTCGCGGTCGACGGCGTCCTTGACCCGCCCCTCGGTGACGACGACGTTCGTGAACCCGATGAGATCCTCGACGACCCGCCGCACGTTCTGGATCGAGAGGTCGCTGGACTCGTTGGCGACCTGCGAGGAGTAGATCGGGTTGTTGTCACTCAGGTGGCAGGTCTGGTCGGCCGCCCAGCGGATGAGGCCCGTCCCGGGGAGCTTCTCCAGGATGTGGCACCCGTACTCCAGCAGCTCCTCCTTGTCGTTCGCGACCGTCCAGTTGGTGCCGCTGACGGCCCCGGGGTAGTCGCGCACGTCGAGCACGTCGACCGTGGCCCAGATCACCGAGGCCTCGTTGAGTCTGCCGGCCTGGCAGCCCGCGGCGAGGAGCGCGGTGTAGTAGGGCGGCAGCCAGACCGGGGTGCCGGTCTCGTCGTAGTCGCGGACCTCCTGCGGGGTGAAGACCATCCCGCGGTAGTTCCGGCGCGCGGTGCGCTGGAACAGCCCGCCCGGGTCGACGCCCGGGTCCGTCTTCTTCGTCGCGTAGGTGGTCGTCCCGAAGTAGCCGACCCGCTCGTACTTGCCCGCGCGCTCCTTGACGTGGGCCTCGAGCAGCTCGGCGAAGGAATCGGCGGTCCCCGCCGCCGTCGCCATGAGCACGACGTGCCGCGTGTCCAGGTCGCGGATGGCGTCCAGCGCGGCTTGCACGCTGGCCGTCGTCGCGACGCCGTTGGCGCCGCCGGCGAGCGCCGTGATCGAGAGGCTCGCGGCGAGGTTCTTTGCCCCCGTCGCGCGGGTGCAGGAGACCACCTCGGAGTCGACCCCCTCGATGAACTCGTAGAGGTCGGCGGCGAAGGTCCCGAGCGCGTTGTTGACGTCCACCGCGGCCGCGTAGTCCAGGTCGGTGCAGGCCATCGTCGTCGGGGTGAGCATCGCCGCGACGAACCCGACGAGCGGGTCCACCGGGCCGGTGAGCCCCGCGCCGATGAGGTTGACGCGGTCGACCACCTTCTGCGCGGTGTCGTAGGTGCCGATGTCCAGCGCGAAGGCGTTGCCGGTGTAGGTGACCGAGACCGCGGCGTGCGCCGAGGCGTCGATCGACGTCACCGACGAGAACGCGGTCGCCGTCGTGTCGCTCGCGCCGTTGGGGTCGATCGTCTCGGTCGTCACGACGCCCGTCGCCTTGTCGACGCCCGTGATTACGATGTCCCCGACTCCCGCCGACGTCGCCGTAATCGTTCCGTCGAAGGCCATCCAGGTAGCGGGGTTGAACGCGACCGCGCCGCCCGTCCGGGCGAAGCTGTAGGCGACGGACAGGACCGGCGTCCCGCCCTCGGTGGCAAGCGGCGTCACCGTCGCGGCCATCGACGTCACGGTCTGCCCGGCGGTCGGGTTGTACTTCAGGGTGAAGACGTCGAAGTCGCCGATGTTGTCGAAGACCTCGTCCTCGCCGTCGTAGCCGACGGTCACCTTCTTGCCGGAGCTTGTGCCGGCCGCGATCGTGATCTGGATCTCGTTGCCGTAGAGGCCCCAGTCCAGGGCGGCGAAGACGGCGGCGGAGACCGCGGCGCCGTCGGGCACCGTCAGGCTCGCCTGCGTCGCCGGGGTGGTGCGGACGAGGTACACCTTCTCCGCTCCCCCGGGGATGCGCTCCGTGTTCGAGGAGGGCCGGAAGGCGTACTTCCCGAACAGGTAGCCCTCGCGCGGCGGCAGGAGCTGGCGCAGGTAGTTGGGGTTGGAGCAGAGCTGCGGCACCGCCGGCTCCCCGCCCCTCCCGGCCTCGTGCAGGATGGCGATGGTGCCCCGCGACACCGGCCCGCGCCCGCCCACGGAGGAGGCGTCCGCCTTGGTGATGACCCCCGGCGCGAACTGGCGCCGCCCATCGACCACGATGTAGTCCGACATGACGTCCTCCGTACCGGCTCTCTGCGCGGTAGTCTACCGCGGCGGAGAGGAAGTGCCAACGTGCCGCAGACCGTCTCCGACGGCCCGGATCACAGCCGCTGCGGCGTCGCCCGCCCGACGTCGCCGTCCGGGAACTCGACATCCGGCGCCGCGACCCGCGCCGGTGCGATGAGCGCGATACCGTCGCCCAGCTCGGCGGCGGCGCTCTCCTGCTGCTGCACCGTCCACCGCTGTTCGCGCGCCCAGACGTTCTCCGTCATCCAGGTCGGGTCGGGGACCAGGTCGCCGCGGTTCACGAACGACAGGTCGGTGTAGCCCCAGGTCACGAGCTGGTCGAAGGCGGTCAGGAGGAGACGCCCGGCCAGGACGGACTGGATCGCGGTCTCCTTGGCGTTGATCGTCGCCACGATGATCCCGACCATCGGCTTCGTCATCAGCCGCCGGGCGACGGCCTCCACCTCTTCCTCGACGCCGGTGTCGTCCTCGACGTCGTAGCGCGTCGGCCCGTCGGTGCCCTTGCCCAGGAACTCCTGGTCGGCGGCTTCCATCGCCAGGTAGACGGACCAGATCGGCCACGGGCTCGTCCCGCGCGGGTAGCCCAGCAGCACGGTCGGGGTACGGTTGGCGCCCTGCCGGAACCGCGTGCGGGCCGCGACGCGCTCGGCGGCCGGGATGTCGTGGAGCACGAGGTCCCAGGCCCGGTCGTCCGTCAGGAGCAGGGAGACGCCCGCGTTCAGGATGGCTTCGACGGCGAGATCGGCGGTCAGGTACATGGGGCCTCCGTCACGTCCCGAGCACGGTCGGGGCGATCGACTGCACGTAGCTTTCGACGTCGCGCACCAAGTTCCGGGCCTCAAAGCCGGGGTGCCACCAGTTCATCCCGCCGGCGTCGGAGCGGTAGCTGTTGGGGTTCGTCGAGATCGCCCGGAAGGTCCCGTGGGTCGACTGGTAGGCCCGCTCGTAGCCCTTCCCGAAGCGGTACATGCCGGCGTAGATGGGCGCGGCGTGGCGTGCGCGCAGCAGCCCCCCGGCCTTGGCCCCGGGGAGCCGCGCGCCCCACGTCGTCCCGCCCCCGGGGCTCGACGTGGTGTAACCGGCGCGCCCGTTGCTCTCTTTGGCCCGCACGGCGCGCTGCAGGGTCTTCACGAGCGCCCGACCGAGAGAGACCGCTTCGTCGCCCGCCATCAGCCCGGCCGCCGCGTAGGGGTCGCCGATGACCTCCGCGTTGCGGCCGCTCGCCCCCTGCATGTGGAGTTGGAACGGGATGAAGGCGTAGGCGTGCCCGGCCTTCGAGTGCCGGACGTGGGCGCCGCCCTTGAGCAGCGTCTCGCGGAGATCGAAGCCCGGGGCGCCCTGCTCGAGCATGTTGGCGAGCCGCCCCGCGGGCGACTCGTTCTCCAGCACGATCCAGGCCACGTAGCCCTGCCCGAAGGCCGGGAACTCGACGGGCAGGATACAGGACTGGTAGCCGCGGGCCGTCGAGTGCAACTGCTCCCCGGCGATGGCGATCCACTTCGCGCGCGCCGCATCGGCGAGGTCGGAGAGGTTCTCGAGCACTGACTCGTCGTCGAGCCCCAGCGCCACCTCCAGACCGTGGAACCCGGTGAGCGGCAGCGGGGTCATTGGGCCTCGCTCGGCTGGATGAGCCAGTCCAGGCGGGCCTTCACGGCGACCGGCAGGTGCTGGACGGTGTCACCGGTCTTGAGCCGGTGGCGCGTCGGCCGCAGCGCCTGGCTGTGCTCCGTGACACGGTAGACGGGGTGGGCGTGGTAGTAGACCGAGAACCACTCCCCGACGGCCTGCCCCGTCCCGGGCGGCTCCGGGGAGGTACGCGGCGTCTTCACGTCGCCGAGCGCCCAGTCGATGAGCCCCGCGGCCGTGACCGTGAAGTCGGAGCCCTTGACGAGCGCCGGCCCGACGACCCCGGCCTTCGCCACCCGCAGGTCGACGACGTCCCAGACCTGGTTGACGGTCGTCCCCATCTGCGAGACGTCACCCTCGGCCATGGTCGCGATCGTCCAGGGGGCGACGGGGTAGCGCAACCGCTCCAGGTGCGCCGCCAGGGTGGCTCGGCGCTGGAACATGCCCGAGATCCGAACGAAGCCCTCCAGGAACGTCAGCCGGTCGTTGACCGCCGGGACGTGCTCCCCACGCAGGCCGATGATGGCCGTCCCAGGCTCGATGGGCTGCAGCCGCTGGAGGGGGTCGGACTCCTTCGATAGCTCCGAGCAGACCGCCCGGACGATCTGGGTGTGGTGGACGTAGTAGCCGTCGCCGCCGCAGGTCGCACACGAAAGGTTCGGGCTCTGCGCGGTGCCGCAGGGGCAGTTCCCCACGGCGTCCCACTGGACCCGAGTCCCCATCCCGCCGAAGGCGCTGCGGAACTTGGCTTCGTCGAACTCCGGGAGCCCGAAGACGTCCTTCACCCCCCAGACGAGCGGCAGCCAGCCGTCGTCGTAGATGCGGGCGATATGGGGCTCCGGGTAGGGCACGACTCACCTCTCAGCAGACCGCGATCTGCATCCCCTGGTAGCGCATCCGGATCCGGCTCAGCGCTTCCTTGATCTGTCGCTTGTAAATCAAAATTCTTGCGCCGTATCCGGAGTTTGTTGCACTTGCGGTCGTCCCCTTGGAGAACGACAGACCCGACAGCGACACCGAGAAATTGGCGACGGCGCGCCCCGCGACGAGGTCCCCGATTATGTTCAAAGGATGCATGGCAGCGTGCATCCCCATGACATCGAGAATGTCCCCCGGAATCGGCTCGTAGTCCGTCGGCACCTCGACCTCGGGGTCGTCGTCCGCCAGCGGCAGATCGTAGCCCGACGTGTAGGTGATGAGGTACATCCCCGGCACGTCGCGGTGGGCGGTCGCCATCCAGTACGACATGAACGACAGCGCCTCGAGCGGCGCCACCGCCGGGACCCCGCCAGCCGGGATGATCTGGAGCTGGTTGCCCTCGTCCTCCTGAAGGATCCAGGACGTCGGCACCGTGAAGATCGGGAACTCGCCGTACTGCAGCTTCACCTCGGTCACCGACCGCACCGGCCGGTAGTCCAGGCTGATGAAGCTCCAGGCCTCCAGGTTCGCGCGGGTGAAGTCGTGGCGCTGCGTCCGGGTGCGCTTCGGGAAGCCGATGGCGAGCTCGGTCTTGATCCACTCCTTCGCGGCCTCCAGGCACAGTTCCCAGACCTCGTCCGGCATCGCGTGGCCGTCGTCGTCGGTCAGATCGCAGCCGAAGAGGTAGGTTGCCTTCAGCCAGTCGACCGTCAGGGGCTGCTGCGAGTAGGCCACGGATCACCCCCTGGTCAGGCCGCCCCGACGTGAAGCGCGACGGGCGTCCCGCCGGCGGCGCCAGCGGCGACCTGCACGAAGACGTCGCCGAACCCGGTCTCGACGTACTGCTCGACGTTGGAATCCGAGGCACCGAGGACGACCTGGTGGATCCGCACCCACCCGAGGCCAGCCGTCGTGAGCCCCGTCTTCCGCCAGACGTTGAACGTCGCCGCCGCCGTGATGACCACGAAGAAGCCGATCGCCCCGAGCGGCTCCGACGCCGGGATGACGAGGTTCGGCGCCGGCTCCGCGACGTTCGGGCTCGAGTCGACCACGACGAGGCCGGTCCGGGACCACGCGGGGTCGTAGCGGATCGGGGCCCGGTTGGCGTTGAGGTTCCAGTCCGCCGCGGCGTCCTGGTCGTAGATCCGAGCCTTGTCCCGCGGGTCGGTGCGCGGGTTCGTCTTGCGGTGCCGCATCGGTCACTCCTGGGGCAGCAGCCCCGCCTCGCGGGCCTGCGCCGTCGCGATGGCCGCGATGACGTCGGGCTTCGTCTCGTGCTTGACGCCCCGCCCGGTCGCCGCCCGGAACTCGTCCTTGAGCTCCGGCCACGACTTCGCGGCGAGCTCCGCGCTCCGCTCCGCGATCCAGGCCGCGACGCCGTCGTCCCCGTCTTCGCCCTCGCCCTCGGCGTCCGCCTCGGCTTCCGCCGGCGGGGCGACCGGGGCCGGCGCGGCGACCGACGGAGACGGGGTCGGCTCCGGCGGGGCGTCCTTCGGCGCCTCGGCGACGGAGACCGGGTCCGGCTCGGGCGCCGCCGCCGGCTCGGGCTCCGCCGTCTTCGTCTGCCGCTCGACGGCCTGGATCTTCTCGAAGTTGCGCTCCGTCGCGATGAGCCGCGCCCAGGTTTCGAGCACGGCCTCGTTGAGCACGTCCGGCGGGACGTCGTAGCCCTTGGCCTTGAGCGTCGCCTGGAGGAGCCCCTTACCGACCCCTTCGAGCCGGGCGCCCGGGGAGATGAGCGCCAGGGCCTGCTGCAGGCTGACGTTCGCCGGGGGCGGCGCCACGGCCGGGACGGGCGTCACGGACGACGCCGGGGCCTGGACGCCGCGCCGGGCCAGCGGCAGCGGCGGGGTGGGCTCCGCCCCGGGCGGCAGGTCGACGACCTCGAAGCCCTTGAGGGCGGCGAGGGATTCGGCCCGCTCCGGGGGGAGCCCCCAGACGATGCCTCGGGCATCGACGACGTACTGCGTGCCGCCGTCGGCGAGGTACTGGCTGCGTCCCGACGTCATCTTCAGGGCGCGGGTGGACTCGATCATGGGGGTGGCCTCCGTGGGTGCCTCGGACCGGGCCTCGGACTCCCCACGGGCCGGCCTGTGCTACGCGGTGGGGTCGCGCGTCAGCCCGATCAGCTCGCCCGCCCGACGTTCTTGAACATGCACATCTTGAGCGGGAGGTAGAAGATCGGGGTCCCGTAGATGATGTACGTGAACGGGAAGTACAGGTCCGTCCGCGCCAGCGGGACCCGGGCGAAGTCGAGGAGCTGCTTCCACTCCATGACCTCGGACGACATCTCCAGCATGAACGCGAAGGCCGTGTCCGGCAGGTTCTCGTTCATGTCCACGAAGGTCGTGGTGTCCGGCACGCCGCCCGCCCGCGCCTGGACGACGTCGGCGATCTTCCAGACGCCGGTCTCGCCGACCTTGCTGCGGAAGACCTCGTAGTAGAGGACGTTGTCCGTCCCCGGGGCGGCGATGGTCGCCGTGACCTTGCGGTGCGTCGCGTCGATGGTCGCCGCGTCGGAGACCGAGTGCAGGGACTTGCCCTTCGCCCCGACCGCCACGAACTGGTACTGGTAGACGCCGTAGTCGGCGGCGACGAACAGCGTCGCGGCGTCGTCCGCCGTCGCGAGCGACGGGTTCGGCTGCGCCGGCTGGACCTCGCCGATGGCCGTCGCCGCCGGCGCGCCGCGGCTGCCGAGCTGGATCGAGGCCTCGAAGTTGACGGGACCGTAGGGGCCGTTGAAGCCCGTCGCCTGCAGCGTCGTGCGGCGGTCGCCGACGGCGTTGCGGGCGACGACGTCCGCCATGTCGTAGCGGAGGTACGTGCCCATGAGCTTGCCCTGGTCCTCCAGGGTCTCGAACGACATCCAGACGACGCCCGGGTTGCCGTAGTTCGGCGGGTTGACGAGCCGGACGGACTCGTCGCGCATCCGCGAGGAGTCGAGGGCGGCGCCGCGGAGATCGTGGACCTTCGGGTTCGCCGCGGTGTGCGTCGCCTCGCAGGTGCGCTTGAGGCCGTCGAAGGCCGCGGCGTTCATCGTGGAGTCGCCGAAGAAGAGCTGGCGATCCATGAACTCCTTGATGTAGAGGCTCGCGTCCTTGTTCGCCTTGTCGAGCGCCGCCCCGCCGATCATGTTGCTGAGCAGCGTGATCGGGTGGCTGACGCGCTTCTTCAGCGAGACGTACTTCACCTTCGCGAGCAGGCGCTCGAAGTTCGAGTCGATCTCGGGCCCGACCGCCCCCTCCGCCGCCCACAGGTCGACCCGGGCGCCGAGGTCGGTCTGCCGGGTGTACTCGTGGACCGTGTTGGAGAGCTTCTGGTCGCTCTTCGGGAACTTCGGCCAGAACCGCAGGTGGTCCTGCTTGAAGGTCGCCCACTTGAGCGTGCCCTCGATGCTCTGCGTCATCAGCGCGCCGCCCGAACCGCCGCCCGCGTAGGTCGGCTCCGGGTAGCCCGCCTCCAGGGACTTCTGGATCTGCCGGTAGACCTGCATGTACTCCTGCACGTCCGCCTGCCCGAAGTCGCCCGCCCAGCCGCCGCCGAAGTCGCTGCCGCCGTCGTAAGCCATCGTCTTCCCATCCTTTCGCTGGTCCGGGCGTTGCCCGGCGTTCCTGCGGGGCCTACCCCGCCTTGCCGGTCAGCCGGGCCGGCTTACTGGATCAGGGGCACGTTCATCGCCGCGAGGTCGGCCGCCCGGAAGCGCCGCTCGGCGTCCAGGTTCGACCGGGCGTTGCTGATCTGGTCGATCCGCTCCTGCGGCTCGCCCGCGGTGACGGCGTTGTTGAGCGCGGCCTCGAGGCTCTTGCGGGCGACGCCGTAGGGCAGCGGCGCGTCGGCCGCGACCTGGTCGGCGGGCCGCTCGATCGGGGCCCCCGGGACGATCGTCTTGCGCGGCAGCGGGCGGGCCCCGAGCGCGGCGAGCTGGCCGGCGAGGCCGTCGATCCGGTCGTCGAGCGCCTTGCGGGCCTCCTCCTGGAACCTGAGCAGGTCGTAGAGCGCGCCCTGGTGCTCCATGATCTTGTCGAAGCGCTCGCCCAGCACGCCGATGCCGCCGGAGACGACCTCGAACGCCTTGACCACCTCGTCGCCGCCCGTGGCCTGGCCGGGCCAGCTCATGACGACCTGGCCGCCCTCGCGCAGGTGGGCGCCGATGTCCTTGAGCGCCGTCTCGACGTTCGCGTACAGCTCGCGGCCCTGCTCGTCGAAGCTCTTGGTGGCCTCGTCGCCGTCGGGCTCGCCGTGGCCGTAGCCGTCGGCGTCCTGCTGCGTCCACTCGACGCCGTGGGCCTTCGCGGCGAGCTGCTGGGTGTCCGGGTCGCACTTGCCGAAGCGCCGGGCGAACTCCGCCTTCTCCATGGTCTTCCTCCCGATGATGCGGCGCACCGGCCGCGCGTCGTGACTCTGCGTCAGAAGCGGAGCGCCGCTCCCGCCGCCCGAGTAGGTGGGGGTCGGGTGCCCGGCCTCCAAGGACTTCAGCGCCCAGTCGAGGCTCTTCAGGGCGGCCTCGAGCGGGGCGTGCTTGTTGATGGGGTGCCGGGTGATGCTGACGTCCATCACGAGGATGCGCGCCAGCGTCTTCCCGTCCTTCGCGGGGTGGCCCGACTCGTCCAGCCGGAGCAGGATCGGGCCCTGCACGGAGAACCCGATCTTGCGGGTCGCGAAGGGGTCGCGCTTGAGCGCGACGAGCAGGTCCCAGAGCTTCCGGTTGTCCGGGGTGTCGTAGAGGAAGCCCTCGACGACCCAGCCCTTGTGCCCGTCCGGCAGGTCGACCGGATAGACCGCCGTCGGCTCGCCCAGCCCGGCGTTCGCCGCCTTGTTGTGGATGTCGTTGAACCAGCCCCACTTCTTGAAGTAGGCCCAGTCGACGCCGTCCTGCAGGGCGGTCTCGCCCTGCATATCCTTGTGGTCCGTCGTCGCGACGCCGCGGATCCGCATCTTCGGCAGCGTCGCGGCGCTCTGACGGCTCGCGTCGAGATCCTTCTCCGCGTCGTCCGCCAGAGCCTCCGCCTCGAACCAGAACGACGCCTTGCCGCAGACGTTCTCTCCGGGGAGGAACTCCGGCGGCGGCGCATCGGTCCGGTGCTGCGGGGCGAAGACCATCGGCGACTCCAGGCCCGAGAACGCGAGAAGGGCGGCCAGCCCAGGAATCCTGGACCAACCGCCCCTCGCAGGAGCCTGCGGCGGCGTTGGAACGCCGCCGGACTCCGGTCCGCCGAACCGCGACCACGCGGCAGACGAACAACGGGCCTCTCGGCAGCCCCAAGACTACGGGCGCCGGAGACGCGCTGTCAAGCGCCGGGCGGAGACTTCAGCGCGACGATCCGCTGAAGCCGGATCGGATAGAGCGGGGTGTCGCGCCGGCAGCGCGGGCAGGGGATCTCCGCGACGAGGTCGCCGTCGTCGAACGACTTGAACGCGATGAGCCGCGATGGCACCCGCATCTTGAGCACGCCGCCCTCCTCGTGGGAGAGCACGGCGCCGCAGTGCTGGCAGGTCAGCACGCGACGGGCGGGGCGCGGCGCCCCGGCGACTCGGCGAATGACCGTGCTCAAGCCGTCGCTCCGCGCGGCGGGGGCCGCAGTTCCATCCGGTCATTCCAAGACCATCCGTTAGGTACACGGACCCCTCGGCACATACACCAGGGGTGATGAGACCCAACGACCGGCAGCCACTCCGCCTGCTTGCGGCCGACGTTCGTACCGTTGGCGCGCAGGTCGGCCAGCCGGAACACCTTGGGGCGTCCGTCGTCGTCGAGATAGGCGGACCGGCACTTCGGACAGGCGTCCGGGTTCGGAATCTTCGAGTACAGCACGTCGGGGCCGTGTTGCGACTCGTAGGCGTCCGCGGTGCCGTACTCCTGTGCTGTCGTCATTTCCGTCGTGGCGATCCGGAGCCAGTCCCGGGACCAGTCGCCGGACAGCTCGCCGAGCCGGCTCCGCAGGTGCGCCACGGTCTCCCGGCGGGCCAGCGCCTGGGCGGTCTCGTCCTTGATGACGCCGAGCAGCCGCTCCCGCAGCGCGGCATCCTCGGGGTTCACGGCGGAGAGGATCTGGTCCTCCATGCGGTTCCCGAGCGCCTTGCAGTGGTCGCCGGCCCACTGCCGGGCGTGGTCGACGGCGGCGAGCTCCCCGCGGGTGAGCGGCGCCGGCATCGTGGCGATCTCGGCCTTCACCGCCGACCACGGCGCCGCTGTGACGTCCAGCCCGGCCTGCGTCAGCCGGTCCCGGTAGAAGCCGAGCAGGTAGGCGTCCTGCACGGGGTCGACGGCGAGCGCCGCCGCCGGGTCGAGGTAGCCCCCAGCGACCAGCCGGCCGATCTCGTCGTCGTCGAGGCCGAGCGCCCCGGCCCCGAACAGCTCCGCCAGGAACCCCGTCCAGTGGTTCGCGACGAGCGCGCGCAGCTCCTTCAACTCCTTGGGGCCGAGCGGCATCATCGCGGCCGCTCCGCCTGCAGGAAGGTCGCGACGTCGTCCAGGATACGCGGCAGGCGGGCGGCGAACAGCGCCCCCATGCGGTCGACGAGGTCGCGCGACGGCCGCATCGGGTCGCGCGTGGGCGACGGCTGGCCCGCCCCGGCGTGGGCCTTGGCGACCGCTCGGGCGAGCACGTCGTCGAGGCTCTTGCGGGTCTCCTCCTCGCGCTCGACGAGCTCGCCCGGGTAGGTCTCCTCGATGGTGAAGCGCATCCCGCCTCCGTCAGAACAGGGTCCGCTGGCGCGGGTCGGTCCCGCCCTGCCCGCCGAAGAGGCTCCCCTGTCCGCCGGCCGGCTTCGCCCGGTTCGGCGCCGGCTCTCCGCGGAAGAGCGGCAGCGACTCCGAGGCCGGCTTGTCGGTGCGGTAGTTCCGGTCCTTCAGGTGGCCCTGGGCGCGCCGCAGGTTCGTCTGCAGGGCGAGCAGCCGGGTCCCGAGGTTGCCGCCCGAGGCGCCCTCGGATTCCGCTCGGCGCATCAGGCCCTTCAGCTCGACCAGCCCGCGCTCCGCGGCGTTGATGTAGCGCGCCAGGTGCTCGCGGCTCGACCACTCCCCGGTGCGCCCGTTGATGCGCTCGAGGCTCCCGAGCCGCCGGTCGATCTCGTCGGCGGACTGCTGGATGGCCGCCGAGACGTGGGTCTTGCGCGACGGCGGGCCGGCGAGGTCGGTCTGCTGGGCGCCCATCTCCAGGGTTGGCCGCCGCTCCGCGATTTGGCGGGCAAGGGTCTGCGAGACCACCGGCTTCGGCGGCGCCGCGGCCGGTCGGGGGGGCGGGGCCGCGCTGGAGACGTTCGGGCTCGCGCCGGCGGCGGCCTGCTGCGCCAGCTTGGCGAGCGCCGGGGAGGGCGGGGCCGCCGGCGCGGTCACTCCGCCGGTGCGCGCCCGGATCTGCTCGCGCAGCGCATCGGCCTTCGACGAAGACGAGCCGGGCGCTGCGGCCCCGGGCGCCTTCCGCAGCTCGCTCGCGAACTCCACGCTGGGGTGGAAGTTGCTCGAGTAGTAGTCGTTCCCCGAGTCGTGGGCCGACTTCTCGTAGGCCCGCAGCAGCCCCCGGAGCTTCTCCTGGAGGGCCGCCCCGTCCGCGTGGAGCAGCGCCGGCGGGCGCTCCCCGGGGTTCCCGAGGGGGCCGTACTTCGCGTCGTGGGCGTGCCGCTCCGGGTTGCCGACCTGGACGCCCGGGGCCGCCTGGACCTCGACGTGGATGGACGAGCCGCCGCTGTACTTGCGGGTGTTGACCGAGAGCTTCAGCCCCTTCGGCAGGTCGCCCGAGGCGATGGCCCGCTTGACGTCCTCGCGGAACAGGCGGGCGACCTCGGCGGTGTCCCGGCCGGCGTCGTACTTCGCGCCCAGGTGGCGCTCCGTCGTGTCGGGGTGGGCGGGGCGCTTCGGGGGCTCGCTCGGCTCCGCCGGGGGCCGCCGGTCCGCCAGGCTGACGACCTTGGAACCGGCGGTCTGCTCGGAGAGCTTCGCCGCGGCGGGGGAGGGCGCCGGCGTACCTCCGCCGGGCCCGCGGCGCTCGACGTCGTGCCGCAGCGCCGCCCGCTTCGCGTCGTCGGCCTCGTGGAACTTGCCGATCGTGGTCCGCTTGTTGTCGGGGTCGACGTGGGAGACCTCGTAGCTCGACAGGTGTTGGTCGTCGCCGTACTCGCGCCGGTGCTGGATCTCGTAGCTGTGCCCGCCGGCCTGGCGGTTCACCGACCAGCCGCTCGCGCTGGGGAACGACCAGCCGCGCCGGTGGGCGTCGTCCTGCACAGCGCTCCCGAGCGTCGGCTCCCCGCCGCCGCCGGACCCCTCATAGACCGGGACCCGTTTCCCGTTGTGGAAGGTGTGGCCGACGATCTTCCCCCCGCGGGGCCCGATCTCGATGACGTCGCCCTTCACCGCGAGGTCCGCATCCCGGTACTCCGGGCTCCCCCCGATGTCCGCCCGCCGCAACGCCAACACTCGCCGCTCACCGCCCATGCGTCACCTCACCGCTAAAGGACCCAGGAGTACGCCCGGACGAGGCTCTTCGCCGCCTCGCCGGCCTGCTCGTCGGCGAACCCACCGCTGACATCGCCCCCATCGGGCAGCGGGTCGTTCGCCCAGTCGTCGCCCCCGGGCGCCCCGGCACCCTCGCCCTGGGCCTCTGCCCCGGGCTGCCCCGCCCCACCGGGACCGTCCGCACCTTCGGGACCGCCCGGCCCGCCCTGGCCCTGCTGCGCCATCATCGCGGCCTGCTGCTTCTGCGCCTGCTGCGCGTTGTAGGCCGTGATGTACTGCGGGTTCAGGATGAGGTTCCCCAACCCGTTCGGGTCCTTGCCCATGTTGTCGAGCGCCCGGACCTCGTCGACCGTGCGGGACGACTCGACGAGCGTCTTGGAGAGCTCGGCGCGCTCCTTCTCGGTCATCGCGCCGAGGCCCAGGAACTCCAGTTCCAGGTCCGGGTTCAGCCGATGGACGATGAACTTGTTGATCCACGAGCTGATGGCGGTCGCCAGCGGGCGGAGACCCTTATCCTTGCCGGCCTTCAGCTTGGCCTCCGGGGAGGACTCGAACATCGCCCCGCGGTTCCCCTCTGAAGCGTAGTAGAAACCTACCTCCGTGGCATCGATCTGCCACAGACTACACATGAGGCGGAAGCAGGCGTTGATCCACTCCGCGAACTCCATCTCTTTGTTGGAGACGCCGAAGGGAACCCACTTCACGTCGGCACCCTCGCCCTGGGGGTTCGCGACGACCATCCGCCAGGCGTTCTGGACGCCGCGGGCCATAAACATCAGCGAGCGCTGGAGAGCCCGGAACTTCTGCGGGTGCATCGGGCCCATCACGGCCAGCATCCCGCGCGGCCCGCCCTGCCGGAACCAGTTGAGGTTGTGCGTGAACCCGAAGAGCAGGCCCGACATCACCTCCAACATTTCGGTCAGCTCTGGATGACCATAGCCGTTGCTGCGGACGTCGGTCCGCGGGCGCCGGATCCCGAAGCACAGCTCGCCCGGGGCGAAGTATTGCGTCGGGGTGTCGTGGTGGATCTGGCAGAACTGCGCGTCGGCCTTGTCGTAGTCGCCGAAGGGGTTTTGCGGCCGTACCCGGTAGATGAGGCCGGCGTCGGCGGGGTGCCAGCGGTGCGGGACCCCCTTCTCGTCCGGGACGACCTCGAAGACGCCCGCGTCCAGCACGAGCGAGTCGTAGGCCAGCGCCCGCAGGAAGTCGTCGAAGCTGGGCCGGGTGAAGACCTCGTGCGGCTCCTTGATGGTCCCCGACGTCTGCAGCAAGGACTCGACGCGCTCGATCTCCTTGCGCTCCGCCGGGGTCGGGCTGTGGTTCGAGCGGCCCCGGATCGCGATCTGGTGGCCGAGCCCGTAGGGGTCCTCTCGGGCCAGGCTGAAGCTCGCGATCTGGTTGCAGCGGGTCGACAGGATGCAGCTCGCCCAGGGGGAGAGCGCCATCTGCCGCAGGGCGTAGGTGGAGTAGCGGCTGTGCGTCCGCATACCCTCCATGAAGTCCTGCGCGACCTGCAGCTCTTCGGGGTCGTACTGGTAGGAGAAGCCCTCGCCCTGCTGGCGGTCGACGTCCAGCCGGGAATCCAGGTCCCCGGGCCGCGACATCTGCCGGGCGCCCCGCGGGAGACGCCCGAGCGGCCGGGAGCCGACCGGGACGAGCGCCTGCGACTGCTCAGCCATCGGGTTCTCCTACGCCGCTCGTTCGGCGACCTGGGCGGCGAGACGCTCCGCGCCGCTCAGGTCCTTGTAAGCGCTGCCGATCCCAAGGGAGTCGCGCATGTCGTCGATGAGCGCCGACAAGTCCCGGGCCGACCACCTTTGAAGCTCGTCGGAAGTCGGCACGTGGCTCGTTCCCTGGCCGTAGTCGGAATCGTGCCAGTGCGACGGCGTCATGCGGCGGATGAGACTCCGCGCGTAGTGAAGCTGCTTCTCGGACGGCCCGCCGCCACTCGGGCGCGCGCCTCCCCCGCCGGACGGTGCCGAGCGCTGCGGAGTCGTCTCGCCCCGCTTCTCGGCCGCGGAGGCGTCATGGGCCTTCTCGCCGAGCCGCTGGATCCGATCGTGGGCCGCCGTGTACTTGTCGTGCGACAGCCGCCAGGCCCGGTGTTCGCCGTTCCACTTCGCGCCCAGGGCTGCCAGGCTGTCCTTAACGGGGTATGTGGCCCCGGTGAGGTTGACGCTGCGCCCGTCGCGGGTGGCCTTGATACCGCCGTGCCAGCGGGACTCGCCAGCGGGCAGAGCATAGTCCTTCGCCGCCGGCTTCTCGGCGGATCGGGCGGCGGTCTGCGCTTCGAGCTTCGCCGCCGCAGACGGTTTCTCCGCCGCCCACGGTAGCGGCTTTGTGGGCTTTGTCACCCGCCGTTCCATGGCGGCCTCGCGGGGCCGCAGGGCGATCGTCCGGGGCGGGCCGAACAGGTCCGTCTGCGCCTCCCCGGCTGCCGACCGCCGTTCCCGCTCCTCGGGAGGCTTCAGGGTCAGCGTCCGCGGGCTGTCGAACAGCCGCTGCTGCGACGGGCGCAGCGCCCCGCCGACATGCCCTTCGTACTCCGCCACGGGCTTCCCGCCGTGCCCAGCGTGGTGCCCGACGATGCGACCGCCACGCGGTCCGATCTCGATGACAGGTCGGTCAGCCATCGGCGCCTCCGAGGGCCCGGCGCAGCGCCGCGACGTCGGCCGAGCCGGCCTCGCGCAGCTCGCCCGTGGTTGGCACCGTGGCGACGAACACGGCGTCGTCGTCGGGGTGCGGGTGGAGCCCCTCGAGCGGCAGGTTGAGGGCGTCCAGGGCCTTCACGACCTCATCCCCGGGGCCCGACACCGCGAACCCCTCCGGGACCGCCTCCACCCCGAGATCCCAGGTTCGGAGCAGGTCGGGGAGCCGCAGCGGGACGGCGGGGCGGGGCGCCAGCCGCAGGACGCGGGGCGCCTGCGGGCCCAGGGCGACGATTCGGGGACGCATCGGGGCCTCCTTGCTTGGCCGCGGGCTTCGGCTTCGGGCTCGAGCCGGCGCCCTTCGCGAGCCGCATCGCGCCGGTCACCCAGTCGGTCCACTCCGGCTCCTCGCCGACGGCGTGGAAGGCCTCGGCGGCCTCCGGCCGGCGGCGGTAGTAGGCGGCGACCCGGGCCGCGAACTTCCCCGGCGCTTCGTGGGCGAGCGGGTGGAGCTGGACCGGGAAGCGAGCCGGCCAGGGCGCCTGGGGGTCGCCCGCGCGCGCCTTCCAGGTCTTGTAGAGCGGCACCAGGACGGTGTCGGCGAAGGTGTCCTCGGGGGTCTGGTTGAGGCCCTTGTCGGTGAGGTCGTCCCGCTCGGAGCGCTCGTCCTCGGCGGAGCCGTCGTCGTCGCCTTCATCGTCGCCCTCGGCGGGGTCGTCGGGCTCCCGGTAGTCGGGATCCTCGTCCTCGGACTTCCGGGCGATCTGGCGGGCCAGGCGGCGCAGCGGATCCATTGGCGGTCTCCCCGGACGACGTCCCCTGTGTGCGCGCCTATCGTAGCGCCGCAGAGAGGGAGTGCGCAACGGCGCAGGAGGTCTCCGGCCTACTCGCCGTTCTCTCGCGCCTGGCGCTCGCTGTGGGCGAAGTCGCTCTCGCCGGGGAGGCGGGCGAGCTTCACGGTGCGGGGGCGCTTCTTCTTCTCGGGCGGCGGGTCTTCCTCGCCGCCGACGACCACCAGGGCATGGCGCTGCAGCTCGAACTCCTTCATCTTCCCGTCGGGGTCGGAGACCCGGAACGCCCGGACGTAGGGGTGTTCCTGGAGGCGGCCGACCGTGTAGTACCCCTCGATCTCGTAGGTCTCGATGGCCTTCCCGGGCTCGTCCGGCGGGTCGAGGTTCACGAAGTGGACGCCCGGCTGCGCGTGGGGCTCGAAGAGCCGCGCGCCGGACTCGTTCGCGGCCATCATGGCCGCCTTCCAGTCCTCGTGGTAGACCGCCGAGCGCGCGCTGTCGCGGACGTTCCGACGCAGGCCTTCCCGCTCCTCGTCCGTCACTTTCGCGTACTTCCCGGAGTAGATCGGGCTCTTCAGCTCCTCCCGGTACTTCGCGTCGGTCGCGGACTCCACCCGCTGCTCGAACGTTTCCTCGCGCTGGCGCCCCTCTTCCAACAGGTCGTGCAGCCCCGTCCCCTCCTTGAAGCTCGGCAGCAGGATCGGCTGCTTCATCCCCTTCGGCATGAACGCCTTGTGGCCGCTCCCCTCGGCCGGGCCGACGAGGTTGACGCGGGACACCGTCGTCTCGGGACGCCCGCGGTACTGGTCGTGCTTCTTCACGGTGAACTTCACCCGCATCTTCACGCCCTGCTCGAAGCTGCGCGGCAGGTTCGACGCGAACCACTTCAGGGTGTGGCCGTCCGGGGTCTCCATGGTGACCAGGGTCGACTCCCCCCACTGCCCTGGTTCCATTTCGCGGGTGGCGATGACCGTGACGTCGGTCTCCGCCTTCTCGCCGGGCTTGCCGAAGTGCCCGGCCTCCGCCGCCCGCTTCTTCGACAGGATCTCGCCCTGCTCCCGCTGGTAGCCGCGGACGAGGTACGCCGCCATCCCGAACACGTCCTTGTGGACGTAGTCCTCCGTGATGACCGTCCGCAGGTTGTGGCCGAAGGTGTCCAGGGACTCGACGGGGACCTCGACGTACTTCTTCTTCGCCCAGGCGATCGTCTTGCGCGCCAGCTCTTCGTCGGCGGCCTCGGGGTTGATGCTCCCGCCCGCCCCCAGAACCTTGCGGGCCTCTTCGACCGGCATGAACAGGGTCCGCAGCGCGTCGTCCACCGTCGCCGTCTTCGGGTGGAACTCGTCGGAGGCCTGCGCCGCCGCTTTCGAGACCCAGCCGGTCTCCCGGATCGCCCAGGCGACGTGCGACAGAAAGCGGTGGAGACCGGCGCCCTCGGGCTTTCCGCCACCGCCGAAGCCGTCGCTGCCCTCGCCGTCGTCGGCGGCCATGCCGGCGAGGATGCGGTTCGCGTCGGCCCAGATCGTGAGGGCGTTCATCGCCCCCTCGGGATCATGGCCGCCCAGGAAGTCCTTGACGCAGGACGTCCCGATCGTCTTGTGCTCGCCGCTCTTCTCGCTCTTGACGATGTAGGCGCCCTTGCGGTCGCGCTTCATCTGGCAGTGGTCGCAGTCCCGGTGGTGCTCCCGCGTGCGGAGCTTGAGCGGGACCTCTTCTCCGGCGGCGGTCTTGAAGATCCAGCCGCCGTTCGGGGTCTCCTTCGCCTTGGCGATGAACTTCCAGCCCGCGAGCTGCGGCGGGTCGCCGATGAGACGGACCTCGCAGACCTGACGGGTGACAACCGTCTTGTAGGTCTGGTGGTGCATCTGCATTTCGTGGGTCTCGGTCTCGACCCGACGGGAGCCGGGGACCTCCTCCCACTTCAACTCCGGGACGTGGAGCCGGCGCGCCCGCTTGTTGAGCGCCTCGATCTCCTTCTCGAAGCGCTTCAGGTGCTGCGTCTGGATGATGGCCGTCTTCGGCCCGCCCTTGCCGCCGTCGCCTTCGTTCTCGGCTTCGGCGGCGGCGGCTTCCTCCCGCTCGACGGCGTGGGCCTCGACCTGCCGCTCGAGCTTCTCCGCCGGCTCCGGGGCCTCCGGCTCGTCCGGCTTCCGCCGGCGGCGGGCGCTCTCCTCGGCGGCTTCCTGCCGCTGGCGCTGCTCCGCTGCGGTGACCTCGTCGGGGTTCACGCGGGCGGGGGTCGCCAGCGTCTCCGATCCGGCGGCGTTCCTGCGGTTCTTCTCGTCCACGGGAAGCGCGTCCCACTCCGCCTTCAAGCGCATGTACTCGCCCGGCTGGCTCAGCTCGGCCGCGGACCATTGGAGCCGAACGTCGCTCGAAGGTTCGACCGGCTTCTCGGGTACGACCACGCCGCGCGCCTGCCGCATCCGGTCGTAGCCGCGCTTCGTGACGTAGCCGCCCATGTTGTGGAGTCCCCACAACTCCTGGAAACGGGTTGCCACCTTCACCGCGTCGTTGGCGCTCCAGCCGATCTCTCTGGCCGCCGCTGCGGCCTCCTTCTTGGTGGGGAACTTCACCAAGTGGCGCCAGACGTCGATCATCCGCGAGCCGGTCTCGTTGGACGTCTCCGCGATGTCGAACGACTCGGGATCCGGGCCACGAGTGGGGGCCCACCCGGGCGACTTCGGATCGTCTACCGCTCTCACTGCCACGTCCGGCTTCCGCTCCCGCGACTGCCCCTCCAACTTCGCCGCTGCCGGCGTCGGCTCCGGCGCCTTCCACTCCGCCTTCGGGGCCGGCGCCGCGGCCGGTTCCGGCTCATGGTGCTGCACCGCCGCCCAGGGGAGCGGCTTCGCCAACTTCGCGACCCGGCTCCCGGACGGCGGTTCGGGGTGGGCGACGGCGACCGTCCGCGGCGCCCCGAACAGGTCGCCCTGCGGTGCATCGGTGGCGCGCCGGCGGGGCTCCTCCGGGGGCTTCAGCGCGAGGGTGCGCGGGGCGTCGAAGAGCGACTGCTGCACCGGGCGCTGGTAGGGCGCTTCCCGGTGCGGCCCGGCGCCCAGGTGCTGGTGCTCCTGCCGCTGGTACTCGAACTCCGGCTTCCCGTCCTTGCCGAACCGTTCCGCGATGATCTTCCCGCCACGGGGGCCGATTCGGACGATGGGGTGGGCGGCGGGCGGCGAGTAGTCGGCCATCGGGACCTCCAGAGAGGAACTTGACGCGCTCCCGGCCCGATGCTACCACGGGAGACGTCGTCGTTCTCCTCCCGGTGTTGGGCCCGGTCGGACGCCATCCGGCCGGGCCCTTTCCGTGGGAGGGTGGCTCAGCGGTAGAGCAGCGGCCCGATAAGCCGCAGGTCGCAGGTTCGAGCCCTGCCCCTCCTACTCGTGCCCCTCCCGGGAGAGCATCCCGGGACCGACGCCCGCCCGGGAAACCGGGTAGTGGGTCACTTTGATCTTTCGCCCGCGTGTTGCCGGCATCGTACCTCTTCGGATACGATCCGCTCGTGAGACAGAGGAGGACGGGAGGGCGACATGGGAAGGCTGTTCGGGTTGTTCGACGGCGCCGTGCGCCGAGCGGTGCGCTGGTGGGTGGGGCTGATCCGGGACGAGAAGACGCAGGACCGCCGCCGCCGAGAGCAGGAGGAAGCCCCGCCGCCGCTGTCTGCGGCCGAAGCCGAGGAACACCGGCGGCGTGTGCTGGAGTTAGCAGACAGCCTCAGCCCTCGGACTTCTGCTGGAAAAGGGCCCGATTCTGGAACCGCGCTTCCCGGATCACAGACCGCGTAGCTCCGAACGCTTCGACGGCAGCCTTGCTGGCGGCGTCGAGAGCATCCTGGTTGAACAGAAGGTCGCGCGCCGTGCGACTTGGATCGGTCGCGAAGAAGATGGTGACGGCGGCGCTGAACAGGGCCGCATCAACGTCGAGTCGGCTATCCACGGGTCCCCTCCATGGTGTGGTTGAGGGGACACCCTACCGCGGACTGGCCGGCTCGGTAACTGCTCCGGCGCTCAGCCCTCGGCGCCTTCGTTCGTCTTCGGCTTGTTGCGCGTGCGGCGCGGCCCCTTCTCCGCCTCTTCGGCGTCTTCGCGCGCCACGAGCATCGCGACCAGGTCGGAGACTTCCCAGAGGCGGTCCGTGACCTTGGCGGCCATCGCCGGGGTGACCCGCAGCGAGGAGTGGATCCGGCAGAAGTTGTAGTGGAAAAAGTGCAGCGCGATGGCGGCCGCGTGGTTCTGCACCTTCTTCGAGAAGGCGTTGGTCAGGCGCGTGAACCGGCGCATGCTCATGCGCATCGTGAGGTTCTGGCGCTCGACGTAGGACGTGGAGACCAGCGCCTCATCCGGGCGTCCCGTGACGGCGATCTTCTCGACGCCGGTGCAGACCGCTGGGCTGTAGCGGGTTTCTGGGTTCCGGTTGCTGCCCTCGCCGCCGTACTGCTTGATGAGCTGCGCGAAGTCGATGTCGCAGCCGAAGGCGTCTTCAACGGCCTGCACGTAGAGCTTGAGGCCGTCGCTGGTGAGCTGCACGCGGCTCGCCAGACGGCTCGCCAGGTCCTTGATGAACGCGCCCGCGGTGTACCCGTCGCGGTCCCCGACCAGCCAGCTCGGGACGAGCTTCGTCTCAGCGTCGATGGCGGTCCAGGTCCAGACGTCGCCGACGCCAAACTGACCCTTCATGCTGACGGGAACGTTCTTCTGCTTGGAGTAGCAGAAGGACCAGATCTCGTCGACCTCGATCTGCTGGCAGGGGAGGTTCCGCAGGGCCTTGTCCTGGTACTCCGAGCAGACCTCGCCCAGCGCCACGAGGAGCTTGGTGACGGTGTTCTTGGAGACGTCCGCGATGCGAGCGGTGGCCCGTACCGAGTTCCCCTCGACGAGGAGCTTGGTGATGAGGACGCGGGTCTTGTTGTCGAGGCGGTTCATGTTCAGAAAGGTACCAGAACGCGCGGACGCGGTCAAGCATTATCGGTCAGTTTGTTTCGTCCCGGCGAAATTGGAAGGGTGGGCCCTGCCGATTCAACGCCAACAGGGCCCACCGCGAAGAGCGCCGACTAGTCGCGGACCCAGATCGGGAACGCGGCCAACCCGTAGCTCTGGGCGTAGAGCACCCGGCCGTTCCGGAGCCGGATGACCGGCCGGAAGATCAGGTGGTAGCCCGGCCTCGCGACGATACCGCTGTACCGAGGCATGGCACGAACCTTTCCGTTCATGCCGGCAGGGTCTTGACCGCGGGGCGGGCATGTGGATAGAATCCACATCGTGTTGCGCCGCTCCGCGGTGGTTCTGCCGGCAGTTGGCGATGGGGACCCGTCCCGACCGGTGCTACCCACACCGTTCGGAACCAAGACCCGTCCCGAGACCCAACGGCCTCCCGTCCTCCCCCGACGCTCCGGCAACCCTTGCGGGCGCGTCGGGGAGGACGGCCACCTTGTTAATTGCCCCTACAGCACCGGATATTTACAGCTGCGGGGCATCCGTCTTTCCGGTTCATCAACACCTCCGCCATCATCCGCTGTCTCGCTCGACCTTGCGGGCAGCGGCGTGCGCGCGCTCCGCGGCGTCCCCCACGAGGTACGTCGTCAACCGCCCGTTACCGATCTTGAAGATCCGGCCCTCGCCCTTCGCCCTGAGCTGCCGGATGTGCTCGCTCACTGCGTTCCGGCGCCTCGGCTCGTCCTTGTCTCCGTAGTTCCACCCAAGTTCCATGCACTTCTGGGTGAGGTCCGCAAGGGCGAATGTCTCGGTCGGGTTCGTGTCAGCGAACTTCTTAAGGCTCACGGCCGGCGATTCGGCCGCCGAGTCGCCGGCCGAATCGCCGGGCGGCTCGGTATCGGATGGCCGGTCGTCGCCTTCCTTGGTGGCGGTGGCGTGGGGCGCCGGAAGCGCGGCCGGCGTCTCCGCCCGCTCGGGTGGGAACATCACCGTCACGCCCCGGGACGCATAGCCGTCGATGGCATCCGAAAGGACGTGCCGTTCGACGATGACCGTCTCCGTAATCTCGTACCGCCCGTCATCGCGGCGCCGCCCGACGGCGGAAATCGTAGTGTTCACGCAGCCTCCAAATCCGGCATCCAAGAACATCTGATACACGATCCGATCGCGGCCCGCAATGTTCTCCCGGGAAGCCCCGCCGATCCGCCGATCCGCCGCCCGCAATCATCTGGCGGCGGATCGCGTGGGGCCGGGCCCGAACGAGTCGGCGAGATGCCGCAGAGGCGCCAGGGACAAGGCCGCGATGGGCATTGCGGAATCTACAACGGGGTCCCGGAATGGACCGTATCACTATCCATACACTGGCCGAAGGGCGCTGACGTCGCATCGGCGGGGTCAAGAAATGCGAGACCGCGTCGATCGTGATTCGGTGGCTCTGTTGGCGGCTGCGGCTGACCTGCTACGTCTTAGTCCAGCGGACGCTGGACGCCTTTCTTGCGATCGCCGTGCGTTCCTCCGCGCTGAGCTTCGCAGCGCGGGCCTTGCCGCCTTTCAGCCCGCCCAGGCGCCCCAGGACGACGGCGGCGGGGTTCTTCTCGGGGGTCTCGGGTGCAGGGGAGGGGTCGTCTGGCGTGCGACGCTTCTCGTCCTTCTCGCCGGTCGCCAGCTCCACGATCATCTTGGCGAGCTGGCTCGGGTCGCGCGGGCGTCTGGGGTTCGCGTTGCTCATGGGGACAGCTTGCCAGCGGCCGCAGACCCGCGCAAGCCGCCGCCCGGATCAAAGTGACCCACTACCTCGTCGAGCGGGGTCTTGACGCCGTTCTTCCAGAGGTGCTCCAGGTGACCCAGGTCATCGTCGCTCAGAGCCGCGAGCCGCTTCCCGTGCTCGGTTTGGCGCGCGGCGGCTTCGCGCTTGGCGGATTCGACGTAGGCGGGATCTGCCTCCCGATTCTTGGCGTAGTCGAGGACGTGGCGGTCGCTGCTGTCGGACCACGGCTTGCGCTGGTCCTTCGCGGGCGCCGGCGCCGCGGCCGTCCGCTCCGGCGCCGCGCGGCCCGCGCCGGCGAGCGCCACTGTCCGGGGTGGCCCACCGAACAGGTCTCCCTGCTCTCCCGCCGTCGCCCGGGGCGCCCGGGGTTCCTCCGACGGCTTGAGCGCCAGCGTCCGGGGGGCATCGAACAGCGAGCCCTGCACCGGCCGGTCCAGCGCCGGCCGCCGGGCGGCCCCGACGTGCTCCTCCCCGTGCCCCTCGTACTGCGGGCCCTTCCCGCCCGTCCCCTCGGCGACGATATGGCCGCCCCGGGGACCGATCCGGATGACCTGCTGCGCCATGTTCACCCCACTAGGAACGCCCGCACCGCGGCGAGCCCGCACGCGACCCGCAGCGCCAGCGGGGCTTTCCCGGGCGCCTCGAACTGGATGGCGGGCACCGCACCCCGCCGGTAGAACGTCTCGGCCAGCGACCCCTCGGACTCCCCACGCAGCAGCACGCCGAGCTCGACCCGCTCCTTGTAGCGGTTCGCCCCGGTGTAGAGCGGCGCCACTCGGGCCGCGGCGCCCAGCACGCGGGCGGAGCGGATCCCCGGGCGGGTCCCGGGCTCCCAGGTCTGCACGTAGACCCCGTTCGCTTCGACGTCCTCGTGGAGGTCTAGGAAGCCGTCCCGGGCGGCCTGCAGCAGCGTCGGGAAGTGGGCGCGCAACGTCCGCCCTTCGGCGGAACTCGGCACGGCCGCCAGGTTGCCGCGGTTCGGGTCGCCGTCGGCGCCGCCGTGAGTACCCCGCTCGAAGCCGTGGGCGTTCACGAGCGGGAGGAAGACGCCGTGCCCGGGGAGCCGCGGCCGGGTGCCCTGGAAGAGCGCCAGCAGGGTCTGCGGGCCGGCGCGGTCGTCGCCGTGGACGCCCGCGGCCACCAGCACGCGCGGGCCACGGTTGCCCTCGTCGCGGGTCAGGACGGCGATCGGGGGACCGTTCGGAGCGGTGAGCCGGTGTAGCAGGTAGCCGTGGGGGCGGGCGGCGTCCTCGATCTGACGCAGGAAGTCGGCCGGGGCGTGCGGGGCTCCCGGCCCGGCCGGCGGTCTGCCGCCGGGCCGGAGCGGCTCGGGCGCCGCCTGGCGCGTCGGGGCCGGTCCGCCGGGCCGGTCGTACTCGTAGCGCATCCGTCCGTCCGGTCCCAAGTGCTCGCGGACGACGCGGCCCCCGCGAGGGCCCAGACGGATGACGCGCTGGCGCATCGACTACTCCTTCGAGGGTCGCTCGTTGGCGCGCTCGGCGCGCTCCTCGCGGGCGAGCGCCAGCAGCCCGTCGAGGGCGGTCCGCTGCGCCTGGATCCGCTGCAGGTCGTCGCCGCCCGCGTGCATCCCCTGGCGGTGCATCGTCTCCGCCAGCGACCGGGCGAGGGCCATGGGCGGGGGGGCCGACGTCTCGCCGAACAGCGCCGCGCCCATCGGGTTCCGCGCGACGCCCCGCTTCAGGTCCGCCACCCGCGCCTTGAACGCCGGGACGGTCTCCGTCAGGACGAAGAACTCGTCGCCGCCGTCGCCCCGGACGCGCAGCACGGCGCCGCCGGTCGACTCGTCGCGGTCGATTGAGACGATCGCCGAGAGCCGCGCGAAGCGCCGCTCCCACGCCCAGCCGTCCTCGGTCAGCCCGACGAGGATGGTGAACTCGATGATGCTGTCGGACTCCAACCCCTGGTTCCTCTCGTCGCTCATGGGTCCTTGCTCCCCTCGCAGGTCTCCCTGCTGCTACTGCCGCGCCGAGGGCGGTGGGAGGTCCACCGCTACCTCGGCGCCGTCGTCCGTCGTCGTGATGACCCGGATCGGACCGCCCTGCGCCAGCCGTTCGATGAGGGCGCGCCAGCCCGGCGAGTTGGGGTCCCCAGGGACGCAGCCCTCGGGCAGCTCGTCGTCGGGGATCTCCAGGGTGCGGACGGTGACGCGCGGCTCGCTCACGACGCCTCCGGGTTGCCTCAGATCGCGCCGGCCTCGCGGGCCAGCCGCAGCGCCTCGGCGACGGCGTCGGCGCGCTTCGGCCGCAGCCCGTCGAAGCTCCGGGCGTCCTCGCAGAGCACCCGGACGCCGACGAAGTCCGGCCCCTTCACGATGTCCTGGAAGATGAACGGCTGCTTGAACTGCTGCGCCCGCGGCCGGCCGTCCTTGGACCAGGCCGGGGCCAGTTCCAGTACCGCCGTCGCGAGCGACGCCCCGCCCGGCAGGAACCCCAGGGCCGCGGCGAGCGCCACCGCGAGCGGGGTGTTCGGAACGAGCGCCGCCCAGATCCCCGCGGCGAGCGCCTTCGGGTCCGCCTCGGTCGGCTTCGGCTGTTCGACCGCCGAATGCCACTTCTTCGCTGCCATCGTTACCTCCCGCGGCCCACGGCCGCCATATCGTCTACGGGTGCGAGTCTACACCGGCACGGCGGGGCGGCGCGAGAGGGCCAGAGAGCGAGAGAGCGGGGTCCGGGGTTAGAGGAACGACGTCTGGTTGCGCGTCGCCTCGGCCCGGTCGCGGGCATCCTGCTCCGCGGCGGCCTGCTCCGGGTCCGGCGGGGGCGCCGGGGCCGGCTCGGGAGTCGGGGCCGCGGCGGCGGCCTTCGCCCGCTCGTGCTCCTCGATGACCTTCGCCCGAGCGGCGGCCTCCTTCTCGGCCTTCGTCGCCGCCTTCGTCTCCTTCTGCTCGCCCTCGCGGGCCTCGACGTTGCGGACCGCCCGCTGGAGCAGTTCGCCGGCGCCCTCCGGGGAGCCCCCGAGGAAGTCGGCCTGTCCCGCCGACCCCTTCTCCTTCGCCAGCCGGGCGTACTCCTCGAAGACCGGCACGATCTGCCGCGGGCCGCTGCGCTTCACCAGCACTTGGACGAGCTCGCGGGCGGCGGGGTCGGTCGCCGCGGGGTGGGCGGCGCCCATGCGGGCCTCGAGCCCGCCCTGCAGGTGGTCCCAGGCCCGCTGCCAGTGCTTCTCGTCTGACTTGCCCGACAGCGCGCCCTTCGTACCCCGCCCGTCGTAGGTCGCGTCCCCCTTCGCGAAGCGACGTATTTCGGTGTGCCCGTCCAGCGCCGTCTTCAGCGCCTTCCCGAGCGAGTAGCGCTCGCCCGCGGCGTCGGCCTGCATCAGGGTCGGGACGATCCGCGCCACGGACTCCACCAACGACGGCGGGGCGTTCCGGATCGCGTCGGGATCGCCGACGACCCGCCCCATGAGAATGCGGGCGACCCGCGCCTTGCCGTCTTCGTTCAGCTTCTTGTTGCGGTCGAAATACTGGTTCTCGTTACGTTCCGTGAAAGCCCCGTCCTTCTTGAGCGCGTCCACGAAGCCCTGCGATCCCGCGCTGTCCAGGAAGTCCGGCAGCGAGTCGTCGGGCTGCATCGCCGTAGCGAGCAGATCCAGGGTCGGTTGTCGGAGTTGCTTCCCGAGGGAGACCTGTTCCGCGGCGGGGTTCATCGCCTGCGTGAACCCGGCGTTCATCTGGTGGCCGAGCCGGGCCAACGCTTCGTTGCTCTGGTCGGCGGTCTCGACGGTCCGCACCAGCATCGGCCGCTTCAGCGCCCCGACGTCGGCCGCGGTGAACCCGAAGTGGGCCGCCGTGTCGGACAGGTGCGCCCGGTAGGCTGCGGCCACCTCGGGGTGGTTCTCGTAGGCCCGGTGCAGGCTCATCGCCCGGGAGTTGCCGCCCAACACGACCCCGTTCGGTAGCACCATCGGCGGGCCGTTCACGGCGTCGGGGTTCGTGTTGACCATGAACTCCGGCGTCAGGCCCTGGGCCTGCTTGATCACCTTGGCGCGGTCGGACTCGTCGCTGTGGTACTCGCGCTCCTGGACGCCTTCGGGGTAGGCGGCATTCTTCGCGAAGGAGAACGGGTCGTGCGAGGGTGTGACGTCCCCGGCCTCGACGAGCCGGTAGCGGGCCTGCATCCGCTGCGCGCGACCGTTCTCGCCCTGCAGGAACAGCGGGGTCGCGGCGCCGTCCCGGGTCGGCTCCGTGCGGCCCAAGGTCGACACCGCGGCGAGGGCATCGCGGGCGGGCTGGACGGCGCGGTCCTGGAAGCCCGGGTAGGCGTCCTGGACGCGCGCGAGATCCATCAGCGGCCCGAGCGCTTCGGCGAGCGCCCGCTGCGCCTGCTGCCGGGCCTCCGGGGTGTTCGCCTGGGCGGCCTTGCTGACGAGGTCGACGACCCGGGCGGTCGCCACCTCGCCCTTCTGAGCGAGGGCCTTCCAGTCGCTGTCGTAGATGTCGACGGACTGCTGGACGTGGCCGGCCCGGGTCTCGTCGCCGCCGGCGAGGTTCTCGGCACCGTCGCCGATGGTTGCCGCGGCCGGCGCCAGCTTCTTCCCGCGCTTCCCGGAGATGTGCGCCAACAGGGCGGCGCGGGCCTCGGGGTGCCAGGTCGAGCGCTCCAGGGTGTGCCGGATGATGCCGCGGGCGGCGTGGGGTTCGAGACCCGCCGCCTCGAGGTCCGGCCCCATCTTGTCGTAGACGTGGGCGGCCCACTTCCCGAGAGACCGCGCCCGCCGCTCGGGGTCCGACACCAGCCCCTCGCCGAGCGCCGCGGCGCCGCCGACCTTCTCCAGGATGCGCTCGACGTGGGCCTTCGCCTGCTCCTCCGCGGCGCTCAGGTGAGCGGCGGCGTGGTCGGCGATGGCCTTGTTGTACTCCCCGGGGGTCGCCTTCGCCGCGGCCTCCTGGGGTGAGGGGGGCGCCGCCTTCGGGGATTCCGCGGCGGGGGCCGGCTTCTTCGCCGGGGCGAGCCCGGCGAGGGCCGCGGCCTCCGCGACCGGCAGCCGACGGTCCGGGGTCGGCGGCGGCGCCGTCCCGGCGAGCTCGCGGTCGGCGGCCCGTTCCACGCCGGACTTGCCGGTCGCCGCATCCTCCAGGCGGTCGACGTATTCGAGCGCGGTCTTGCGGTAGCGCTCCGTCGACCCCTTCGCGAGGGCCTCCCGCGCCGCGGTGAAATCGCCCTTCTCCAGGGCGGCGCTCGCGGCCTTGTGGGCGGCGGGGGTGAGATCCGTCCGCCGCCGCGCGCCTTCGAGCGCGTTCTGTGCGCCCTGCAGCGTGACGACCGTCTTGGGCTTGCGCTCCGGGCCCGGTGCCGAGAGCCGGCCGCGGGACTCCGTCAGCTCCGCCTGCGATTCGGCGGGGGCGGCGGGCGGCGCCGGCTTCTCCCCGGCGCCCTGGCCGCGCAGCTTCCCGATCTCGGCGTTGAGCTGACCCATCGCGCCGCGGTTGCGCTCCACGGCCTGGCGGGCCTCCGGGCCTTCCATCCCGGCGAGTTGGCGGCCGTGCTCGGAACGGGCGGTGTACTCCGCCGTGAGGGCCTTCAGGCGCTCGCCCGGGTCCTTCGCGGCTTCCACGCGCGCGGCGTGGGGCTTCAGGGCGGCCTCCAGGTCGGAGACGCGCTGCGGCGCGAGGTTGCCCTGGCGCTCCTCTTCGTTGCCGGTGCGACGGGCGGGGGCGGGCTCCGGCAGGGCCTCGGGCGCCTTCTGTTCCTGCGACGACGGCGACGCCTGCTCCTTCTGCGGCTGCTGCACCGTCGGCGATTCGGCCTGCGGTGCCGGCGCGGACGGCTTCGGGGCCTCCGCCGGGGGCGGTTCCTGCACCGTGGGCGCCTGCGACCCGGTCTCCGCCGCCGGCGGGGCAGGGGCGGCCGGCGCTTCCTCGGCGGCCGGCTCCCGCCCGGGGCCCTCGGGCTCCCCGGGCTTGCGCCGGCGCCGCGCCGACTCCTCGGCCGCGGCCTGCCGCTGCGCCTGCTCGTCGCCCGTGACTTCGTCGGGGTTCGTCCGGGCGGGCTGCTCGGGTGCCGCTGTCGGTGCCCCCGGTCCGCCCGCGGCGCGCCTGGCGCCTTCGGCGATGCGTTCGGACGACTGGATGGACCGCAGCGCCTGCGACAGCGGCCCCACGGCGGCCGTCTCCGGCAGCGCCCGCATGGCCTCTGCGAGCTTCGCGGTGTCCCCGGAGGCCAGCGCCTCTTGCAGCGCCGCAGCGTCGACCCGGCGCAGCGAGTGCGGCGCGGTGTGCCGCTCAATGAGCTTCGCGAAGTCGCGTCGCTCCCGGTCCCCGGGCTTGTCGGCGGCCCACTCGCCGGTTGCAGCCGCGGGCTTCTCGGACTCCGGCGGCGGCGGGATCGGATGCTCCCCGGTCGCGGGTGTGCGCGGTCGCACGGTCACGGGCTCTTCGGCGGAAAGTGGGGCCGCTCCGGCGGGAGCCGTCTTCGCTCCGCCCGCGGCGTGCGCCTCGATCCGCTTCTGGACCTCGCCGGCGAGCGCTTCGACGTCGGCGTGCGTGTTCGTCTCGTGCAGGTGCCGCTCGACGTGCTGCCGGATCCCCTGCTGGTACGCCTTCGGGTCGTCCTGCCCGAGCTCGACGTACTCGGAGGCGTACTCCTTCATCCCGTCGGCGACCTTGTCGGCGAGCGCGCCGTGCTCCCCCTCCGGGGCGATGCGCGTGAGCTGGTAGCTCCGGGCGTCCTCGTCGGAGAGCGCCTTCGGGTAGGTGACGGTCCCGTGTCGGAAGTTGGGGTGCTCCCCGAACCCGCTGTGTCCGCTCGGAACCGAGCCGAAGCCCAGCGGGCGGTTCTGGCCGCCGTAGGTGGTCGGGCCGCCATCGTCGGACGCGGCGCTGGAGGCCGGCGGCTTCTCAGGGGTCTCCTTCTCCGGTGTCTCAGGGGCGGCCGGCGGTTCCGTCGCAGTCGCCGTGCCTCCCACGGCGGGCGGGGCTTCCCGGGTCTTCTCGGGGGCCTGCGGGGCCCCCGGCGCAGTCTCCGTCACGGCCGGTGCCTGCCCAGCCCCCGGCGCCAACGCCACGGTCCGCGGGGGCGGCCCCGCCGCTTCCCGCTGCGCGGCGTCCTGCGCCGACTGCTGCCCCGCCGGGGAGAGCGCGACGGTCCGGCGGGCCTTCGGGTCGGCTTCACCCTCCGCGGGCTCCTTCCGCCGCCGGTCGACCCCGGAGTCCTCGTGGAGCCCGAAGAACCGCAGCCCGTTCTGGCGCGAGTCGGCGAGCTCGTTGGCGAGTTGCGACAGCGATCGGTACTGCCGCCCGTTGCCCTCGTAGCGGAAGCCCTCGGCGGTCACCGTGACGGTGTGCTGCTGCCCCTTGTAGGTCGTGGTGCGCTGCGTCCCGACCGGCGGGATGCGCGGGTCCTTGTGGACGTGGCCGTGCGTCTCGTGGGCCGCCGGTGCGCGGTGTTCCTCCGCCGGGGCGCCGTCGGGCGCCGGCGAACCGTGCTCGAGCCCGCTGCCGCCCCCGGCGCCCCCGGCCCCGCCGCTCCCCAGGTAGACCCAGTGGAGCTTGCCGTCCTTGCCCATGTAGCGCCCGACGCGCTGCCCGCCCCGCGGCCCGACCTCAATCACGCTGCGCTGCGCCATCAGAACATCTCCCGCTTGACAACGCCGTTGCTACGCCGTTATCATGCCGCCATGAAACGCCTAGCCGTCACCATCCATCTGGACCCGGACCTCAAGGCTTGGCTCGACGCCGAGGCCGCGCGGCGCCGGTGTTCCGTGTCCCAAGTCATTCGCGACCTCATCGTAGCGCAGCAGGCGGCGACGTGACCATCCTCGGCCAGCGCATCCGACTGGACCCGAACAACGTCCAGACCAGCACCCTGGAGCGTTTTGCTGGGACGGCCCGGTTTGTCTGGAACTGGGGCCTCGTCCGCTGGCAGGGAATGTACGCGGCCGGCGAGAAACCGTCTTGGCGTGCCCTCAACATGGAGTTGAACGCGCGCAAGGTCACCGAGTTCCCCTGGATGGCCGAGTTTCCGTGGGCCATCACCAACAGGGCGCTTGCCGACCTTGGCGCCGCCTTCGGCCACTTCTTTCGCCGCGTCAAAACGGGCGGCGGCAAGCCCGGGTACCCGCGGTTCAAGTCCAAGAAACGAAGCACGCCGTCCTTTACCATTGAAGCCCGCGCCCTCACGTTCGACGGCCAGCGCGTGAAACTGCCGAAGCTCGGCTGGGTTCGGACCAGCGAGGCCCTCCGTTTCCCCGGGAAGCCCCTCTCGGCCCGTTTCACTAAGCGCGCCGGGCACTGGTACATCTCCGTGCAGGTCGAGGTTGACGATTCCCGCTGGTCCTACCCTCACCGCTGCGAAACCCAAGCCGCGGTTGGGATTGACCTCGGGCTCCGAGACCTCGCCGTGCTGTCCACCGGCGAGCGCTTTCCCGCCCCGCGCTCGCTCCGGCGTCACGCATCGAAGCTGCGCCGTCTCAGTAAGGAGTTGTCCCGGCGCCACAAGGGCGGCGCGAACTGGCGCCGCACCAAAGCGAAGCTCGGCCGGCTGCACGAGCGCATCGCGAACGTCCGAAAGGACGTCACGCACAAGCTGACGGCCGACGTCGTACGCCGCTTCCGCGTCATCGGCATTGAGGATCTGGCCGTCGGTGGCATGGGACGGACGCGGCTGGCGAAGTCCGTCAGCGACGCCGGGCTCGCGGAGGTCCGGCGCCAGCTCGCCTACAAGGCGCCGCTCGCTGGCTGCGGGTTGGTCGTGGCCGACCGCTTCTACCCGTCCTCGAAGGCGTGCAGTGCCTGCGGCCTCGTCCGCAAGTCCTTGCCCTTGAAGGTGCGCCGTTGGACCTGCGAGTGCGGCGCCGAGCACGACCGCGACGAGAACGCGGCGCGCAACCTGATGAAGTTGGCCGCGGCCCACGCGGTGACAGCCTGCCGTCCTGGGAGCGCTGGCGTCTTTCGGGACGTGGAACTCCTGGTTGGGCAGGAAGCAGGCGGCCTGGCTGTCAACTGAGGCGGTCATGGTTCAAGTCCTGCACAAGAGGGATCAGACCCCCCTCGCGGTGGCAAGGATTTCGCTGGCCCGAGCGTACCGCGGCCGGCCGTCCGCTGCCAATGCGTCGGCGAGAGCGACGAGAGCGGTCCGGGGGCAGTCCTGGAGGTCGGCCACCCGGAGCTGGTCGCAGCCCACCCGCAGCCGGCCGTCCGGCTGCGGCCAGACGTAGACCCGGTGGCCGCCTTCGAGCCTGCCGACGAGCAGCGGAGCCCCCCGGGGCGTCCGGGAGCGCGTCCAGTGCGCGCCCCGCAGGAGCTGCCGGAAGCGCCGGCGCAGCGTGTCGAGCTCGTCCTGGGACACGGTCAGAAGCCCCCCACGCCGCCCGTCGCGGCGAGCCAGGCCGAGATCTCCTCGGCGCTCATATCGGCGAGATCCTCCTCGGTGAGGGCGGTGACACCCAGGTCTTCGGGAGTCGGGATGCGGTCCGGGTTCACCGTCCGGTCGCCGAAGTCCTCGACGGTGCCGGCGACCTGGATACCACCAGCGCGCACGGACCGAACCCGGTCCGCGGTGACGCCGTCGGCGCCGTCGTAGATGAGGCCCAGATTCCACTCCGGGGCGTTCTCGGAGGCCACAGCGATCAGCCGCGAGACCCCCAGACAGAGCGCCCAGGCGAGGTCGGCGTGCCCGTGCTTCGTGCGGGTCGCGCTGTAGACCACGTTCCCGTGCCGCGTGAACGTCTTTTTCACCGCGGACAGGTCGGAGATGAGGTCGTTGTCCCACCCGATCTTGAGCCGGTGCGACGACAACACCGACAGAAGCGCCCCCACCAGCGCCTGTTTTACCTGCTCCGTGAATTTGACCGGCGTGACGATGTGCGGGTAGCGGTTGTGGAGCGACTGCGCCAGATGGGCCCCCACGCCCGTCGCGTCGATGTTGATGGCCCGGATCCCGCCCTCGATGTCGCGGACGATCGAGGCCTGCTGGTCGTCGAACGGGACCCCCTGCATCTTCTCGGTCCGCTCGACCTGGTAGTAGCCCTTCGGGAACGCGGCCAACCATACCTTGGCGGTCGGGTCGTTGATCTCGCCGATGTCGACGCCGAGCGCCCGCTCGACGTCCGAGTAGCCCGGAGGGACCGGCGGCAGCGGGTTCCCGTCATGCCACCGCAGCCGCATCGCGGCCATGACGAGGTCGCGCGGGAAGGCACTCGTCATATCGGAGACGAACTCGCACTCGAACTCCTGGCGGAAGATGTCGGGGTCGGGGTAGCGCAGCCGCATCGCCCGCAGGTCGCGCTTCAACCCCTGGGCGATGGCGTCGTGAATCGTGATCCGGTGCTTCGCCCAGCCCGGCCGGCCCTTGCCGTCTTCTCCTTCGAGGATCTCCCAGAACTCGCCGCTGTTCCCCCACGGCGTCCCGATGATCCGGAACTTGAAGCCGCTGGCTTCGACGATCGGCATCACCGCGGCGAACAGCTCGCGGTCGTAGGGGGTCCGGCCGCCCTCGTCCCAGAAGACGTGGCCGGTGTAGCCGGCGGCGGTACGGGGGTTCGGGGGGATGGAGACGATCTGGACGCCGCTGAAGAGCACGATCCGTTCCGACGAGGGCTTCGTCGCGTAGATGCTGAAGCCGAGCACCTTGCGGGACATCCCGTCGACCAGGTCGAGCCAGCGCCGAACCTTGCGCAGCATCAACTGCGCCTGGGCGTCCGAGGCCGAGATCACGACCGTGGTCTGCTCCGGCTCGCGGCGGGGTTCCAGCGAGACCAGCGCGACCTCCGCCGAGGTCACCTCCGACTTCCCGATCTGCCGGCTCATCACCCCGGCCTTGAGCTGGCGCTGGTCGGCCAGCCAGAGCTGCTGGAAGGGGCGCAGGAACCGGACGATGAAGGTCGTCAGGATCTGCTGCAGTGCGTTGGCGATCTGGTCTTCGGTGAAGAAGCCGCGCATCGGAACTCCCCGGCGGGCGGTATGCCCTCGCGCGGGCGGGCCGCGCTGTCGGGGGGATCGTAGCGCAGCGAGAGGCCGGGTGCGAGCGGGCGGGTCAGGTCACCGGGCGGGCGAGAACCTGGGCGGTCAGCTCCGGGCGCTGCTCGTCGGGAAGGGCGACGCCCGGCCGGGCCACCAGTCGCGAGCGGCGCCCCTCCTTCACCCCGGAGTCCATGAGCCAACTCCGCGTGCCGCGCGTCCAGCGCGACGGGTCGAGCTCGAGCGCCTTGAAGTCCGCCGTCGTCACCCACCCGCGCTCGCGCAGGATGGCGCAGAGCCGGATCGCCTTCACCTTCCAGGGCGTCAACTGCAGCGGCGACGGGACGCCGGCGCGGAGGTTCGGGACGAAGTCGGGGAGCTTGACGCGGTTGGAGCCGTCTGCGAAGCGGCGCCAGCCGTCGAGGTACTCCGGGCGAACCGCCCCCCAGGGGTTCTCGAACGGCTCCTCTCTGGCGGCGCCGGTGTACCGCCGGCCGTGGCGCCGGAACCACTCCGCGGCGCGCTCGTCGTAGTAGCGCTCCTGCTCCACGGCGCCACCGTCGATGAGCTCGAAGCCCAGGCGCCCGATGACGGTGGCGAAGTCCGGGGTGGACCGCCCGATGAGGGCGCAGAGGTAGTCGGGGGCGCCCCAGCGCGCCGCCCCGGCGTGGCGGCAGAGTTGGGCGACGACGGCGAGGTTGGGGCGCAGCTTCGCCTCGACGCCGACCTGCACGCCGGCGGGGCCCGAGAGGAAGAGGTCGAACCCCGCGGTCTCTGGGTAGACCGTCCAGCCCACGGCGCGGGCGCCGGCGGAGAAGTCCTCGCAGAGCTCCGCCTCGGTGGACCAGGGGAGGGCGCGGGGCGGCTTCATCGCGGTCTCCGAGCGCGGTCCGGGGCCTCGTCCCATGCGATCCGCCCGTCGCGCACGGTCAGGTTCGCGAACTGCACGCCGTTGCGGGCGATGGCGACGAACGGATGTTCCAGGCTCGCGTCTTCGGTCCACCCGACGAACCACCCGCCGCCGCAGTCGAGCCACGTCGGCCCGTTGCGCGTGGCGACTCGCTGTGCCCCCTCGCGGACCGCAGCGTTCAGCCCGTCGAGCGGGTCCGCGTCGCTCATCCGGTGCCGCTGGCGGTACAGATCCCGCAGCCGCGCGATGATGGCGGCGGGCGTCTGCGGGGCGGGCAGGTCCAGCAGGTTGGCGACGTGCGCCACCCGAGCGGGTC
>Ga0209416_1000567_pt1 | contig 37448 bp, 56 predicted proteins | sample RifGroF1_FD_184001 | JGI IMG/M metagenome (GOLD analysis project Ga0209416, IMG submission 184001) | Groundwater microbial communities from Rifle, Colorado, USA - Groundwater F1 (SPAdes) (version 2) | ecosystem: Environmental > Aquatic > Deep subsurface > Groundwater | place: Rifle, Colorado...
GTTTTGCGCGCGCATCCGCGAAATTAGGTAGGGGGGTGGGTCAGGATGCGCGGCAGAAAACCAAAGCCAACTGAACTCAAACGGCTGGCTGGAAATCCAGGCAAGCGCGCGTTAAATCGCGCCGAACCACGACCGAGGATCGTATCACCTCGGCCGCCAGCGCATTTAAGTGACGATGAAAAAGCCAAGTGGAAAGCACTAGTCAAGGTGCTGTATCCACTCGGCTTGGTGACCAATATAGACCTCGACCAACTGTCCGTGTATTGCGTGCTTTGGGGGCGATGGATAAAGGCGGAGAAGATGGTCCGGGAAAAAGGGGAGATCATCAAGACCGCGGCTGGGAACATTATTCAGAACCCATATTTATCTATTGCCAACCGTGCGCTTGAGCAACTCAATAAATTGGGATCTGAATTTGGCATGACACCCAGCAGCCGTTCACGTGTGAAGACGGAACTACCAGATGCAGAACATGAGCTCGAGCAGATGCTGTTCGGGCAGAGAGTGATGGTGACCCATGAGTGAAGAGTTGATTTATATCGCTGAAGGGCTTCGAAGCCTGGCGATTCCAATTGACGAACTGCACATAGACCCGGCCAACGCACGCGCCAACCATGCGCTGGACCGCATCGCGGCATCGCTGAAGGCCTATGGCCAGCGTAAGCCGATTATTGCAAACCGCCTACAGGGCGGGAAGATTGAAGCCGGTAACGGGACATGGATGGCGGCCAAGAAGCTCGGCTGGACTCACATAGCCGTGGTTTTCGTGGAGGATGATGCGGCCACCGCGGCGGCCTATGGTATTGCAGACAACCGGCTGAGCGAACTGAGCGCCTGGGATCTGGATGCGCTCGGTGCATTGATCCCCACTGTGGATGATTTGTTTACCGGCTTTACGGAGGCCGAAATCCGTGACCTGCTTGGTGAGCAGGGCGGCGGCATGCTGGTGGACCCGGGCCCCCAGGATGACAAAGAAGACAAGCTCGCCGAGCTGCGCGAGAAATGGCACACCGACAATGGGCAAACCTGGAGCCTGGGCAAGCATATTCTTGTGTGTGCCGATACAACGCAATTGGATATCGATGCGCTGGGTTGGATGGGGATCGCTTCGCTGGCCGTGACATCCCCACCCTACTGGGTGGGCAAGGAGTATGAGCGCGAGAAAAGCGAAGCCGAGATTGACCAGTTCATCCAGCGCGCCGCGGCGGTGATGGCTCATGTTGTGCGCGTGGACGAGTCCCGCATTGTGATCAACACCGGCACAGGCTTCACCACCTCGTTCGAGAAGCGCAAGAAGCGCCAGGTACTGTTGCTGATCGACAAGTGGATGAATGCACTTTACCCGCTCGGCTGGAATCTACGCCATATCAGGCACTGGATCAAGGAGGGACAACTGGCGTCCATTTCGCCGAAGACCGATTTGATTGACCAGCATTCTGAATTCATCGGCACCTTCGAAGCCGATGATGGGCAAGAGATGGACTTTACCGACACGCTCAACGAGCAGGATATCGGCCTGCTCGAGACGTACTACAACCGGGTGGGAAAGAACCGCGGCCAGGAACGAACCAAACAGAAATGGGCCCTGCGCTCGTACTGGGATGATATCAAAGGCACGGCCAGCGCCAATGGCCACGTGGCCGCCTTCCCGCTGGAGATTCCTGCCCGTCACATCCTGCTCTATACCCAGCCCGATGAGATCGTGTTCGAGCCGTTCTGCGGATCGGGGACGACCATCATTGCCTGTGAAATCCTGAACCGTGTTTGCCGAGCCGTGGAGATTGACCCCGGCTATGTGGCCGCATCCCTGGAACGATGGCACTTGATGACTGGTGAAATGCCAGAGAGGCAACAATGACAAATATAGTTACAGATCAAGTTGTTGAGTGCCATCACACAATAACCCAGGGACGTGAACACGAAACAGGAAGTTGGTGTGTGGCCTGCGGCGTGAAGGTATTGGAAGTTGAAACGCGGGAATGCCAGGATTGCAGATGGTTCAAAGATTTGGGGCCTTTTAACCGCCCGGCGATTTGTAAAAAGCATTTGATGGGTGTGAATGCCGTTATGCACGTGACCTATTTTGTGCATGATGGCTCTTGCTTTGAAGGAAAATAACATGGGTCAACAACGAAAGAATTTCAGCGACTTGAACGAGAATGGCCAACTTGGGGATTGGTGCTTTCTCAAAAATGAAGATCTGCATTTGCTCTTGCGCTATCCCCGCACCGATGGTGAACCGTATCCCGAAGGATGGGAGCACCGCGGCGAGATTGTTAGTTTACTCATCAGTCGTGAACCGAACGTCCCCAAACATTGGCAATGGAATGGGAGCCTAGACGCTCCGACCCTAACTCCATCCATCAATGTCATCGGGAAATGGCATGGCTATTTGAGAGATGGGAAGTTGATCACAGTATGACCGATCTCCCCTACATTGCTGTATCTCTCCAGCCCCTGGCTGTGCCGATCGGCAGTCTGCATGAAGATCCTGCCAATGCGCGCGTGGGGCACGACGTGGCACGCATCTCTGCATCTCTCAAGGCTTATGGTCAACGGAAACCAATCGTCGCCAACCGCCTGCAGGATGGCAAGATCGAAGCGGGCAACGGAACATTCCGGGCTGCCAAGCAACTAGGCTGGACCCACATTGCTGTGGTCTTCGTGGATGACGACCCTGCCACTGCAGCCGCGTTTGGGATTGCAGACAACCGGGTGGCAGAGTTCAGCCGATGGGACGAAGACGTGCTGCGCGAGATCTCTGCCAGCGTGGGAGACCTGTTTACCGGATTTGAGCCCGCCGAACTGGATGACCTGGTAGGGAAGACCGTTTCCACCGAAACGCCCACGGCGGAAGACCCGGGCGCGGAGCCGGAGCGTGCCGACGAGCTGCTGGTCAAGTGGCAGGTACAGATCGGGCAGGTGTGGCAATGTGGACCGCACCGCTTGATGTGCGGGGACTCCACCAAGCGGTTAGACGTGGCGCGGTTGATGGGCAAGGATCTCGCCCGGATGATCTGGAGCGACCCGCCCTGGAATGTGAATTACGGCGGTGGGGTGGATAGCGACAATGCCCAGGGGTACAAGGTCCGGGTCATGAACAACGATAACCTGGGAAAGGAATTCCCATATTTCGTGGAGAAATTCACCGGGTTGATGTATGCATTCTGTGTACCCGGAGCGCCGATCTACGTGGCGATGGGTGCCCAGGAGTGGCCGGTCATCGATCACTGGCTGCGCGTGAGCGGGTTCCACTGGTCGAGCACCATCGTGTGGGTCAAGGATCAACTGGTGCTATCCAGGAAGGATTACCACACGCAATATGAACCGCTGTGGTACGGATGGCGAGGCGATGCCGCCCGCCTGCAGGAAGTCGTGGACCGCAAACAATCCGATGTGTGGCTGATCGACCGACCGAAGAAGAGCGAGGAGCACCCGACCATGAAACCGCTGGAGTTGGTCGAGCGGTCGCTATTGAACTCCAGCAAGCCGGGCGATATCGTGCTGGACTTGTTCGCAGGATCTGGCACGACGCTCCTCGCTTGCGAACGACAAGGGCGCATCTGCCGCACTATGGACAATGACCCAAAATACGCGGCGGTATGTCTGGAACGTTGGGCCGTGGCTACCGGGCAACAGCCAGAATTGGAAGGAATATCTTGAAAGGTCGCAGGCCAAAGCCATCCGTCGTCAGGAAATTAGAAGGCAATCCAGGCAAGCGGGCGATGAACAAACAAGAGCCCAAGGCTGCCGCAGGCGTTCCCAAGTGTCCCGAACATCTGAAAGGCGTTGCGCGCACTGAATGGAAGCGTATCATTTTGGAGCTGGCCGAGATGAAAGTGCTCTCGAGGGTGGACCGCGCCGAACTGACTCTATGTTGTTCCGCCTGGGGCATGTACGTGAAGGCATGCAAAAAGATCGAAAAAGAGGGGGAGGTCATCATCAGCGATGGTGGAGGTATGTACCAGAATCCGTGGGTGGCGATTCGCAACAGAAGTATGGAGCAGATTCATAAGTTTTATACCGAATTTGGGATGACACCGTCCAGCCGGTCGCGCATCAAAGTGGAGACACCGACCGAAGAGGATGAGATGGCAAGTCTCCTTTTTGGATCGAAGGTAAAGGTCAACAAGCAGTGAGATGGCAAAGCGCAAACGGAAGGAGGCTCTGCATCCTGCAGAACAATATGTCAGGGACGTCATAGACGGGAGAATCGTCGCCTGCAAGTGGGTGCGCCTGGCATGCGAACGTCATGTTCACGATCTGGTACATGGTCACGAGCGCGGGTTGTATTTCGACGAGGTCGCGGCCCAGCGAGTCCTGCATTTTATAGGCTTGCTGCGGCATTCAAAGGGCAAGTGGGGACGTAATGGCGGAGAACGCATTATTCTCGAAGGCTGGCAACAATTTATCATCTGGAGCGTCTTTGGCTGGATGCGCGAGGATGGCCTGCGCAGGTATCGCACGCTGTACCAGGAGGTTGCGCGCAAAAATGGCAAGAGCACCATCGGTGCGGCCATCGGTCTGTATTTGGCATTTGCGGATGGTGAACCAGGTGCGGAAGTTTATAGCGCGGCGACCAAGCGCGACCAGGCGCGCATCGTGCACAAGGAAGCGATCCGCATGGTCCGCAAGAACCAAGGCCTAAAGAAATTTATCAAGGTTTACAAGGACAATCTGAACCTTGAGCGCACAGCTAGTAAATACGAGCCGCTGGGGGCAGACTCGGATTCAACGGACGGATTGAACGTGCATGGGGTGGTAGCGGATGAACTGCATGCATGGAAAAGCCGGGAGATGTGGGATGTGCTCGAAACGGCCACGGGCTCACGCGAGCAGCCATTGATTGTGGCGATAACCACCGCAGGGATTGACCGTCGCAGTATCTGCTATGAAAAGCATGAATATACCCGCAAGGTGCTGGAGGGGTGGAAGGATGGCACCTTCGAAGACGATACATGGTTCGGGATTATTTACACGCTCGATGAGGGGGATGACTGGCGCAATGAGAAAGTCTGGATCAAGGCAAATCCGAACCTGCACGTTTCCAAAAACCTAGACGACCTGCAGATGAAGGCAAAGCGGGCTGGCCAGATGGCGGCCGCGCTGAATAATTTCTTGCGCCGCGAACTGAACGTGTGGGTGCAGGGCGCCGTCAAGTGGATGAACATGGATGAATGGCGGAAATGCGCTGGCGACGTGCCTGCGCTGGAGATGGCAGGGCGGGTGAAGGGCATGACCAGTTATGGTGGTCTGGATCTGTCCGGCACATCTGATATCACGGCGTTCGTGCAGGTTTTTCCCGATGATGATGACACCATCCGCGTACTATGCAGGTTTTGGATCCCCGAAGACACACTGGAAATTTTGCCGCATTACCGTTCCCCCGATGATGCAAAACACATTCGCCAGTGGGTGAAGGAAGGTTACATCGAGGCTACTCCTGGGAATGTGATTGACTATGATTTTATCTTTGCCCAGATCGAGAAGGATGCGGATGACTTTGACATTGACCAGATCGCATTTGATCGCTGGGGCGCGGCGCGGGTAGTGCAAGTGCTGGAAAAGCAAGGCATGCAGATGGTGCAGTTCGGCCAGGGTTTTGCCAGCATGAACCCGCCGATGAAGGAACTCGAGCGGCTCGTGCTTTCAAAGAAAATTCATCACGGGAATAATCCTGTGTTGACCTGGATGGCAGACAACCTGGTGGCGCGCGTAGACCCTGCTGGGAACATCAAGCCAGACAAGGAAAAGTCTCGCGAGAAGATCGACGGGATTGTGGCGCTGATCATGGCGCTTGACCTGGCTCTGCGGCATCCTGAGACGAAGTCAGTTTATGAGAAGCGGGGGATTCGGACGGTTGGCTAGGGTGGAGTGGTTGCGGCAATTTCAGTTCACGATACGAGAGGCATTCAGGTAGGAGAAGTGTTGACGGGTGCGAAGAAGATCGTATAATCCACTTATATTGAGGAGGCCCTATGAAGGATAGATTTGTTGTAACGCGTGTATTGGGAACCGTTGATCTTGACACTCCGGAATTACGAGAGCAGAACAAAAAGAAAATGAGGTTGGTCGCTGGTGGGGCATATCCATATGCCATCAGAGAAATGATGAAACAGTGTGGGCATGGAATCCTTTCCAGCAGTAATGATCCTCAAGAGAAAGAGGATGCGAAATTACTAATATGTTATAGCTGGTGGTCGAGGGCGCTGGAAGGCGGGATACCCAAACGATATTTTGAGGCTTTTATGTTAGACCATCTAAAACATCTAGACGGTGACCCTGGTATAAATCTGGTGAAGTGGCAGAAATACGGTTAGGACAACCTGTTCACTCTTGATTTTTATGCTATAATGCTTTCAACAATTGAAGCACTCCTGGTGTAGACCGGGAGAATTTGTCGGAAATGAGCGCCCGACTCTCTATGTGAGAGTCGGGCGCTTTTTGTTTTGCTTTTGGAGGTAGCGTTGAGGAAATGGACTGTGGCGCAGGCGCCATTGCGGACAGACCCAGGCGGCCGAGTGAAATTGCTCGACATGCCGCGCCATCGTCTGTGCGATCCGACAGGCGTGACGCAGGAAGTCCTTTATCGAGGCATACCGACGACATGGGCTGAAGTTGTTTATCACGACAGCGCGGGCAGGCACTATGGGTGGGTTTATGCTGCACTGCTCGAAGACTACGACGAGACCGATCATCCCCCGATTGTTTCCATCCCCAACCAAACGACCGATCCCCAGGATGCGGCGCAGTACATGATCTGGCGCGACCAGAAGCAATATAACATGTGCGGCGAACTGTGCGTGTCGTTCATCGCGGTTGCCGATCTGGGCGCGCTTCTCAACGATTGGCAAGCGAAGGCGATCAATATATTCCAGCGCGTGTTTGGGAGCGGTGGGCGGGCGCGCGGTACCGGTCTGGGGGAACTCGACAGCATGCTCTCGATTTTCGGCTATCCAACTCCATCCATCCGTCTCGATATAGGCCTGCGCGATCCCATCCTGGAGCGCCCGCTGGTCACCCCTGCGCGCATCCAGAGCATGCTGACGTTGCATCAGGCGATCGTGGGCGTCAAGATTGACGGCGCCACGGGCAATCTGCGCGGGAGCGGGATCGCGCATTGGGTTGTGTTGGAAAATGTGTACCCCCACGGGATCAACCGCGGCATGGCGGAAATTTACAACCCCTACCACAATCAAATGCAGGGCTATTCCTGGGATGAGTTGGTGAGCTCAATGGGCAGCCCGTATGGTCTATGGGTGGCGAGGAGATAGATGGAGAATTCCTCCTATATCAGTTTGCTTGTTCAGGTCCCCTTGGTCGGGATGTTCATCTGGTTCACACTCCGCCAAAGCAAGGATTTTTTATCGGCAATGGAAAAGCGCGACGAGCAGTGGCGTATTTTTCTCAAGGATCACACCGAGGCCACCAATATGGCGATCGGTCGGATTGCTGAGGAAGTCAAGAACCTGGGGCGTGAGGTGTCGGAAATGCGCGGGAGGAACGGAAAATGAAATACCGTTTCGATGGAAACGATGGAATGTATTACCTGGGACTGCTCCTGCTGGGTCTCGGCCTGGCGTTTAGCGTATCCTGGCAAACCGCGTCGATCGTGGTCGGAGCGATCCTGGCCGCGGTGAGCGCGATCAATTCGTATGTGCTGGTGTGGCTGAGTAAATAATGCTGCTCAAACCGTCGATGATCATCTCGCGTGCAACCGCACTTCCCCCTTCCAGATCTGTGGATCGGAATGCAGGATCCTCTGCGCGCGCTTTGCGCGAAACGAGTCACAGCGACGAGATCATCACGCCTGAAATTTCTCTGACCGTGCCAGGCGTTCTGGCAGCCTTCACAATCTTGTGTGAGGATATCTCCAGCCTGCCGCTGGTGCTCTATCAGCGCGGGCCGGGCGAGGAGCGCCAGCGCGCTTACGGAAACAGTTATTACAGCCTGATGCATGATGCCCCCAACTCAGAGCATACCAGCATGACCTTCCGCGAAATCGAGATGGGTCATCTGCTGGCCTGGGGGAACTTCTACGCCCAGATCATCACGGACCGCCAAGGCAATGTAGCAGAGCTCTGGCCATTGCGCCCCGATCGAATGACGGTGCAGCGGGTGGATGGAGAGAAGGTTTATCGGTATCTGACCAGCGAAGGCAAACCGGTCACATTCCTGCGGGATGAGATATTGCATGTTCCCGCGTTCGGCTTCGATGGGCTGGTCGGTTATTCGCGGATCGCCCTGGCTCGCAACACAATCGGACTGGCGATGGCCACCGAGCGTTTTGGTTCGAAATTTTTCGCAAACGATGCCCGGCCAGGGATCGCGCTCAAACATCCGACGACTCTCTCCGACACCGCATACCAACGGCTGGTGGCATCCTGGGACGATAAGCATAAAGGGGCGGATAACGCCCACAAAACTGCAATCCTTGAAGAGGGGTTGGACATTGCCGAGATTGGTTTCCCGCCTGAAGACGCCCAGTTCATTGAGACCCAGCGATGGACGGTAGCGCAGATCGCCAGAGTCTTCCGCGTCCCGCCACACATGATCGGCGACACCGATCGATCGACGAGCTGGGGCACTGGCATCGATAGCCAGGAGCAGGGCTACGTCAACCATACGTTGCGCCCGTGGACGGTCCGCATTGAGCAATCCCACAATCAACAGTTATTGCTGCCTGATGAGCGAAAAATATATTTCTGGGAGCACCTGTTCGATGCTCTCGTGCGCGGCGATCTGACAACCCGATATGCCACCTATACGCAGGCCATCACCAATGGAATCATGTCGCCCAACGAAGTGCGGCGCAAAGAAAATATGAGCCCGTACGAAGGCGGTGATGTCTATGTTTTGCCGCTAAACACCGGCCCGGCGGATCAAACCGATGATGAAGATGCTCCCGAGGAAAAGACGCCTGACGAGGATATGGAAGACATGCAGGCACGAACCCGGCCATTGTTTCTGGATGCGGCCCAGCGCGTGCTCAGGCGCGAGACCAGCGAACTGCGTGACGCCGGTCAGCGTTGGCTGGATAAAGGCAAGGCGGAGAAATACCAGGCTTGGGTCGAGCAGTTCTACAAACAAAGTCTCCCGTCTTTTGCATTATCTGTGTTCCAGCCGTTGATAGATGCGAATTTAATTTCACTAGTAAAAGTGCAGACGTGGCTTGCCATATTCTGCGAGGTGCGCGGCGACCAGGCGCGTACAGACGCCAATATCTCAGACTATCCCCCCGCTGATTTTGTGCGGGGATTATTGGAGTAACCATGATGAAACATGCCCCCATTCGATGCTTCGAAGGCAAGGCCCAGCCTGGTGATCCGTTCTGGACAATCACTGCGTCCAACGATGGCACGGAAGCCACCCTGCAGTTCTACGGTGTGATCTCGGAATTTTCCTGGCTCGGGGATGAGATATCGCCAAAGAAATTCCAGGATGACCTGTTGCGCGTTGGCCAGGGAAAACCGATCACCCTGAGGATCGATTCGCCGGGCGGTGATCCCATCGCAGCCTCGGCCATTAGTGCGATCATCTCATCCTATCCCGGCAGGGTGACGGCCCAGATTGACGGCCAGGCGTCCAGCGCAGCCGTGCTGGTGGCGTTGGCGGCCAGCCGCGTGCGGATCATGGATACAGCCTACATGATGGTGCACGATCCAGCGGTCAATATCTTACTGGCGCTGTTGGATATTGAGACCTTGAGCCACCTGTACACATCCCTGCAATCCATCAAGGCGGGCATGGTGGCTGCCTACTCGGCCCGGACAGGGTTGAGCGAAAAGCAACTCAACCAGATGCTCACCGATGAAACATGGATGAGTGCGCAAGAGGCCGTGGATTTCGGCTTTGCGGATGAGATCGTCAAGGGCGGGCAGAAGCGATCTGCAAAGAAGTTTGAAAATGTGCTGCGGAATTTCGAGCACGTGCCCCCCGCCCTGTTGAATATGGCGGAAGAACCCGAGGAAGCCAGCGAAGGGGATGAACCCCCGGTAGCTGAACCTATTGAGCCAGACGAGGCAGGTCAGGCCGTGCCAGGCGGCACGGAAGACGGTCCGGCGGAGGATCCGCTGGCCGCGCCGAAGCTCGCTCTCCAATCCAAGCGTGTAGTGTCAAAACAAGGAGTAACCATGTACATGCGTGAATTGATTCAAAAACGCTCCACTCTGGTCGCTGAAGCCGACGCCCTGGTGAAACAGGCCGACGGCGAAGGCCGCGATTTCACCACTGAAGAGCGGGCCCGCTTTGTCGCCATCCTCGGCGAAGGTGAGACGCCCGGTGAGATCGGCGCCCTGGACGCCCAGATCGAGCAGATCGAAGGCGAGCGTGAGAGACTGCGCGCCGCTGCGGAGAAGAAATTCTCAGACCGTCAGACCAACAAACCCGAACCGTCAGCGCCTGGAAACACCATGAAGCGCGGCGAGTTCGTTGCGCTTTCCCCTGCCGACCAGGCCGCCTTTGTGCGCAACGGCGGCAAGATCACAGATTAGCGAGGAAATCACATGTCCAACACCCTTACCAATCTCATTCCCGACATTTATGCTGCGCTGGACGTAGTCTCGCGCGAGCTGGTCGGGTTCATCCCCGCCGTGGCACGCGATCCCAGTGCTGACCGGGTCGCGCTGAATCAGACCCTGCGCGTCGAGCAAACTCCGGCCAATGCGGCAGGAGGCGATATCACCCCCGCGATGGCGCTCCCTTCGGCGGCCGACCAGACCATCGGAAACAAGAGCCTGACCATCACCAAGAACCGCTTCTTCCCGTTCTCGTGGACGGGCGAAGAGCAATATGCGGTCAATAAAGGCCCTGGATATCTGACCATCAAGCAGGATCAGATCGCCCAGGCCGTCCGCGCCGCGATCAACGAGATGGAGACCGATATTGCCACCGCCGCGTACAAGGGCGCATCCCGCGCCTATGGAACGGCCGGAACCACTCCATTTGCCTCCACCCTCGCGGATCCCGCCAATGGAAAGAAAATCCTTGACGACAACGGCGCCCCCTCGTCAGACCGCCACCTGGTGATCAACACCACCGCAGGTGCGGCCATGCGCACGCTTGCCCAGCTCACCAAGGCCAACGAAGCCGCCGATGCATCCCTGCTGCGGCAGGGCGTCCTTTTGGATATCCACGGCTTTGCCATCCGGGAATCGGCGAAGGTGCAGGCCGTCACCAAAGGCACCGGATCGGGCTATCTGGTGGATCTGGTGGCAGGCTATGCAGTCGGCGACACCACGGTTCATGTGGACACCGGGACCGGCACGATCCTGGCAGGGGACTGTGTCACCTTCGCGGGCGACACCAATAAGTACGTGGTGGCGACCGGCTTCGCGGGCGACGGCGATGGAGACATCGTTCTGGCCGCCCCTGGCCTGCGCCAAACCCTGGCGAATGATGTGGCCATGACCATCGGCAACAGTTTCACCGCCAACGTGGGCTTCACGCGCAACGCCATCCTGCTGGCCACCCGCCTGCCCGAATTGCCGGAGGAAGGTGACATGGCTCTCGACCGCATCGTGATCACCGATCCATTGACGGGCATTTCGCTCGAATTCGCCGTTTATCCCGGCTACCGCATGAACGTCTACCACGTCTCGCTGGCGTGGGGCGTGACGGTGATCAAACCGGAACATGCGTTCGTGTTGCTCGGCTAGGAGTGAATCATGGCCGAATTGATTGTGATGGAAAAAGAGGGCGGGCGGATGAACGTCCCGCCTGCCAAACTCCAAGAGTATTTGGATGCAGGCTGGGTGGAGGTGGAGCGCGTCGTGATGACGAGCGACACTCCCCCCGCCGGGTCCGAGACTCCTGAAGCCAAGCCGAAGGCCCCGTCGCGGAAGCGATCGGCCGAGGCTGCCGACGCCTAGTGAGACTCCCTGTCGCCGTTGGCCCTTCCCCAGCGGCGGCAGGGGCTCCATTTGAGGTTCCCCCCTGTGACCCTGCGCCTGATCACCGCCCCAACCACCCAGCCCGTTTCCACGGCAACAGCCAAGACCTTCCTGCGCGTGGATGGCACAGATGACGATACGTTGATCGCATCGCTCATCAAGGCCGTCACGGAGAAGGGCGAGGAGCTCTCCCGGCGCGCATTCATTACGCAAACGCTGGAGATGACGCTGGATGACTGGCCAGCTGACTATCGCCTGTCTCTCCTGCGGCCTCGCCTGCAGAGCGTGACATCTGTGAAATATCTCGATGCAGATGGTGTGGAGGCCACGTGGACGGATTACCTGGTGGACACGAAGAGTGAGCCTGGCGCGATCCTGTTCAACAGCGTGCCTGGCACGGAACTGTTGGCGTCGGGTGCGATCACGGTCCGTTTTGTGGCGGGCTATGGGGCTGTCGATACCGATGTTCCAGAGCGCATCAAACAGGCCATATTGTTTCTGGCGGCGTACTGGTATGAGAATCGTGACATGGTGGGCGATGTGCCGTTGGGCATTCGCAATATGTTCGTGAACGAAAGGGTTGTGTGGTTCTGATGGCCGGATATGCTGTGAAAGTCGCCGATCTGCGCACCCGTATCACGTTCCAGAGCCCAACCGTAACGGCGGACTCTGGCGGCGCGCAGGTGCCCAGCTGGGCGAATATCAGCACAAACCCGACGGTCTGGGCGCGCTGGATCAATGCGCACGGCGATGAACTGGTGAACAACGAGGCCGTCCAATCCACCCAGCGAGCGACCGTGACGATCCGTCATCGTACTGATCTCGTAGAAAGTTGGCGGATCAAACGGGATGACAACACGTATTGGCAGATCATCTCGATTGACCAGGTGCAGGATCGCAACCGCTGGATCGAGCTCGTGGTCGAGCGCGTGAAAGGAACGCTGTAACGTGACTACACAAGGCAAATTCACGCTGACTGGGATTGCAGAATATCTGGAGGATCTAGCCAAAGCTGCAGAGGACATTGATCAGGTTGTGCAGGAAGTCTTGATGGATGCTGCGCTCGATGTGCAAGCCGAAATGCGTAGCCTTGTTCCTGTTGATACAGGCAACTTGCTGGCACATATCCAGATTGATGGGCCCCACCAAGAAGGCAACTTCAGCTATGTTGAGGTTGGTGTGATTCACGATATCGAACACACAGACGCAAATACGGCTATCTATGGCAATGTTATGGAATATGGCTCGGCGCGCGTTGCGCCACAGCCATATATCCGTCCCGCGTTGGCGAGAAAGAAGGGCGTCATCAAGATTGCCTTGAAAAAAGCCTTGGCGCGCTTTGGGTTGCCAACATGACCACGATCTTCGAGCGCGTGAAAACCGCACTGGACACGCTCAGCCCTGCAATCCCCTACGCCCTGGGTCAGTACCTGACGGCCAATGGCGCCGACCTGCCTGATACGTTCATCGCCTACCTCGAGGTTTCCGGCGTGCCAGAGCAGCATGCCGACGACGCAGAATCCCTGCGCAGTTATCGAGTTCAAATTTCCATCTATGCCCGGGCCGGGCTGGTCAGCCTCCCTGATGTGGATACGGCCATGCTTGCCCAGGGCTTCCGAAGAGGTCCCGAGCGTCAGCTGCCCTATGACAAGGACACACGTCATTTCGGCCTGGCGAAGGACTACTTCTATCTGTAAAGGAGTGCACCATGAATTACAAGTCCTACGTTGGCGTTGACCAGGTCTACTATGCCCTGGTGACGCAGGATGATGAGTCCGCCTATGCGGCGGGCACACCTGCCTACCTGGCGCCAGTTATGCACGTGGCACAGGCGCCCAAAGTGAGCAGCAAAGTCCAGTATGCGGACAACCAGCCATTCGACGCGATGAGCGCCGAGGGCGAGACCGAGCTGGATGTGGAGATCACCGGTCTGCCCCACAGCGTGGAGGCAGTCATCCTAGGCAAGATCTGGGATGAGGTAAACGACCGCCTGTATGACCACGGCGGGCAGGCGCCCTACGTGGCGCTGGGATTCCGGGCGAAGAAGTCAGACGGTACGTACCGCTACTACTGGTTCCTGAAGGGGCAGTTCTCCGCTCCTTCCGAGGAGCAGGCCACCCAGGCTGACGCGCCGGATCCCAAGAGCATCAAGGTAAAGTTCACAGCGGTGCGCACAGTGTACGAGTTCGACCTGGACGGTGGCACCACCGTGGCGAGCGTCAAACGCGTAAAGGGCGACACGGCCGACGCCGGTTTCAGCGCGACCAACTGGTTCACCGCGGTGCAGGTCCCGAACGCTGGCACGCCGTCGGCGATCACCTGCACGCCTTCGCCCGCGGATGCGGCCTCAGGCGTGGCAGTTTCCACCAGCATCACCCTGACCTTCAACAACCCGCTGGCGGGCGGCGCCGAGAACGGCATCGTACTGACCACTACAGCGGGTGTGGTCAAGGCCTGCAGCCGCACGTTGAACGCGGCGCGCACGGTCGTGACATTGGACCCGACCACGAACATGGACGCGCTCACCGACTATCTGGTGATCGTACCTGGCGTGACCGACATCTATGGTCAGTCGTTCGCAGATGTTGCCTACGACTTCACCACGGCGTAATCAATCCAATATCCCTGCCCCGAGTCAACGGGGCAGGGATGAATGAGAAACGGAAGGAACTCATGGCAAACACACCGATCACCATCACTTTGTACGGCGCGAATGATGAGGAGAAGCGCACCTACAGTCGCGCCATCATCCCCTGGGGCACGCTGAAGCGGGCTATCCGGCTGACGAAATCTGTCAACCAGAATGCCATCTCCGAAGGCGATATGGATGCGATCGCCGGACTGGTTGTGGAAGCGTTCGGCGAACAGTTCACGCTGGATGAGCTGGATAAGGGCGCGGATATCGGCGAGATGCTGGTGGTGCTTGAGAACATCGTGTCCAGGGCGGGGGCGCTGGTGAAGGCAAACCCTACCAATCTGCCGCCCTCGAACTCGAAGAAGAAACTGCGATAGACGAGGATGGCAACTGGATACTCGACCTAGAGTGCATGCTGGTTGAGTTGTTCCACTGGCCGCTGCATGAAATCGACGCGACCGACATCTCAAGCCTGATCCCGTTTGTGTTCCATTACCCGCACTGGAAAGGGACACGCGGCAGGCCGGATCGGACGAGAACACTATTTGCAGATGAGGCTGACTGGTTGTAATGGCTGATGCTGAGAGACTCTCTGGAAAAGTAGGACTGGACACCACCGATTTCAAGACCGGACTGGCGGCGATGAACCGCGAGTTGCGAGTCATCGAGTCGGGGTTTCGCGCGTCGGCCGCCAGCCTGGGGGATTGGGCGCAGGATGCGAGCGGGCTGGAGATGCGGATCGGGTCGCTGACCAAATCCATCGAGGTGCAACAGCAGAAGGTCGCGGCAGTGCGCGGCGAGTACGAACGGGTGAAGGCCGAGAAGGGCGAGACATCCCGGGCTGCGCAGGATCTGGAAATTAAATTAAACAAGGAAACTGAGACGCTCGGAAAAATGGAAAGTGAGCTACGCAATACCGAGAGCTCACTGGCTGAGATGCAGGATGGAAGCGACCAGGCAGAGCAGTCGGTGGATGACCTGGGCGAAACGAGCGAGGAGACTGGCGGGAAGCTGGAAGGCTTCAAGACCGTGCTGCACGGCGTGGGCGCGGTTGCCAAAGCAACGGTGGGCATTCTGCTTGGACTGGTGGCCGGTGTAGCGGCCGTGGCTGCGGCAGTGTCCGGGCTGGTCTTCGGTTCCGCCAGCGCGTCGGCTGAACTGGTGGACATGAGCGCCAAGACCGGTATCAGCACCGAGCGATTGCAGGAGTTGAACTACATCGGCGAGCAAGTGGGAACGAGCCTGGACACGATTGCAACCAGCCAGGCTAGGCTGACGCGCACAATGGCCGCGGCGCAAAGCGGCAGTAAAGATGCCGCGGATGCGTTCAAGACTCTGGGTGTGGATGTCGAGAACACCGACGGAACCCTGCGCAGCCAGCAGGAAGTCTTCGAGGAGACGCTCGATGCACTGGGGCAGATCGAGAATGCGGCCGAGCGGGATGCACTGGCAATGCAGATCTTCGGCCGCGGTGCGATGGAGCTCAACCCGCTGATCAAGACCGGCTCAGATGAAATGGGCCGATTGGCAGACGAGGCGCACCGCGTGGGTGCGGTCATGTCCGAGGAGGATGTGGCAGGGTTGGAAGCCTTTGACGATACGCTGGCCAGCCTAAAACTTGGATTGCAGGGAACACTGGGCACGCTCTCAACGGCCTTCCTGCCGGGCTTCCAAGCGGTGTTCGGGCAGTTGGGCGGATATCTACAGACGTTTGCAGGAATTGTTAATACGTCGGGTGGCGATACCGACCAAGTGATCAATGGCCTGATGGGCCTATTCACGCGGATCGTTGGCGATATCGCTACGCAAGCGCCACAGTTACTGCAGGCTGGGCTGGGAATCGTGCAGGCAATACTGTCAGCGATCGTGAAGGCACTGCCTCAACTGCTGAGCGCTGGCATTTCCATCCTGAACACACTGGTCAATTTCATCGTGCAGAACCTGCCGATGCTAATCGATGCGGGTGTGCAGATCCTGCTGACACTGGTCAATGCTATTTTGCCGCAACTGCCTCTTTTGGTAGAGGCCGGAATCCAAGCCATCACGATGTTGATGAATGGCCTGGCGAGCGCTGCCCCGGAGTTGGTGCCTGTTATTGTTTTGGCGATAGGTCAGATATTGCAAGTCATCATGGACAACCTACCTGCCTTCCTTGATGCGGGCGCGCGCTTGCTAATCAGCATATCGCAGGGACTGGTCAATGCGGTCCCACAGAGCGCGAAAGAATCCATCGAGCGGTTCCTGACGGAACTGACCTGGAATATCGTCAGCGGAGCCATCCGATTGGCGGAGAGCGGCAAAGAGCTTTTACAGAATCTGAAAGACGGCCTGATCAATGGGCTGCCTTCGCTGGGCGAGATCGGCGCAAAGATTGGAGAAACTCTCAAGAAGGCGGTCGTGGGCATTACATTTGTGCTGTTGGGAGTTGGCAAAGATATCGTGAACGGCATCTGGCGAGGGATTGAGGCGCTGCGGGACTGGTTCTACCAGAAGGTCTTTGATTTCTTCGAGGGGATCGTGGAAGCTGTGCAATCTGCTCTCGGCATTCAGTCGCCAAGCAAGGTGATGTATGCCCAGGGCGTGCAGGTGGTGCGCGGCTTCGCGCTGGGTATCGGAAGTGAAATGGGCAAATTGGAACAACAGATGGCCGCGGCGTTTGGCGGGCTGGCAGTCAATCCTGCATTCTCGGTGACGCCTACAGGAGGATTTGGCAGTGGCGCTGGCGGGGCAGGCGGAAACGTGACAAATGTGTATCTGTATGGTGTGCAGGTTGGATCGGGCGTCGGGCGGGATGTGACGCTCGGCCAGCTGCTCGAGAAGTTGAATCAATAAAAGGTCATATGTGGCATATTAAATCTTTTAATGGCATCAGTCTGAACGACGCGACATATTTCGCATTTTTGGCGGATGAGGACAATCCGACCATCCTGCCAACCATCAACGCAACCATCATCAAGCGCGGGGCATTTGCGCCGGAGATCGCTGGGCTTGAACGGGAACCGGATGTACTGCTTGCGACCGTGCGGATCAAGGCGGCAGACTGGCGGGCCGCAATGAAAACATTGGGGACAACATTCCGCAACGATGAGACATCACTGCATCCGCTGATCGTGATCGATAGCAACGGGACTGAGTGGACCGTGCAGGCTCGAGCCAAGGCGCTACTGCGGCCCAAGACTGGTAATGATTTCAAGGTGCTGCTGGATGTGCCGGATCGCATCTGGAGCAAGGCAGCGACACCGGTCATCATGAGCATTACGAGCAGTCCAGCCAACCAGGCTGTGACGAACGCGGGCAACACAAAGAGCGCGCCGAAATTCACGTGGAAACCGACCGCACAGAAGAACACTGGATTTTTGTATCGGCATTGGGTGCCAATCCGAAACGCGACCAGCCTGGCGTTTGTGGATTTCGGACTGGACTTGGCAGGCGGGACGGTGAACGCATCGGTCAGCAACCAAATCAACCAAGTGGGCGGAATCACGGCGGCGGCAACCACAATTGCAATTGATACAGCGGTGGGCGGAGGCCTACCAACGATTGGCATTGGCAAAGTTGACGACGAAATCATTGCCTGGCTGGCCAATTCCGGCTCATCGCTGACCAACGTGCTGCGCGGGCTGGGAGGTACGGCTGCGGCCACGCATGCTGACAACGCAGTGATCACTGGCTACGGATTGGATACGACCGGCTGGGTGGCAGATGCGACCATCAGCAACCAAATCAACCAGGGGGGTGGAATCACAGATGCGGCAACCACGATACCGATCGATACGGATGTCGGCGGAGGATTGCCAAACTCTGGCATGGGATACGTGGATACAGAGCAGATCGCCTGGACCGGCAAATCTGGCGGGCAACTGACCGGTGTGACACGCGGCATTGGAGGCACGGCCGCAGCCACGCACGCAGACAACGCGGTGATCAAGCTTTCCTACATGCTGGCCAATGGCGCAGACTTGCGATTTTATTTAGACGGTCTGGAGACCAGCCTGTGGCTCGATGGGATAAATACAACGCTATCGCATCTATGGGCAGTGATCAACCTGGTGCCGAAAATCGAGCTGGCGCTGAAAACGCAGATCGCAGCTACGGGCGATGTGACCGCGCTCGAATTCGCCTTGACGACCGCGAACCGCGAGGCGTTCGCTAAATTGCCGACCAGTGGGATGATCCAGATCGGCGATGAAATGTTCACGTACAGCAGCAAAACGTCAATGACGTTATCCGTGACCGTTGCGGAACGAGCAGCCAAGGACACAAGCATGGCACTGCATGCGGTGGGAGCCACGTGCTATTGGATCGAGCACGACGCGTGGATCTATTCCGGCAACCCGTCACTGAGTGCTGAGACAGATGACACTAAAAAGCCGATGCTCGACCTCGGCGATTCCAGCAATCTGCTGAGGGTCTGGTATGAGTTCCGCGAGAGCACCGGCTTGCGCGTCAATTCATTCATGATGAATGTGTTGCGCAGCAGTAACGTGGCGGAACGGGGAAGCAGAATCTATACAGGCGATCATCAGGATGAGACTGCCGATCCTGCCACGGAGGCAGGTATGCGTATGATGGCAACGTATCGTAATGGGCGGTGGAACCCTGAAAACGGAAAAATCGCCACCTCGATTTATGAGCCTGCGGGTATCCAGGCGGCGGCAATCAATGCAGAAAAATATCGGGTCGGCTCCTGGCCGAACCTGTGCAGGATGGAGAAATCAAAAGACGGCGTGCTCTACGCATCACAGTACGCGATCGCGACTCCAAGCGTCGCAAGCAGCTGGCAATCCATAGCATCCGGGTGGCAATCGTTTGGAACAGGATATCGGCATATGCGGGTGCTAATGGAAGGAGTGGTCAATGCTGGCGCATCCTACGAGGCGGATGTCGAGCTGAATGATTGCGCAATTGCGTTAATCAACCCGCCGGTCGTTTCGATTGGGACACGGCAGACCAACAGCTATGAGGCCAATTTCTCAGTAGAGAACGCCGCGAATGGTCAGTCATTCCAGATCAACTTCACGGGTAAGTTGGACGGTGAACTGGTGATTGATTGTAAAGCGAAAACGATTCGGTATCTGGTGGATGGCCAATATTATCGAGTGGCGCTGACCAAACCGACCAACCAAACGCCGTGGATGGAGCTCGAGGCGGGTAGCAACACATTGACCTATACCGAGGAAGGCGCAACAGGCGTAACGTTGACCATTGAGTATGACGATATGCTGGTGGCCTGATGTCTAGTTATGCATTGCTATTCGACCGCAGCGGGAAATTACTGGATGAGATCAATGGCACGTTCTCACGCTCGTGGAAACTGTCCGCGTCTGATCAATGCAAATTTGCGTTTCCGGTCAGTAGCCCAAAATGCACGCGGCGAAATTTCGAGGCGGGCAACTTCATCGTGGTCTACAACGAGGATGGGCTGACAGCCTGGGGCGGGCGGATGGATATGCCGAGAGGCTGGCAAAGCGGCGAAATAAAAATCACAGCCTATTCTGGCGAGGATCAATTTGCGCAACGGGCAGGTGTGCCGTTTGTTTATCCCTACGTGGTAAAGGCTACAGCTGGGGTGATATTCCAGGAGCTTGTCCGAGTGGCAAACCTGGAGGAGGACACATTGTTACGGCCAGGAGAGATCTATATGGGAGGCGCCACTACTGCGCTGGAGATCTCGCCCGCGACGCTGCTCTCGATAGGGATCACGAGACTGCTGAAACGGACTGGGATGGATTACTCTGTTGAGCCGGTAGTGCTCGGCAACCAACTGACGTTCCAGGCGAACTGGTATGAGCGACGCGGCAGTCTGGTCGGCGCGGGATTCAACGACCGCAACTCCGAGTTGGTGGAGGACGGGCTCGAGGAGCAGGGGCCAATCATCAACCGCGTGTTTGCCTATAGCGACGGCGAATCAAATGGCGAACGAAAATATTATCTAGCAGAGGACAAGGAAAGCCGCGCACAATTTGGCCTGCATCACAAACCGCTGCCGGTGTCGACCGATGGCGAAGGGGCGGAGGCGGTAGTCAAATGGGCAGCTGAGGCGGAGGTCAAACGACTGGCCTGGCCGCGCAAGGTCTATAAGGGGACGGCCAAACGAACTGATAATTTTTTTAGCACATTGGATATCGGCAACATCTATCCATATGAAAACGCCGAGGCGGGTTTCGGCGATGGCGAAGAAATTGGCACTGAAACTCACGTGCGTTTAAAAGGAATGGCCTATACGGATGGCGACGACAATGCAAGCGTGGTATTAACCGAGGAGATTCTATGAACCGTGATTTTCTGGCAGGGCTGGACTTGGGTGATGACAATGATCTGCGTGCACGCGTACGTGCACTAGAGGATATGATGCAGTGGAGGCAGACACATAGTATAAATCTATTGGAAAACGGGGTTTTGCGCGACCTAATGAGTGACGGTTTTTTGTCCGTATTTCCGTTTGGCAACGGTGCGGACGGGGATGTGGAAATATCAAGCAACGCCACACTGACGCGGGATATGTATTACGGTAATCTGACCATCACAAATGGTGCGAGCGTACAGACCGACGGCTACAAAATTTTTGTGGCGGGCAAGCTGCAAATTGATGCAGGCGCACGACTGCACTGTGATGGTGGTGGCGGTGGAGGTAGCGGCGGTGGGGTGGCTGGTCTGGGGGGCAGCAGCGTGAACATTGGGGCAATCAACTCGCCTCGAGGTGCAAATGGCACCGCAGGTGGGACTGCGGCGGCAGCTGGTTACAGCCTCGGGCTCGCTGGTACTGTAACCGATTCATTTATCCCAGCCGTGACATCATCGTTTGCGCCGTTCACCTGGCAGGTGGGTTGCGGCGGTACTGGCGGCGGCGGGCATGGCGCGGGCGCGCTGCTCGACTCATCCAACACAGACCAGTCTATGTTCCACAGATATGCTGGCGGACGCGGCGGGCACGCGGCCGGAACCGGGATTACGCAACTGGGCGGCGGCGGCGGTGGCGGTGGCGCCGGCATTCTTTTTCTAACTGTGTACGAACTGGATAATGCGGGTGTAATTTCGGCCAGTGGGGGCGCGGGAGGCAACGGACAGACAGTCGGCGCGCTCTCGTCTGGCAATGGCGGTGGTGGTGGCGGCGGCACAACGATAATTTTCTATCACATACTCAGCGGCTCTGGCATCGGCACCAGGGATGTATCCGGCGGTGCGGCCGGAACTGGAGGCAATGGCGGCTCGTCCGGTAACAATGGTCAAAATTATAGTTTCAACATTTGAAAGGAATACGATGAAAACACTTTATTTGGCACTGTTGATCGTCATACTGGCTGCCGTCATCGCCCAGCCAGTGACTGCAGCACGCAGTTCATGCGTCTACATGCTAACCCGCCATGATGCATATATGGTGGATTGGCTTTCTCAAGGACGTGTATTCGTTCCAGGCGGCAGTGAGGTCTACAATTGCGGATGCTCTGGCCAGTTGTGCAGGATCTATTACGGCCTGTGGGTGATCCCGCCCGTTTACGATGGATGGATCGGGATACAGGCATTCTGGCCGTGATTATGCGCGCTGTTTGAGTAATTCCAGCAATTCGTCCAGCTTGTCTTCGAGACTTCCGCCTGTTTTGGAATTCCCCAAACGGGCAATGATATTGCGCACATCATCGCCGACCAGATTGCCATAGATACCGTCGGTGATGGTCACGCTGGAGTGCATTACATTCTGGCTGATGGCTTTCAGTTCAGCCATGCTGCCAGCGCGTTTCAGGGCATATACCACATGCCCGTGGCGCAATTTGTGAGGGGATAGATAGGTTACACCTGCGCGAGCACAGATCAAGCGGACATCCTCCTCGATCACACTGTTTCTGCCTTCGAAGGCTATTGTGGTGGGTTTCAGAGACATGCCGTCGTTGGTGAGCGTCGCGTACCAGAGAGCCGAGTCGGGTAGGGCGCGCACGCGGCGATCCCAGGTATTCACGACGGCCAGCAGTTCGGGGATCTCGAGCAGGTAGGTAATGGCCGCCTTGCGGTTTTTGGTACGAACCCCATACTCGGGCAGCTGTCTTACCTGGCGCTCCCCGATATCCACGCAGGAGATTGGCAGGGATGCCAGCGCATCGGCGCGCATGCCGGAGAGGAACAACATGCACACAGCCACCTTGCCACGCTCTTCCCGCAGTGTTTCTGTGGAAACGGCCGCGATGCGCCGCACCTCCTCCAAACTGTAAAATTGATGGGGGGACAGGCGGAAGTCCCGCCGAGCCTGGCGCGGGGGCTGCAGGAAATCGATCCAGCCATCCGAGAGCGATTTGTAGCGGAGCGGCCATTCCACACGGGCAAACCTGAAGAACTGACGGGCGTTAGCTAGGCAGCGGATCACGGAAGCGGGGGCCAGCGGCTTCTCCCGGCCATCCGCTCGGGCCGTCAGCAGGTAGACCGGGAACGATGGGTCAAGGGAACGGGCCTGTGAGAAGGGGGTCTCGTCCGACCACTCCAGCAGGTGACGGAGATGCGACCGGGCGCGCTTGGTAGTCTCTGGATCATTTTGGCGGACGCGCTCGATGTGATGTAGATAGGCGCGGATATCCAGCCAGTTTTGACGATGGATCACTGTGCGCCTCCGTTCCGTCGTGCTCGGGCACGATTGACCGTAGTGCCGCATGCAGGGCAGGGCGCTTGCAGGAGCTCCAGATATCGGTTGACGGTCCGCACGCGAGGCGTAATCAACGGGACCGCCTGGTTGCAACGCATGCACCATGCATGGCCAGCGGGCAGGCCTGCGCGCTGGCTCCGCTTTTTAGATATCGTCTCTCGTGCCCAGGCAGCAAAGGCCGGGCCGTGGATCCAGACGTCGCCTTGTGCATCACGGGTATGCGGCGCGCCGGCGGGGAGATAGGATCGGTAGACCGTATCCTGTGCAACGCCGATCTCCTCGGCAATCTCGGACGGTCTATAGAGCATATCCAGCAAACGGCCGAGTTTGACGATGTGGCAATGTTTCAGTTTTGGCTGTCTCATATGCGCTCCAGGAATCAAAAAGGCGAAAATGCGCGAGCCGCATAAGCGGCGGCCGCTGGAACGCATCTCGCCTCCTGAAGCGATGGAGTCCACGGTCATAGTTGGACTCTTAGGTTTTGGTCGGGGCGAGAGGATTTGAACCTCCGACCTCTTGGAACGCGGATCACATCGAGGAACCCGTCATTTTGCTTTTTCCTTGACCAGGAGCGTGCGAGATGCGCTATTTTTCAGCAATGATCTCAAGATCACTGAGCTCAAGATCGAGCCGTACTCCAAAATCGGCTTGTTCACCAGTTGAGCGCTTGATAAATCCGCCTTTGACGCTGGCATAGCACTCTCCAACAACATCGACGAGTTGAAGAGCGGAGAGCCCCTGTCTGTACTTTTTTGCGTCTGCTTTGGAGAGATACCCAACGATCTTGCCTTCAATTTCAACGCGGACAGCATTGCCGGGATCGTAGCGGTTTTCGTCTTCCAAGATGAGTTGGGCGATCAAGTCGTCAACGTTCGCGCCTTCGTCATCCACATACACAAGTGCGTCTTCAATATTGGCTTTGTAGGAAGATTCGCCTTGGACTTGAAGCGGATACGGTTCAGCATACGAAGATCTAAATCTGACAATATTCATTTTTCACCTTATCCAATGAACAACGAGGCGCGGGCGAGACCAGACTGACGGCAGGACTGCCAGCGCAACGATGACCAGGTTGCCGGTCATTAGAACGATGAACAGGTTTTCCATTTGCAGAAGCGTGATCGAAATGAACAGGGCGATCTGGGCGAGAGCGGCGGGCACGAGCAGGTGGGCGGGGCGCAGGTTGCGCAGGTTGTACGGGAATCTGGAACGCTCGATGCGCATGATCATTTGGCGCATCAATTCCAGCCGCTCGGTCTCGGTAAGGCGGTTGTAAATTTCATTCCAATTCATGTTTTTCTGGTTTCTGGTCATCATTCTTTTTGTTGTCTTCCCGATCGAGCGCCCAAACGATCAAGGCGCCGAACAGGATAATAGGAATCCAGCCAATCAGAACGACCCACTCGGCTTCGCCCATAGTCATGTGGTTTTCCTCTTCATCATCCCGCCTTCCGTGGTTTCAAGGTGGGCACGATTTGTTCTTTCTTTCGGCGTTTGATTTTCATCTCGGCGATCTGGCGCAGCTCTGCACTGTCATCTGGATCAAGCAGGGATATTAGGTATTTCCAATCTTCAAATACGATCTCATCATCTGGGCCGGGAGACAATAAGCCGGCTTTGCGAAATGCAACGGCGGGGGATCGATCTACTGCCTCGGCCAGGGCCTTGCACGCATCCCAGCTTGGAATCATCCCCTGACGTGCCTTGCTTAATACCGATGCTGAAATACCTGCCATTGATGACCATCTGTTATCTGTCAGGCCATACAGCAATTCGATCTCATCTACCCATTCAATAAACGGATGCTTTATCTGTTGGGACATAATGTTTTTCTTATCGGCAATTATTGCACGTTTGATTTTTCCTTGCGGAAAGAATAACCTTGCCCCTTGACAACATTGTAAACATGGGTGTATATTGCCACACAACAAGACAATTCTTGCTTGAAGGCAAAACACAAGACCCATGACCCAACTGACCTCACGAATCGCAATCGATCCCAAGACGCACCGAAAAGCCCAGGTACTGGCCAGCGCCGGCGTACGCTACGCCGGTCACGACCAGATCGGCGACCTGGTGCGTTTTTTGTTGGATGACGCCTGGCAGGAAGCGTTGAACGCCGGGCTGGTGACGGATGCCATGCTGGAACCTGCAGAGCAGGTTGGTGGTGCGCGTGCTGCTGTCATGGCTCCACGATAGCACACAGGAACATGAATTACATGAACGGGATGCAAAGCGGCGCACTTTCGGCAGTGATTTTCCTCGGCCTGTTCCTCTTCGGCTTTTGGTTCAACGGCAAGGTTGAGAAAGCCGGCACGGATGCAGATGGCTTCGTGTGGCTGCTGGTAGTGATTGGCAACACGGTCACATTGATCGGGATCGGCCTGCTTGACCTGCTCCTGAACTGGAACGCCGGGCTGATCGGATTGGCAGCCTTTGCGGCAAGTGGTTTCTTCATGTGCTACGGAGCGATCAAGCGATACATCACGCTGCGCAGACGGTTGAAGGAATTGATAAAGCATGACGCCGCGTAAGCGCTGGCCGAACGAAGCAGACTGGGCGAGATTGAATGCCATCGCCAGGGCGCAACGGATCGATACGCTGGCGCAACCGATTCTGAACGGCGAGTCCATGACCGAGATCGAGCGCATTCAGAGGGCCGGCCGAATCTGCCGTTCAGCGCTGGAGATCGTGCGAGACCTGCAGGCGGTAGGTCCGCAGGAATTCAAGACAGAACCTTGACAAGTAAATCCCGCGTCATCGCAAGGTGGGCCTGTTCCCCCCGCAGGAGCACTTTGCGAAAGCGAGATGTTTATTGGTAGCCGGGCTGGGAGGTGCAACAGCCATCCCAACCCGGCCAAGCGTGAGTAGCACAATGGCAATGCGCAGCGGCTCCACCGCTGAGATGGTGGTTCGACCCCACCCTCCCGCTCATACACTAGAGACCCCTGCAAGCCTGCGGTCATGGCCGCTCCAACTACCCGTGCGATTTGGAGCTGTGACCTGAGATGACTGGACGCATCGGACTGGCGAGAATGGTTGCGAGCACGGCAGGAGAGGGTCTCGCTAACGATGGATGAGTGTGAACGTAGCGACGTTGGCAGGCTGTGACGAGGAGTCCAGCGACCAGCCTGCCAACCAGCCAGACATTGATTTTTCATTGGCCGCGCTAAAGAACGTGAATCCGGCGCAAGAAGCGGCCACGAGTATGCCGGCGGGAGCGCTGACGCGGCAATTGCGGCATGAGAACGCCTGGAGCCAATAGAGCGCAGAAATAGGCGTGACGGATCGGAGAGACGATCAACGTATTTCTCCTCCTCAGCCAGCGGCCGCTGGCATGGATGACCAGTGGCCGTATGGGGAGGATGATCAATCGGAAGGAAAAAACGATGGACTATCAAACAAATATCCCAGCAATACTGATCGATGAAGGCGAGTTGAGCGACCTGATCGCACGCCTGGGCACAACGTTTGGCGTGACACCACGGATCGAGAAGCAGTTCGTTATCAGCACAGATGATGGCGAGTTCTCAGAGATCCTGGACTCGATTGCCCTCGGCTTGGAGAGCAGGAAGCCCGTGCGGAAGCCAGAGGACAAGGTCCGCAAGCCGCGCCAAACAAAAGTAAAGAGCAAAGCAATGGGGCGTGCATCGTATCGAATAGTTCAAAGCGGGGAGATCGTCTCGACGCGCAAGTTACACGAGACGATGAAGACCAACGAGGCCGTATTGCATCAGGTGCTCGAAAATTTCAAGGGTGAACGCTTCGTCATCCTGCAGGATGGTCACAACGGCATGATGTTGGCGAAGGAGCCGCAGGAATGAGCGAGCTGATCCCACTCGAACTGATCAAGGACAACCCCTACCAGGGCCGCGACGAGTACGGCGATATCGAGACGCTGGCGAGAAGCATCGCCACGGACGATATGCAGGAGTATCCCCGGGCACGCAAGAGCGGCAAGGGTTACGAGCTCAAATTCGGGCATCGGCGCGTGGAGGCTTTCCGGTGGCTATGGGAGAATTGGCAGGCGCAAGGTCTGGCCAATCGTTACGAGGGCTACACTGTCATCCCGCTCGACATCGAGGATTTGACTGATGAGCAAATGTTCCGCGGTGCGACTATCGAGAATGAACAGCGGAAGAACCTGACGCCCATCGAACAGGCGCGGATGATGATCGTCTACCGTGACCAGTTTAAGAAGACGAGCGCCGAGGTGGGCGAATTATTCGGGATGCAGGGAGAGACGGTGCGCGGGTTGATCCGCTTGCTGTCCCTGCCTGAACCCGTGCAGGCACAAATTGAAAACGGGGAGATCACCCAGGGGCAGGCGCGCAAGCTGCTGACCATCGCCAGTGTGGATGAAAAGGAAGTGGTGCTGGCGGCGAAGCGTCTTCAGCATGGGGAAAAAGTGGAAGACGTGATGGAACAGGCCATGCGCTCTGCCGAGAACGCGGTGACGATGTGGCAAGGCTGGAATGATGGCTCACCGCGTGGCGGGCAGGGACTCTGGCCGTTGGCGATGACGCCCGATAAATTCCCGATGAAGCTCCTTCCCAAACTGACCGCGGCGGATGTGTCCAAGGCGCTCGAACTCGAATTTACTGCCGACCTGCGGCAGAAGATCGAAGCGTATATGCGCTACCTGCTCGACGAGATGCAGTTGGACGTAACCGCTGAGATCGAGCGTCATCCCGAGGATGCCGACCTGATCGAGCGCATTGCACACTTGGCGAAACCGCCTGCCTGTACCACCTGCTCATTCCATGCCGTCGCTGACCGCGCTCACTACTGCGGATTCAAGGCCTGTCATGTGCGCAAGAAAAAAGCGTGGATCCAGCACGAGATAGAGAAAGTCTCGAAGACGCTCGGCATCGCCGTCTACAACGCGAAGGTGGATGGATCAGCGACCCTGCCCCTGGAAGAAAGCACATATTCGGATGCGCACAAGCTCCACGCCAAGCTGGTGGCCGACAAAGATGCCGACCTGCGCGTGGCGCAACACAGGAACGAATACAGCCAGCATAAATGGACGGAGAGCCATTGGTGCCGACTGGTGCTGGTGGGGAGGAGAGTGACCGAAGCCAAATCGTCCCAAGCCGAGAACGAGGAGAAGGCGCGTATCCAACGTGAGTTGACGCAACAGCGCAAGAACGCATCCCACAAGTTTCTCGATGCGTACGCATTACCGATTTTGGCTGTCGCGTTCGAGCCGATTGAAAAGGTGGCCATCCCTGTTTTGTGCAGTTACTTTAGCTGTCGTGCGCCCAAGGCGGATGCGGCGGCCAAGAAATCCTTCTATGCCAGTTTGCGGGTCACGATGGCCAGCAATGCCGTCCGTTATCTGTTCGGCTGGCTGGACTATGAGAAGGGACCGACCAACGTCGCGAAGAAGTTGGTGGGGCTGGCGACGACGTGGGGGGTGAAGCTGCCGTCTGATTTCCTGACGGTGGCCAAGGGCTTCGAGCCTATCGTTGCTGTGGAAACGGAAGGGAAGAAGGGGATGAAGAAATGAACTGGAGGCTGGCCGCGGAGATCGCCCTGGTGCTGTACCTGGTTTGGATGCTCCTGTTCGCGTGGGCTGCGTACACCGCGCCCAGCGGCTGGGAGGATGATGACGGGTTCCATCGAGGAAAGAAGGATCAATAATGATGCCGACCATCTTATCTAAAAACGACTGGGTGAGGCGCGTGGTCAAGCTCGATAACTCGAAGTCGCTGTACACCTGCGAAGAGTGCGGCGGAGAAGGGATGACTACGTGCCCTTACTGCGGACATGAAACCGAGTGTACCGCATGCGGAAGCGAGGGAATGCTGTCCCATCCAACCACTGCCGATTATCGCAACCGCAAGGATCTGGATCTGCGAATGCTGGATTGTTTTCTCAACGGTACGCCGTTGCCAGAGCATATCTACAGTATCTACAGAGCGTTGGCAGCCTGCGAACCGAAGGGAGAGCGCGGCAAGCCTGTCAAAATCCTGCTGCGTCTCCCGCTGACGGGAGAGGTGCAAACATGCCTACTCTGACCGATGAGCAACTGGACGTGCAGGTGCGCTCGATCCTGCTGGTGCACAAAGGCAAGGCGCATCGCATCAGCCGCTGGCAGCTGGTGGAGATGGTGTTCGGGCGGGAGGCCGCCACCAACCGCGGCAACAACAATCCCTACGACCGCCGCATCCGCGACTCCATCAGCCGCTGGCGCGATGTCGACCTGATCGTCTCCTCTTCATCCTCCGGCGGATACTGGCTGGCCGAAGACATGAACGATGTGGAAACGATCGCCCAGGAATACATTTCCCGATCTCGGGAGATGGAGGAGCTGGCCAAGAACCTACGCAGGCGGGGCACTGAGGTGTTCGGTCCGCAGATGCCACTCTTCGGAAAAGTGAACTGAGATGAACAAACCGCATTGCACGAAGTGTGGACGTGCCCTCTCCGATCCCTTCTCCATTGCAGTCGGGATGGGGCCCGAGTGCCGCGGCGGACTGAGCAAGAAGGGTTGGAAGTTCCCCAAACCGAAGTACCGCGTGCGGCATGGCCGAGTGGAACTGATCGGGATGGTTGGCAAGGTCGAGCCGCCGACGGTGAACACGACCGAGATCAAGGTGCGGAGGACGCGCATCAAGAAGGATGACCAGGAGAGTGAAGAATGATCGTAAATGGAATCTACTGGCAGAGCACGAAGCCTATGTCGGAACGGGTGCAGGACGCGGCCGAGGCGTATCTCAAAAAATTCGGTGTGAAGCCATCCGTGGCGTACACCAACCCGAAGAATCTGAGTGATCACCAATTGGATGTGGCCGGCGTGACGGTCCGCCCGATGCGTGAGATCGCTCCGAACATTCTGTGGATCGGGGTGAACGAGGTAGCCCAGCAGCTCGAGAACCAGAGCGCGGCCGTCCTGGCGAAGGTGATCGAGGCAGTGGAGGCGCTATGAACCAGTATCCAAGCGGAGCGAGCAGCCTGTTCGCAATCATCGCCAGGAGCGAGCCAGTGGTCACGCAGGAGGATGACGCCCCGGTGACCTGCCCGTGGTGCCTGAGCGAAGAGACGAAGGTCATAGACCAGGAACATGGCATCTACGAATGCACCAACTGCGGCGAGACGTTCGGGCGTCCGGCCGGTTGACCGGCCATTAGCCTGGATCGGAGCGGACCGCCTGCTGTGTGATGACGTAACGCCATACGGCCTGCATCGCCAGGTGGTGGCGCGGAAAAATGAGCCGCCGAATGTGAACGATTATTTGGCGGCGATCCAGCAGAAGACGAATGCGGAAGTGCATCACTGGATCGTGGAACGAGATGGATTTTTCTGTCTGTGGATGGTTTGGAAGGAGCCTACACATGGATGATTCAAAAGGACTGTTCTTGTTCATTGGACTATTCGCTGCGCTGGCACTGGCGGCAATCCTGCTCGGCAACCTGAACGAAATCACGCCGATGGCGGCTACAGCGCAGACTGAAATAGCAGTCGGGCCAGGCGCATCCAAGGCGCTCAGCCAGGTTGTGGCGTTGATCGCAAAGTGGCTGCTCGGCGGGATCGCGACCGGGGTCGCCATAGCAGTATATGCCGAAGCGCGCAAGGCATACCAGGCCTGGAAGCGGCAGTCATACAACCGTCGCTGGCAGGGCGGGCCGAACGCATACTGGCAGCAGCCGCGCGAACCACGGTTGAGCGCATCGGATAAGTTCCTGCTGGCGCTGTCAGGCCGTGTGCAAGCGCCGGCCAGCAGGCAGCGCGCCAACCGGGAGATGCCCGTTAGCAGAGACGACCTGAACGTGGAGATGTAGCCATGAAGACGATTCGTCTCTTTATCTTTTTCATGCTCATGCCCCTGACGGCCTGCGGAAGCGGGCTGGATGCAATGGAGTCCAGGATCGTGGCGACACAAGCGGCGCAGGGCACGCCTCCGCCGGCGAAGTATCAGACGGCCGCGGCGATCTACCTCGGCCTGACGCTGACACCCACGCCCAGCAGCGGAATCGGCGTGGTGGATTATGGCTCTACCATGATCGCTCATCAGCAGAACATGGAATTGACCAAGCAGGCACAAGATCTGGCGTTGGAGCGCGAGAAACTGATTGCCGAGCAGAGAGCAGATGCGGCCAGGGCAACGGCAATGGCGGCTGACCGCACCGCAGTGGCAGTGGATGCACAGAGAACTGCATACGCACAGGCCACCAACCAGCAGGCAACGGCCTACTCGCAGGCAACCGCGACGCAGGTCTCACTGATCTACATCCAACAGACCCAGCAGGCGCACGGCCTCGAAACCCAGCAGGCTGCACAACAGACGGCGGTGGTCGAGCCCACGCATGCGATCTGGACTCAGCAGGCGATCTACGTGCAACAGACCATCACAGCCGGCCAGGCCGAGCAGGTGCAACTGGCTGTGCGGCGCCAGGAGATGAAGAACGGCTTTGACGCATACGGGCCTTGGGCGATTGTCATATTTGTGCTACTGGCATCCTCAGAGGGCTTTCGCAAGTGGCTGAAGACCCGCGTGTTCAAGCGCGACGAACACGGCAAGGCGCCTGTGCTGGCATTCGAAAAGGACGGCGTGACAGTTGTGACCCGGCCTGACCTGATGATCAGCCAGGCGATGCAGATCGGGCAGGACGGAGCCATAGCTGCGCCGCAGGTAACCGACCAGGACGCGCAAATGTTAGTGGCGCGTGGTGCGCAGTTGATCGAGGCTGTTTCCTTCCTGCCGCCGGACCGTGGTCAGCAGGGAAACAAATGGCTCAACGGCTATTTCAGCCAGAGAGTCCAGTCATACGAGGTGCTCTCTGCAGGACAGATGCCACCGGCAGGACTGGTGGATAGCCAGGCGGTCCGTGAAATGGAGACTGTGTGGAAGGAAGGTCAGCAATGAACGAACAATGGCTGCATGCCCTGGCTGAGCGTGTGGAAGCGCTGCTGCTCGAACAGCGTGCGCTGTTGACGGATGGGCAGACCGCGTTCTACGTCTGGCCGCGGCAGGATCGTGCCGTGATCGTTTTCGACACGGCGGTGATCGACCTGAGAAGAGTCAACGAGCGACTCGCACATTACCTAAGCACTCGCTTGCAGGGCCGGCGAGTGGTGCAGACCAATCACCGTGGTCTGTACTGGCAAGTCGGATACGAGATCCCGCCCGCACTGATGGAGATGAACGAGAAACCGCTCGACCTGAGCACACAACCGACGCCGGTGCATATCCCTATCGGGACAACACAACGCGGCGACCTCTGGATCTCGCTGCTGGATGCCAACTCCATTCTTGTCGGTGGAAGCCGGCGCATGGGCAAGACTGGATTGATGCATGGTTTCATCCAGTCACTACTGCACGGAAACTGCGTGGAATTGTACGCGTGGGATGGCAAAGGCGGAATTGAGTTCATGCGCTACGTCTCCCAGCCGCGCTTCAATATTTTGCCGGATAACCTGCAGGCCGGGCTGGGCAAGTTGAAGCTGATCGTCCAGGAACGGCGGAAGAGGCTGCTCGAGAGCGGCCAGACGAACATCCTGGAATACAACGAGGCTCACCCGAACGAACCGATGCTGCCGATCTGCCTGATGATCGACGAGGCAGCGCTGGTGCCCGATGCCATGAGGCCGGCGCTGGTGGAACTGGTCGAGCGGGAGGGAGCAGCGGGCATCTACCCGATCTTGGCGACCAATCGCCCCGAGCAGAGTTCTCTGCTGGTCAAGGCGAACCTGGTCACACGTATCAGCCTGAGTGTACCGTCCTGGAATGCTTCCATGATGGTACTCGGACGGACCGGCGCAGAGACGCTCCACAAGACGCGGGGGCGGGGACTGATGGAGTGGCAGGCCAGGGAGATCCGATTCCAGTCATTCGCAGTGGACTACCCACAGCCTGACCCGGATGCAGTGCGGGCAGCGCTGGTGGCGGCACAGGCTGAGACGGTCGAGTCTGAGCCTGTGGTCAGCGAGGAAGATGCGCAGATCATGGAGCTGATCAACGCTGGAAATGGCAATGCGGCGATCGTGCGCAAGGTCTGGGGGGTGACAGGTGGCTCGACACTCTATCGCCTGAGGGACCGCGTGCAGGCGCTCAGGGTGAAAATTGGCACTTCTTCTACTTCTTCTTCTACCAAAACAGGCGATATTAGCCTGGAATCGGTGGCTGGAATGGTAGAAGAAGAAGTTTTGGAAGGAGCGAATCCATAAATGCGTATTTCAGGAGCCGGTTGCAAAGCGATCTAGTGAGCGCGAAGCGGCTCGAGAAGGAAGTGGATGCGGCTCTCGAAGAAGGCGTGACGATCCATGAGACACACACGCTGGAAGAGCAGATGCCTATCGATGAGCAGATCCAGATGTTCGAGCGGGACGCGGGCGATCTGCAGCCGGATTTGGATGCTTGACGCCATGCAGGTTCGGCGGCCTACTGACTGACACAGGAGCACAATGCAATGAGCAAAGACACAAAAAAGACACCGATCCGATCCGTGCTTTTATGGGGTATGGCCGGCGTGCAGGCAGTCCGATATGCGCGGGCATTTGCCATCGCTGAGGTAGGCCGTACAGCGCTGACAGGCATGGCTGGCGTGGATGCAGTCCTAGCATATGCCTCACTGGCCGCAGGCCTGGCTATGGGACTGGGAATGTCGCTCGGCCTGGCATTCGTGGCAAGCAGGCTGCGCAGCCTGAAGGGTAAGAAGCAAACTCGCTGGACAACCGCACTGTTTGCAGCCATGCTGACGATATCGCCTCTCGTGCTGGCGCCGATGATCAAGGGCACGATGGCAGAGTGGCTTTCCAACCTGCTGTACTACCCGCTCATCCAATGGCTATGGGCCTCGGGTGTGGTCATCCTGCCTGATGCACTGATCGCTGCCATTGGCTTCATGGATCGCTCAGCGACGCTGGGAGCGACGCTCAGCGACGTGCCAGCGAAGGCCAGCGACGCTGGGAGCGACGCTCAGCGACGCTCAGCGACGCTGAAAAGTCGCTCAACGAAGAAATCAGCGACGCTCAGCGACGCTCCAGCGAGGGTTTACCGATGTGAATGCGGCCTGACGTTCGCTGACAGGTTCAAATATTCAGGTCATACACGTACGTGTGCGAAAAGACAAGAGATCAAGGCGGGAAAGGGATTGATCGCTGTGGAGATTCCAACGAAGACGGAGGTGGAGCGATGAGACCACAATTTACACAGTTCGAAGCCATGCTATACGGGAACGTTCGCTACCAGCGAGCAGGATGGCTGATTCCGTTGTTTATCCGGTTCGCGCCGATGGGGCGAGATGATGTGGTGGATCGCACAGGCATCAGCGAGGTGACCGCGGCCAAGTACCTGACCGACCTTGCACAGCTGGGCATCATCATCCGCCAGGGATACCACGACGGCTATGTGCTGACTGCAGGTGGCCAGCAGCTCATTGCCAAGCCATTGTTGGAGGCCGTGTTGGAGGCCGGCGAGCCGACCGAGGTCACGATAGACGCGGTAGCCCAGGAGCCGGCGGAAAGCAAAGGTGCAATTTATACCTTTGTCTCCTCAGAGAATCAGTCATTAATAATACCTGAATCAGATCCTCTGATTGAGGAGGATATGAATCATCCTCAATCAGTTGACGCGAAAGGTGCAATTTGCACCTTTGAGAAAATGATCGCCCACACGGATATCCTGTTCGGTGACGGGGTTTCGGGTGTGGGCCTGAAGAGACGTGATTTCAAATACACATTGGGGTGGATCGCACAGGCCTACGTGCAGGGGCAGAACGGAAAATTGCACTCGCCACAGGCGCTGATCTACAAGCGGTTGAAGGAACCAGTCAATCCACCACAGAGAAAGTATTTTGAGCATCCAACGGACTATCTGCCAGACGAATATCTGTCGGCGATTGGTCTGTGGCGGAAAACCTGCGATTGGTGCGAGGTGGAAATCACAGATTTGGATGCATACAACGCGCATCGCGGGCAGTGTGTCATGACCCGCCAGCAACCAGAGATCGAAGTGGTCGAGGTGATGGCGGATGAAACAGTTACGAATGACGTCCTGCAATGCTGGGACGGTGTGTTGGGGAGACTGCAGGCTAAAACGCCCAAGGCATCATTCGAGACCTGGATGCGTGATACCACGCCAGTGCATTGCGAGGGTGGCGTGTTGACGGTGGCTGCACGCAATGCATTTGCACGGGACTGGTTGGCCAGCCGCATGACCGCGACGGTCGAGAAGATGGCCGGGATGCGGGGGAAATTTGTGGCCGGTGTTGCCACGGAAACGGAGGAAGAATGACACGCAGGTTCACAGCAACTCAACAATCCACGGTTCGCGACCTCCAGCGGATCATGGGCAAGATCGGTGCCACATCCCTGCGCATCGAACAGGATGTGATGGGCGGAGGCGTGAAGGTGACGTTTGACCGGGCTGGGAAGCGCTACGTGCGGGAGTGCGTCCGCTGGGCAGATAGCATCGATAACTTGCGCGCCATCGGCCTGCAGATTGACTACTTGTATCGAGCGCTGGAACTATATGGCGTGGAGATGAGTGAGACGAATTTTGACCGTGAATTCGACACTATCTTCGGCGGTTTTCTTGCGGCACCCGATGACAGTGCATTACTGCTCGGAGATGGCAAGGCGGCATGGTGGGATGTGCTGGGTGTCAAGCAAACTGCCACGAAAGACGATATCCGCAATGCGTTCAAGGCGTTGGCCCGGATTCATCACCCTGACGTCGGAGGCAGCGAGGAGGATTTCAAACGATTACGCCAGGCCTACGATGATGCGATCAAGGCGGTGAAGAAATGAATCCTGATATCTCCCTTGCGACCCTGCGCCGGCAATTGCGGGCGCGTGCACTGGCCGAGCAGAATATCCACCATCTGGCGCAGGCCATCTTCCAGGAAGGAGCGAAAGTGCAATATCGGGTCACTATGGCAAATGACACGGTGCGCGAGTATTTCGGGGCCGTAGTGGCTGTGTGTGGCATCCCTGGCACAACCCGGGTGAGGGTGCGGAACCTGGCCACGCTGAAGGAACGGGAGGTCGGGCTCGAGCAGATCACTGGATTGGTGCAGGAGGAATGATGCCAGCAAATGAGCGCAGGTTGTGGCCACGGCCAGCAATCCACGAGCATGTGCTGGGCGAGGTGAAATTCGTTTTCATCGGACAATCGCGAGTAAGGGCGCTGATGCTGTATGAGCATTCTGTTGATCGCAATGCAGTGCCTGACGAAATGCCACAGATCCGCGGGCGATTGACCGGCGGTGACATGGATGAAATCCGTTGCACGATCTGCAAGAGACCAGTTGCTGACTGGCATATCGGTGAAGACGCAATGGAGGCGCTACTGAGCAGTGTTCGAAAATCGTGATGTATAATCAGCGCTGAAAGGAGGTACCAGCCAATTTAATATTGTTTGCACCCTTGGTGTAGACCGAGGGAGTTGTCGGAAGCGATGCACCCGGCGCCGTAATGGCGTCGGGTGCTTTTGATTTCCATTCGTTCATCAAAAGGAGTTGCTGTGAAACTGAATCTCGAAAGTATCTTGAAGGAACTTGCGTGGCCGCTCGGCTTAATCGCAGTCTTCTCGACTGTGCTGGCGCTGTTTGGCGTGGACTTGAACATGGTGCTCGCCGTCGCTGCCACAATGGTTGGTACACAGGCACTGATCAGTTTGCTCGTGGATGTGCTGAAGTGGTCAGGTGTGGTGGATGACGGGACCGCAGGTAAGTGGTCGGCAGCGTTCAACCTGCTCGGCCTGGCTGGCATCGCTGTTGGCCTGTACCTCAACCCTGACTTTGACTTCAGCGCACTGGATGCACAGTTCCAGATATTGGCACAGTTTGCAGTGCTGGTCTTTGGTTATATTGTTCAGATTGCTGGCTCGAAACGTGTGCACCAGTTGACGGTTCGCGGGCTGGGTGTGACTGCCTTATCGGCGAGCAGTGCCTAAGCGACCGCCACATCCATGCGCAGTGCCTGGATGTCCTAACCTAATCTATGAAGGGAGTAGGTGCGCAACGCACCTACTCCCCAGGGATCGCACACATGAAACTGCGCGGCCATCTGCATCAGCGCGTGGATATGGCAGGCAATGGCAAGCAGAGCGCAAGCAGTGGCTTCAATCGCATCCGTGGTGCGCTGATCCATATGGATTGCACCAAGGACAACAGGTCAAGGCACGGATCGTCGACCATATCCGACCGCTAAGTCATGGAGGAACCAATGACAAAGGCAACTATCAATCTCTCTGCATGGGGTGCCACAACTACAAGACGGCCCACGATGGCAGTCGCCAGAGGGGTAGGGGGGGGTAAATCTCTGGGGCTGGGAGGCGGAGACT
>Ga0209416_1000572_pt1 | contig 37322 bp, 55 predicted proteins | sample RifGroF1_FD_184001 | JGI IMG/M metagenome (GOLD analysis project Ga0209416, IMG submission 184001) | Groundwater microbial communities from Rifle, Colorado, USA - Groundwater F1 (SPAdes) (version 2) | ecosystem: Environmental > Aquatic > Deep subsurface > Groundwater | place: Rifle, Colorado...
GGGTTTTCCCCGCCTGCGGCAGGGCAATCATGGCGCCCATAGTGGCGCCGGCGCCGACCCCCAGCCCGGTGGCGGTGGCGTCGTCAACATCGGCTTTCACCATTTCAACGCCGGTGTTCATGGCCATGATCCCGGTCATGCCTGCACCACCGGCAACAAGCTGCAGCGGCAGTTCCGATAGGGCGCCTATTACCTTCTGCGATGTAGACAGCATTTCAGGGTTGACCTGCCAAAACTTTTCCGCAGTGTCGTCGTCAACGAATTTAAAAAAATCTTCCTTGCGCGGCAGGATATGATCCGACTCAAGGAATGCCTGCGGGTCGTCCTCGTCGCCCCACGGCACCAGCGGCGCGGCCAGCATCGCCGCACCCTTTGCCGCCCTGACGCCGCCGCGCATAAGCCCCTTGCCGATTACTTCCAGGGTGGACGGTTTCGGCCCGGTGAACGGGTCGGTTACCGGTTGTTCGCCTTCTCCAAACAGATCAAACATTAACGCCTCGTTTTTGCCGGAAGTTTTGTCTTGATATGTTTAGCCAGATCCACACCGAACCAGCCGGCTACAGCGCCGGCTGCTGCCGCGCCGGCCAGTACGCGCCAGTCATACACTCCCATCCCCACAGGTATGGCGGCCATGCCTGCCGCTCCGCTTGCCGCCGATGCCACTTTAGTCTTTTTCATTAGCGCAACTCCCATAGAATTTTGACTGCCACGGTGTTGGTTTTTACCGGCGACTCCCCGACTTCGTGCCGAATGCCGGTACCGGCTTCCAGCCCTACTGTTTTGGGAACGGCGGCGGTGCAGCCGGCCAGCACCAGCAGCAACAGGCTACCAAAGGCCGTTTTCACGCGCTTTTCCTCCGCCGAATGCCCACGTAAACCAGAACCAGTACATCCCCTGAAAATTCCGCCCTTCCGATTTCAGCACATCCTGCAGCACCTGGCTGCACTGCCAGTTATTGATTGGCGTGCCGTCGTCCCATGCCCCTTTCAGGCACAGTTCGTCATGCACCCACCAGGCAAGAGTGGTAATATCCAGGGCGCCGGTTGCCCCGTCCGACACGCGGCCAGCCGGAATGGTGATGGTTTTGCGGTACCGCGGCGAGTAATAGACAATCGATTCGTTCAGGATGTAACGGCCATTCTCGATGGTCTGGTTTATTGCGCTCATCGCTTCACCTTCAGTTCCCAATGGATATGACCCGCACACTGAATGCAGGGAATGCAGACACAATCCGGCTCGTTAATGTCTTCGTTCAGATGGCGGCAGGTCAGGCAGCTGCGCCGCTCGCCCTTCGTTTTCCCCATGATTCACCTCGCAAAATGAAAAGCCGCATATTGGACACAGCCAGCAGCCGCCGTCCGGTTGCAGTGGTGCGCCGCAATCGGGGCACGCCGGCATTAGAAACCACTCCCGTCATGCACGCCGATTTCGAGCGTCAGCGGCTGTTTGCCGTCGGCGGTCATCAGGTATTTGCCGTCAATGGCCACGCGATACCGGCCGCTGGACACTTCGAACAGCTGGGCATCGTCGCGGATTGCCGCCGCCGCCCGGGCGTCGTCGTATCCCGCCACCCCGCCATACTGTTTGACCTGCTCGGGGCCAATGCGCTTGAAGAAATCCTTGAACCGCCCTTCAGTCATGCCGTCGGGAATAACGACGTGGCGGCCGTTGATCTTGACCGTATCCCCCACCACTTCGCGGGTTGCCTGGTCAAACAGTTTGCGGTCGAATTCGCCCACCCGGCCACTTTGCGCCTGCAAGGAAACATAAGCGGCGGTTGCCGCGTCGAACATGGTGGAACGCAGTTGCGGCATGTGGCCCAGCGCATCCCCAAGGTATTTATCGAACCGGGTCTGCATTCCGCCAGCTGTCAGCTTATCAATCTGCACCGTCTTCTTGTCACCCTGGATCAACTGCAGCCCGGTGGCCACGTGCAGCGCGGTGGTATCCTTGCCGGCCGCCACCAGTCCCACCACGGCCCCCAGGCCAGGATCGCGCGCAGCAAACTGCGCCGAAATGCGGTTTAGGGTATCGCCGCGCATGCCGGTGTTTCTCAGCCCTTGCACGGTTTGCACGATACCCTGGGGAGATTGCATCTTGAGCAGATCCACTAGGCCGCCGGCTTCCTGGTTGGTCAGGATCGGCAGGTATGACAAGCCATACTTCCCCTTGATTTTTCCGGCCACCTGGCCGCGCTGCTGCAGCTGCGCCGCCCAGTTCTGCGGCGTGCGCGGGTCGAGCGGCGGCACGCTTACTCCCATACTGGCGGCGCCGAAAGTAAGCGGGTCCTGTTTGACCTTTTCCAGCACAAAGCCGATATCGCTGGTCCGCTTCTGCACGTTTCTGGCGCGGTCGTAATAGATCGTGCCCTGCATCCGGCGCAACAGTTGCGCTTCTTCCTTGACCGATAGCGGGGTCAGCCCTTCCTTGCTTTCCTTGTACAGGTCGTATGCATCCCGCGCCGCGTCTTTTCGTTCCCGTTCCCGTTCCTTGCGCGCCCGTTCCGCTTCCGCCTGCAGCTGGTTCAGGCGGCTTTTAGCGGTGTGGTAATAGGTTTCCCGCGCCTTCGGGTCCATGTCCTGATAGTTCTGGTAACTGCCGTCTTCGTTGGTGGCGTGCAGTTCGGTCATCAATGCTTTGAGCTGGTCCGGCTCTTTCTTCTCGCCGGCGCTGTTCATCCGATTCAGCAGTTCGGTTTCGGTGGCCTGCTCCAAAAACGTCCCGATCTGCTTGGCCCGGTCGTCGGGTCCGTATCCGGCGGCCCGCCATGTTTCTTCCGGCGTCTCGTCGAGAATAGCGCGCATCTCGCGCACCGACTTGCCCGACTTCGCCAGGCCATCCATCATGTTGACCAGGTTGGCCTTGATAGTGTCCTGGGTTTCCTTCGTGATGATAGCGCCCAAGGTCTGGTTGGCGCGGTTCACGTGCTCGTCAAACGTCGGGCCGAACGCATACTGGAATTCTTCCGGCACCTGTTTAAAGAAACTGGCTTTGACGTTCTCTGCCTGCTGCCGGAATATATCTTGATACTGCTCCGTCGGTATCTTCGGGTCCTTGCGGATTTCTTCCACCACTTCGTTAAGAGTGTTCTCGTGATCCACCAGGGCGGTCATTGCTACCGACTTCTGCTTTTCGCGGTCCAGCCTTTTAAACTCCGCTTCCTCTTCACGCGCCAGCCGGTCCCGTTCGGAAATATTCTGCTGCGTCCGGTACATGTCAAGCCGGCCTTGTTCTTCCAGCAACTGGTCGGAAACGCCCTGAATAGACCCGGCCAGCCGCTGCCCGGCGTTGCCGATGGCTTCGGCGCCGCTGTTGTCCGGCATGACGACGCCCTGGGGCGCGGCAATGCGTCGCCCGAACCCGCCGTCAAAATATGCGTCAGCTATCTTCATTGGCATTTCCCCGAGTTGATGCGGTTCCGGTGCTCGCCCCGTAATTCGTGAAATTCTTGATTCAGCTCATTGTGCTTTTCGTATAGGTCTTTATTGATCTTAGCCTGATCGCGCTGGCCGCTATTGAAACGGTTCAACGAATACGCCAGATAGATACCGAACGCCAGTTTAAGAAAGTCCCATAATTCGGCCGGCATGTGCATCAGTTCAGCCCCCGTTGCTGGCCGGTACCGCTACCCAGCAGGGAATACCGCGGCGCATTGCGTCGGGCGAAACTCTGTGATGCGCTGTCCTGGTCGATCTGGTTGGCGAACCGGGTGCCGGCGGTGGCACTGCGGTAGCTGTTAACCTGCCCGATCATGCTGGACACACCGTTAAGCGATTCCGCAACGGCGCGGCTGCGGTAATTGCCGGCGGTGAGATTACCCTGGTCGCGGACGATGGCGGCCCGCTCGCGCCCTTCCCTGAGTGCGGCCATGGCGTCCTGTTCGCTCAACCGGTCGGTTTCTTCCAGTATCGTGTCGGCGCTGCCGCCGCTGCCGTCGAGCTTGACGCCGGCTGCTGCCAATTCGGCAACCTGCTGCCCTTTCAGCCGGCGGGCCTTCTCGCGGATCGCGTTAGCCTCTTCGGTTGCCGCCGCGTTTTCCCGGTCGGCCTGCCGGCCGGCGGCGTGCTTGGCGTCGATGGCGTTGTCGTTGGCGACATAGGCTGTATAGGCGGTGCTGGCTGCAGTTGAAACAAGTGCAATTATTGCAGTCGCGGCGGGCATTATTTCACCTCCTTCATGTACACGACTTCCAGCGGTTCGTACTGCTTGCGGGTCAGCAGGCGGTGCATCCCTTCGAACCGTTCCCCCAGCTTTGCCCCGGAAAATATGCACTCGGCGCGGCGCTCAATGCCCCACTTTTCGAAGGTGTTGAACAAGGCCACCGCGCCGAACGAGCGATGCGCCGGGTCAACGTAGTAAAAAAACTGCTGGCAGATGCGCGCTTGCTCGTTCCAGTAGGCCGGCACGATGGCGCCACCAATGACGCCAACCAGCAGGTCGTCTTTCATCAGTACGAATACCGCGCATTCCTCGTCTTCCAGGTACGCCATAAGCAGGCGGCGGATCGATTCGGGGTTATAGCCGATGACCGGCGCCAGCATGGTGGCGCCTAGAAACTCTTTCCCCAGGCATACCAGCCGGGGAATATCTTCGTACGATGCCGGCCTAACCATTTATCGATATCTCCTTGATGATCGCCAGGACCGTCAGCGGCAGCGGCTCGTCCTGAATGATGGTCACCTGCCCGGCTTCGGGGTCGTTGCCTCGTTTCAGGTTCTGCACTTCCTTGTCGCCGGTGAACTGCTCCACCGGCAAGGTGAGCACGTCCGGCCCGAAAGTGCGGAACGGTATCTGCTCTTCGTTGACCTTGGCACCTTTGGAATTGAGCAGGCGCACGCGGATCTTTGCCACATTGGTGGCAGCGCCCTGAATGGTCTGCCGTTCGTTGGCCAGCTCCGGCGGCAGATCCTTGATGGTGGTGCGGTAATGCAGCCCGATTTCGACGGCATGGGCCGGGTAACACAGGGTAACTTTGCCGCCGGCCACCACCTGCGGCGGCGACACATAGCCGTCGGCCACGATATCAACGATAGTTCCGTCTGGATAATCAACGGTCCATTCGGTTTTGCCGGCGGCATCGGTACCCACCGTGTGGCAATCGGTTTGCCGCAGTATGGTGTCGTCTGCCGCCAGGGTAAAATCGTAATACTCGATAAAGGTCTGCCAGGCGCCGGCTATCTTGCGCTTGGCTGCCTGCCATACCTGGTCCACTCCCTGGGCGTCGGGCATCTTGGCGACGCTCAGATATACAGTGGCTGCATCGTCGGTGGACTGCCGGCTAAACCCCTTTACGTCCTGGTCGCTGTCGTAGGTCAGCGTCAACAGGTGGCCGCCCCGCGTCACGGTCCACAACACCGGTTCCGGTTCTTCCGCATACGCCATTTCTTTAACACCGTCGCCACCCAACAGCAGATGATCGGCCAACACGGCCAGGTCAGGCGCTACGAAGCGGTCAACGTCGGCACGGTATGACCAGGCGCGCAGCTTGCGGCACGACGGCGGCGTGAAAAATATTTCCCCGGCAATCTCCACAGGACGCACGCCGGCGGCACAGCCGTGGTTCGTGCGGCGCTTGATCTTGGGCGTGGTTGGCGTTATCGACTTGTCGGTGCCGCCGCTTATGGTGATGATGCGATTGAATGTCATCGGCACCAGCATGTCGTCGGTGGCGACTATCTGGGTAATCGGCGTGGTGGCCACGGCCGGCGTGAAGGTGTACGCGTCGTTGTCGGTAGTGCCGCCGGTGAAGTCGTAAATCTCGGCCGTTTTGCTGCCCCACACGGTGACCGGATAGGTGGCGCTGCCGGCCAGCACCATGCGCTGCTCATGGAACGTGCCGGTGCGCGGCCAGCCGCGATAATCGGACCAGGCTATCTCTTTCCAGGCCGCGTCCGGTTCGGTGCCGGTCAGCTTGTTGACGGTGGTGGCAACAGTAACCTCCATGCCGGCCGGCAGCGGGTCGTCGGGCGTGACGGTCATGGTGCTGGCTGTGAAGTTTGCCAGGGTGGCAATGCCGAACGTTACCGGATCGGTGCCCGGCGGATCGGCCGGCGTGTACGTGACGGTGATGGCGTTGGCAATGGTGTTGATGCCGTCTACCGGTACGATGCCCCTGGTAACGGTGCCGGCAGCGTGCGTGGCGTCGGTGACTGCAGTTATCTCCACCAGGCCGCCGTTAACCTGTAACGTCAGCCCGACATGCGCGGCGACGAAATACGCGGCGCTGGCGGTCAGGGTAATGTCGCCGGTGGTGGCCGACGGTGTTATCTCGATGCCGGCGGTATTGGGCGGCCGCATGTACGGGTACGCCGCGAATGGTACTTCTTCCAGGGTCCAGGCCTGGTCATTGGTGCGGGTCAGCCGGCGCGGCTGGTGGCTGCCGTGGTACAAAAACAGCATGTTGTCGTACTGTTCATAGGACAGTTCGGCGAGCTGGGCGGCCGTGTAGGGGGTCGCCACCTGCACCGGGTTTGCACCGTTCATAACCTGAACATTGTTGACACAGAAGCGCACCAGTAGGTTGCCGAATTCCAGCATGTACCCCACCTGAACGCCGGCCAGCGACAACACGAACGGTATCAGGCGCACGTTGTCGCCGCTGCCGATAGCTACCTTGCGCGTGCCGCCACGCCGGAACGTGCCGCCGGTTACCATGCAGATGGCGTTGCGGCCTTTTTCCAGTCCGTGCTGATAGCGGGGAATATCGGACCGGCCGCGCAGTTTCGGCGCCAGCTCCCCGGCATTGAGCACGCTTTGCATGGTGCGGAATTTCATACGTACCTCGCGGACACCATGCTGCCTTCTTCAAAAAAGTCTTCGGTCGGTTCTTCCTGGGCGTCGATGCTTTTGGCCTGGCGCAGAAAATCGACGAACATCTGCCACATGGCCTGTTGCTGGCTGGTGCTCTGCGTCAATGGGTAGGCCAGCTTGCTGGCAATGTTGGCCGCCAGGGTCTGCGCAAAACAGGCGTCGAAAAACGTCGGGTCTTCTACCAGGGCGATATAACGCAGCTGCAGGCTAGCGTCATTGCAGACGATCTGCTTGCCTTCCAAGTGATAATCGCGGACGTTCACCGAAAGCACGCGCAGGCAGTCGGCCGGCTTGTTGTAGGCGTAGGTAAACCCGAACGCCGGCGCGGTCGTGGTAGGCGACAGTTTGACCCGCTTCACCGCAAAATTCCACGGGTGCGCACGCAGGGTGGCAGTCAGGGACAGCTTCCAGACGGCACGCGCCGCCCTGGCCTGGTCGGTTCCTTCGTCCAGGTCGTCTATGGGCGCTGTTCCCAGCTCTACAAACGCATTGTTGACGATTTCCAGCTTGGTGAACATGACGGCCTCACTGCAGGGGGGATCACTCCCCCCTGGCGGTTAGTGGCATTTAAGCAGATACAGGGTTTTGGCTACGTTGGGAATGCCGGCGGCGGTTGACTGGTTGCGGAACCTGATGGTGTTGCCGTTCGGCACGAAGGTGCCGTTTGAAATGCGTAACCGGCTAGCGGCCGATGTGTAGTCATTAAACGTCACGTTGACATTGGCGGCGGCATCGCTTGAGTTCAACACGGAAAACAGATACCGTGCCGTGCCGGTAGTAGTCAGGTCATAGGCGCCGGTTTTTGCAGCCAGCGCAACAGCGGTTACCGTTTGCGGTCTACAGTCCTGGGCCGGGTAATTGTAGGTGATCGGCGCGGTAACGCTGGCGGCCAGCACCAGCGCCGGCGCCCACAACAGGGCGATGATCATCAAAAACGTCACGGAAAAGCGAAGTGCATATTTCATGGCGTGTGCTCCTTGTCTCAAAATAACCCGGCGGTTTTATGCCGCCGGGGTTAAAGCCTTTACGAATCCCGGTTCCCGAGTCCCGAATCCCGACTTAGGACCGTTCCACGTAGGCGATACGGAAGCGGATCACCTGGCCGGCCTTGATGGCTGCCGTGGCGTTGGTGGCAATCAGCCGCTCGTCGGCCCCGATGGTCACATCGTCAACGCCGGCTGCCGGGTTGATCATGATGAACGTGCCCGCATCGGCTATGGCCGTTGCCGTCTTGAGCGCGGTAGCCGCGCCGGTCTTGCCAATGGCAAGAGTGGCATTGGCATTGCCGGCGCTGAATGTGCAGGTAGACAGGTGTCCGATAACCTTGGCCCCCACCGGCAGCGGCGGCAGGTTAATAACGTCCCCCACGTTGCCGTCTGCCGCGCCCTGGGTGTAGACCTCGTTCAGGTAGCGGATTTTCGTGCCCATGTTCAGGCTGTCAATCTTTTGCGGCGGGTTGGTGTTGTTGGCCGTGGCCAGCGTGCCGTACACATCGGCGCGGGCGCCAAGGTCGGCAATGGTGAGAAATAAACGTTTCATGGTAAATGCTCCTTTAAAGGTTTGGGGTTACCGAATCCCGATTCACGAATCCCGAGTCCCGGCCGTTACTCCTGGCACTGGATCTCAACCACGCCCTTGTCCTCGATGCGTACGGCGCCGATGGACATTTCGGTGTAGGTCTGTTTCGCGTGGTTCTTGTCGGCGCGCTCCGACAGGCGGTTTTTAACCTGGGCGCCGGTGCCGAAGCCGATGTAGCTCTTGCCGTAAATGGCGCAGGAACGGACGCCGGCGGCGGTCTTCGGTAGGAATTCAACGCGCTTCCATTTCATGCCCATAAAGAAATCGACCTTAAAATCCATGAGCGCCTGCAGCGTGTTATAATCGGCGCTGGTGATCTGCGGTTCGGCCATGAGGGTGGTCAGCACGGTGGAGTTGAACACGAAGGTGCGCTCGCCCCCTTCTTCGGGGCTGTCCATCTCGTTGGCGTTGTGGATCTCAATGGCGGCGCGCAGCTTTGCCATGGTGATCGGCTCGTTATTGGCCAGCACCTTCTGTTCGGCCGGCAGTGCTACCAGGGCGTTAGCCACGTTGCGGGCGTTGCCGAACAGCGCGGCAATGATGACCTTGTCTTTCTTGCGGTTCATGCCGGCAACGCTGCCCTGGGTATACTTGTTGGTCGGATCGGCCAGGATTTTCCACTCGTCGGCCTTGTCGAGCAAGAGCGCCACATTGTAATCGCGCAGGTCGATGTAGCGCCGCTGGTGGTCAGCCTCGGTAATGCGGGTGTCGCCGTGCCGTTCGGTCATTTCTTCCGGCTCGACTTCGCCCATGCGGTCAACGGCCTTGCTGCTGCCGACGATGCCGGGGTGAGGGGTTACGGTGTCTTCAAGGCGGCTTTTGGTCTGCTGCATGACCAGCTGCACATCACTGTCGAACTGGGTTACAAAGTGGTTGGGAATGGTGCTGTCGTCGCGGGCGCCAAGGTCCGCAATGGTGAGAAACACGATGAGTCGTTTCATGGCGGCGGTTCTCCTTTTGGGTATGGTGTGTGTTACTGCTGCTACCGGTTCCCAGGTTGTCCGCCGCCATGGCGGGCCTGTACTGCTGTCTTCGATTGTGCGGGGGTCGTGCCTTATCCGCTCCTAGTTCCGCAACTTCGGCGGTTTGTAGCCGCGTGCAAACGCGGCCTGCATCTTTGTCACTACGCGGTCATGATCCTTATGCTTGGCGTTGGTGTACGCTTCGGACGTGTACAGCTCGTCCAGGCTGTCGATTTCGGCCGCGTCGATGCTGTCCCGGGCGCTGTGATCGTCTTCCAGTTCGCGCCCCATGGCGGCCAGCAGCCGTATGAGGTTCGGGTTGTTCATCAGTTTCGGGTCGCCGGTGATCGCCTTCACTTCTTCGGGTGCGGCCAGCGTATTCAACGCCACATTGGCGCGTTCCATGTTCTTGTCGTACTCGGCGCCTTTCCATGCTTGCTTGAGGGTGCCCATGGCGGCGGTCATGTCCGCCTTTTCCTGGGCCAGCCCGTTGGCCAGTTGCTCGCCAAACACGTTCATAACTTCCTGCAGCTGCTTGTTGTTCAGCCCTGCCTTGTGAAACCGCTCAATAATCGGCTTCATGGCTTCGGGTTTTTCGTCGTACCCGTCCGGCAGGTATTTGTCCAGCTTGTACTTGTCCGGCGTTTCCGGTGGCGCTTCGCCGGCTCCCAGCCGTTTTTCCAGGTGCGTGTACGACTGCCCCAGCTTTTCAAGGGTGCCCTTGTGATCGATCTCGCCGGCCGCGTTTTTTACCAGGAACTTGTCCGGAATAACGAACGCGCCACCCTGGTCGCCGTCGTTATTCTGCCCGCCCTGGTCGTCGGCATTGCCGCCGCGATTCTGCAGCAGGCTGCCGCCGTCGCCTTGCCCCTGGTCGCCATCGCTACCCTGGTCGCCACCGTCGCCGCCCTGATCGCCGTCGCCTTCCCTGGCCAGCGGGTCGCATATCATCAAAAACCGCATGTCGGGCGCTTGCGCGTTATCCGATTTCATCAATCACTTACCCCCTTCCAGGCTTTTCAGCTGCTCGGCCCGTGCTTCGCCAGCCTTTAACAGCGCTCTGCGGTCCTCGTCCTTCATCAGCTGCGTCAGCGCGTCCAGGCTGTCGACCTGCATGATAATCTCGGTTGCCTTCTCAATGCTGAGCCCGGCTATGCTGACGGTAGTCATGCCGTCGCCGCTTGCCTCGTCGGACGCTTCACCGTCGGCAATGGCCGCTTTCTCGCGCAGCTGCTGCAGTTCGGCCTTGCTTATATAGGCCAGTCCCTGCGCGTCCAGAATCTGCATCAAGGCGTCAGTCGGGAAATGCTCCGGTTTGACAGAACCATTTACCTGCTGAACTGCCGGCACGACCTGAACAGGGCCGGGCATAGTCCCGGCGTGGGGAACGGTGGTAACGACGTGTCCCTGCCCGGGGACGTATTCCTTTTTATACGTGGTGCGGTTGTCCATGTTTTTCCTCCGTTATTGGCCGGCCTTCTCCATGATTTCCAGCACCAGGTCGTGCCGGGCGGCGTTGGCCAGCGTTGCATGTATATCGCCCGGCACCACCAAAGGTGCGAGCACGTAACGGCCGGCCAGTTCAGTAAGGATCGTCTGGCCGTCCGGGTCTGTCTGGAATATGCGGTTGTAGGTTTCGTTTGGGACTGGCATAAAATACCTATTTTACGTAAATGTAATCAAACTTTTGGGAAAATGGGTTGAATATTGTTTTCAATTTCGTCCGATCCAAAGGAGCGATATTACCGCCGGTAGCTACTTGCGTCATGGCTGCAAATGCTACATCTTGAATACCGGCTATCAACACGTTGCCATAAAATTCAACCAGCATATTGTCAAACAGCTGGTTAGACACCCCTGATACTAACACTATACCCGTTAACTCTTGGACCATTGGTTCAAGAGTTAACGTCATCTCACCATCCACTGAAACGGCAGAAGGATCAGCACCGATTATGCTGTCTAAGTGATACCCAGTTGTGGCTGAGCCAACGACGGCCCTAAATCCTATTTTCCCTGCATCCGTTATGGCTGAATCAGTTACGCTAATAACTTGTACATCGTCTACGCTTACAACAATAGCTGTACCAATAAGACTTAACTTGAGAACATAAGTGCTTCCGACTGTAAGTGTTTGCGATACAGAAGAACCTAGTTGTGTTGCTGAACCGTTTACTATCTTAAATAATTGCCACCCGGATGTGTATATATACCTTGCAAAATACATAGTATTTGCGGTGGTATTAATACGAGCCGCCACCCCATTTGCGGCATTGGTTGAATTACTAGCCACATACACTGGTGTCTCAACAGTATAGTCTGGTGAAGCAGGGGAGCCTGCAGCATAAAAGCAGGATGCTGCACTAGAAACGCGGCACCGTTGTGCCGTTATTAAAGATACTCCGGTGCCATAGCTTCCATGCTTTGACCATACTGCACCAGTCTCTCCGATATGGTCTTCCAGCGCCGTACTGTCTATATCTGTAAAAGTATCGTAAACAAACGCCATAGGCTTACTCGTTTACATCAAATTTGTTTTCATCAAAATCAGGATTATTGACACGCCCTAACGCCCTAATCACTTCCCTGTACCCATCAGTATTGCTGATAAATTCCGTAGCTAATCCGAGTCTTTTAAGGGTTGCAATCAAAGCGTTCTTAGTTGGTGTGTGGACACTAGACATCTTCACGTCTAGATCAACCATGGGTAAAGGGTTCATCTTTGGATCATTGATTAACAACGCATGATCTTTCGCCTTAACCAACACAAGAGCAAAGCGATTAGTCGGCTTACCTGTCACAGGGTCTGTAAGTATCTCACCACCATCAAACAGTAACCCAGGATACGCGGAAGCACGACACCTATAGCCAATTGCTCCAGGCTCCCATTCATACTCTTCTATTTCTGCAAGATAATATCGCTTCATAGACGTTTCTCCTATGCGTTGCCGTCTGTCCAGGCAAATCCTGTGATTGTCACGGCTTGCCCCGCAGCAATAGACGTATTATCAAGAGTCAAATCACCACCGCCGCCGGTGACGGTTACTGTCCCCTGCTTGTGACAGGTAGTACCATCCGAAGCAAATATGCGATAATGTGCCGCAGTCCCGGTGGCGTCAGCGCTGGCATCGCTCCATGTGCCCGATTTTGCCTTCGACCCGTTATCTGCTGCCGCCATCCAATCAGCCGGAAGCGTTATTGTTACAAGCACGGTCCCTGAATTAGCTGCCGCACAGTTCGCCGGGGCTGCACCGGTTCTGATTTCAAGTATGGCATTTGCTCCGATAGTTGTTTCAACTGCATCAAGTCGTGCGTTGCGCACTGCTATAGATAGTTGCATTATATTGCCTCCCCGTTTACTCTACGTGCCTAGCATCCTTATCATCTCGAATCCTCTGAATAACCCGATCAATCGCGCTGCGCTGCTCCCGCTCCATTTCCTGCGGGTCAGGCACCCCTTTTGTACTAAACACTCGTGAACGAAACGTTACTGGCCGCAGTTCGGCCACCAGCTTTTCAACAAAATCGGCTAGTGACACGGTATGTTCGATATCCCCCTGGCGAATATCAACTTTGATAATTCGGCTTTCTTCCATCAAAACACCACGTGAAAATAGTTATAACCAAGGCTGGCCCGATTGGCCCATGCCGTCGGGAAGTCCGCCATTCCCCTGGCAAATCGTTCGTTTTCATCAACCAGGTTCATTTTCATAATAAACCACGAGCCATCGGCAGCGGTGAAACCGTGATATGCCGGGTCTCCGGACGAATCGCCGTTGGCCCTTTTGTAATGCACCAGCGGGTCGTATGGCGCCGGTTCCCATAACCCACTTTTCGGATTAAACACAGCTGCGCCGGCCAGCTTCTGATTGTTCACATCGGTGGGTATGTTCGGGTACTGGTACATCAAGCCCCCATCGCCGCCGACATGTCACCCATGCCCGCCATCCCGCCGCCCGACTGCCCCGCCGGTTTGCCGCTGGCCTGCGCCGCCTGCGCCGCGCGGTCTTCTTTTATCTTGCGGATCTCGGTCACCTTGTTTTTATCCAACACCAGCACCTGCGGCACGCCTAGGAATTCCGCTTTTTTCCGCCCGGCCTCGTCCCAGTCGTAAATATCCACCGCGCCCGGGACAAATTTTTCCTTCGCCAACAGATCCTGTTCAAGCCGATCCATTGCCGCCACATCTTCCAGCTGCTGTGACCGGGCCAGCGGAGAAATGTACTGCAGCCGCACGGTGCGTTCGCGCAGTGCCGGCGGCAGCGGCCCCAGCTTGCCCTGCTTCAGCCGGATAAAAAAACAGCGCGTGACCAGCGTCGGCAGAAACGTTTGAATCCGGCCGAACATGGGACCCAGCAACTGGCGCAGCAGGTTGATGCGGTAATGCACCTCCGTCGCCGTCATGGCCGGCCCTTTTTCCGCCGGTTCCAGCTGGTCGGCCATCAGTATGCGGCGGATCGAAGCGCGCTTCTTGTCCATCAGGCCGTCACCAATGCGCACATCGCCCGGGGGATTGAGCGGGAACATGCTGTCCTTGCTGCTCATCATCACCAGCTTTTTCGGCCCCAGCCGTACCGTTTTCGGATTCAGCACGCCATCGTCCACCCCGCCCCACATGCCGGCCATCTGCCATTCGGCATTGTCCAGGATGATCTTTTCGCCCCGGTTCAACGTCTTGATATCTGCCAGGCAACTAGCCATCGGTCCCTGTGCATAGACGCTGTTCGGCAGGCGCAGCCAGCACGGCACGGCAACCGGAAACGTGGAATACCCGCCGCTGCGCACAATGCGCTTTTTGTTCAGCTCCACGTGATACGACGCATACGGCAGCAGCACGTCCTTTTTTTTCGGCGGCTCGTTGCCGTCCACGTCCTTGGGGAATATCGCCTGGAAGAACTGGAACCGCTTGTACGGACCTTTGGCAAACGCCTCGCGGATATCCTCCGACACGCGGCCGCCGTACTCCTTCACCGCCTGCTGCGCGGTCAGGCTGTAGCAATAAAAAATGGTGTCAATGGTGCCGTCGCGGCGGGTCGATGCGAAATAGCAGGAATGGAGCGGCCACAGCTCAAAAGAAAAAGGTGTGTCGGTGCCTTCGTCGATGTAGATGGCGGCCATGCCGGCGGCCACTACGTCAATCATTGCTTCGAAACCGATAGGGTCGTAGTTGCTGGCGTGGATCTCGGCGTGAATCTGCGTGGCTTTATCTTCCAGCCAGTCTTTCAGCTCGCCCGGCTCGTCCTTCTCCACCGACTTCCAGCCGAACCAGCGGGATGCCGCCGGGGTCATGCCCGACACCAGGCTGCTTGCCAGGATGTTGCCGGCGTCGGTGGCGGTGGAATCCATCATCGCCGCCAGCAGGTTCTTAGCCTGCGCCTGCACCTCGTCGGGAGAAAGAGACGCTTCCTGGCCAAACATGACGCCACGTACCGGCCAGCTGTATTGGTAACACTGCTGTGCGAAGACCTCCCACTGCATGCGCAACGCCTTCAGCGCTTCAAGATGCTTGCACAGCTCTTGCCCTGTCACCGGGCCACCTGCTTGATTGTCGAAAAAATTGTCCTGCTGGCGTGGTCCATCGTTTCCCCCGTTTCCCCAGGTCTGCCCGCCGCGCCCGCACAGGAGGGGGAACGGACGCGGCGGGTTTTCCCGAGGAGTTGCCAATGGTCAAGGGGGATATACAACGGAAGGGAGGAAACTATACGGCAAAGCGTTTCACTATTTTTCGGCTAGCACAATGTTGCGCACCTGGCGCGGGGTCAGCCGATACTTAAACCCCAGTTCGGCCAGGTTGCCGCCGTTGAATTCGGCCACAATGCAGCGGTTGCGCTCCATGCGGTACAAGTCTTTGACGCTGGGAAAGGTCACGCGCATGTCGCCCAGTTCCTGCACGATCACCTGAATGATCATCCCGCCGTTGGTAAATTCTGCCTGCAGACGTTCAAACAGCCGGGCCACCGCTTCCGCGTTTTCTGACATTGGACCCTCCCAGGTCACGGTCGATCTTTTCAATGATCGCCTGCATCACAATTGCATCACGCTGTATCAGCAGCTCCACCGCCACAGCAACCACACCCGGTATGCTGCGCCGGCCGCCTTCCCAATCCTGATAAGTTCGGTACGGAGTAGCCAGCCGCCGGGCCAGCTCGATCTGGTTCAGTCCCAGCTTTTGCCGCGCCGCTTTCAATTCGGTTTCGGTTATTTTTGTACGCATTGCGTGCGCCGCTCTAGCCGCTCTGTAATAAGTTTTAAGCAGATGATTACCTCCCGCACATCAGCAACTGGCCGAAACATTTGGGAAACGCCATATGCGTCAAACTGAATAACAAGTTGGTATTCATGCTCTATTTCAGAAACTCTCATATATTTCAGTCTGTCGTTTTTGTTCATATTACCCTCACCACCGGCCACCATTGCAAAATCTGGTAATCCATCGGCTGCCGGTTATCCGGCGCTGTCGGGTTCGGGTCCAGCACGTCCAGCCCGGTCCACAGCACCGCATGTTTGTACTTTCGCCCCTGCACGATCAAAATAGCCGGGTCGGTAATGCTCACCGTCTGGTCAAGTGGCACGCCCAGGATGAACCCGCGCCCGGCCAGATACCGCACGATCTCACACAACGTGAACCCGCGCCGGCCGTCGGGATACCGGCTGTTCTCCACCACCTGGCCGCCATCGTGTCCCACATCAGCCACTACCCGCCGCAACGGCTCGCCGGTCACCATCGCCGCGCAGCACGCCAGGCAACTCCATGAATTCTGTTGCGTAATCCGTGTCATGCCCGCCCCCTGAACACTGAACGATTCATCTTTTCCACCAGGTGCTCCACGCCACTGTTAGTGAAATGCGTGTACTTCTTCGTCGTCTTTGCCGACGAGTGCCCCAGGATAGCGCCAATCTGCGCCAGGCTCGCCCCCTGCCCCCCCAGGTACGATGCTGCAGTATGCCGCAAGTCGTGAAAGCAGAAGTTATGCAAGCCAGCTTTCTCCACTGCCGTTTCCCAGGCTGTGCGAAAATCAACCGGCCGGTGCCGGTCGAACGGCGACGGGAAGCAATAACGTGCACCGGCCGGCAGCTCGTCCATCACCTTTGTCATTACCCGCAGCGCCTCACCGTACAAAACCAGCGCCCGCGCCTCGTCCGTCTTCGTCTCTTCCAGATAAATCCGGTTCGCCCCAATGTTCACCTGGGCGGGCCGGATCGTGCGCAATTCGGTCTTGCGCGCCCCGGTCGACAGCGCCAGCACGACAATGGTGTACAGGTACCGGTTGCCGCTGGTCGAGCACGCAAACAGCAGCTTTTCCCGTTCATCCCGGCTCAATACCCGCGTGCGCTCCCGCCCTTCCGGCAGCTTCACCACGTTGGTCACCGGGTTAACCTCGGCCAGCTGCCATTCCTTGACCGCCGTCGTGAACACGTGCGACAGCACCGCCAGATACCGGTTGATTGTCGACGGCGCCCGGGGCAACAACCGTTCCTTGGCCAGGGCCACCACCGGCGTGGTCACATCCACCAGCGCCGTATCCTCGCCCAGCAGCCACTTCCACCATTCCAGCTGCTGTTCCTGTTGCCGGCGCGTGTTCAGCTTCTTGTAGCGCAGCACCTCGCGCACATACCGATCAATCACCTGTCCCACCGTCACCACTTCGGAACGTCCCAGCGGTGACAGCCTGCACAGCGTGAACTGCCGCTCCTTCTCGGCCGCCCACCGCCGTGCTTCGGCCCGGTTCGGCATAGTGGCGCTGGCGGATCGGCCGCACGTCCGCACGCGGATCCGGTACCGCACCTTGTTGCTTTGCAGCATAACCTTGTGGATCGATGCCATATCAGTGCCTCGTCAAATGCAGCAGCCGGCCGGCCTGCTCCATCTGCTTCATAAAGTAATCAAGCACCTGCCCCTTGTAAAACACAGTCGGTTCCAGCGGCCCGATCTTGTTGGCCAGGCGCAGCTGGTTGATCTCGTCCACCGCCCGGTCAAACATCGGCCCCAGATCGGCAGGCGACACGATGGCCAACGGCCCGCCGACTGCCTCGTCGCACTGCGCGTTCTCGATCATCAGCGCGATGATTATGTCGCGGTATTGCTCTTCTTTGGTCATGCCTACCACCCCCCCATGCTTTATTAATCACCGCTGTAAATTGCGCGAAGGACGTCAGCAATGCCCCACAAGTGCTGCCTAATAGTCTCTCGCTGTTCGTCTGTGCCGTTTCTGTCCACAACTATAGTGACTGTTGGTACTGGCTCCCCAGCCTGATTGCGCTGAATATCCACACTCCAAAACGCCTCGATCTTGCCTACATCTGCATCACGCTGTTTAAGCCTCAACTCGGATGCTATCCGCTGTTCAGGTGAATCCTCAGTTATCCCAGGTGTGCCGCCATAATTTATTGTTTCTCCAGTATTGCCCATTTCTCACCACCCCCATGCCTTTTGTTTAGACTGCGGTACAAATCCCACTTCTTCTAGCAAAGAAGGGTGCTGTTGCTTTGTTTTGCGCGGCTTGGGGGGGCTAGGCACAGGCTTAAGCCACATTGTAAGGATCTCGACCCCGCGCTTGTGCTCCAAAGAGCTGAACTCCTTGCGCCGCTCGTCAAGGTAAGGGCCATATTTCTTCCCGTCGACAATGATAAAAAAGTGCTTCACCGGCAGCTGCTGCGCCTCGCCTACAGTTTTCTTTCCGGTCATGGCTTCCCCCTTTTCAACGCGCACACCCGCGCGCGCCCGTTACCATTACAGCTCATTTTATTCTGTTTGGTAATTTCCTGCTTCATTCCAATAACTTCCGCTGTTTCTGCCATTCACCACCACAAAGGATACAGATAATAATAATTCATAAGCACATAGCTGTTCTTTCACCTGCTTACCTGCGGATCTTTCCAATTTGTTGCCACTTAGTTTCGCTCTGTTTCAAAGTAAAAAATTTTTTGCCTGTTGGCTGCTTTTGCTGCTTTTTTATCCGTCGTTATTCCCACGGTAATTTTGCCTACTTACGTTTTGTGACCCTTAGTGGGCGCGTGCTTACAGATTTGGGTTATACAGACGATGTGGCTGCATAATCATTGTTATGATGCTTGCCGTTGCTCCAACTTGTTTTGAAGCACCAGTATTTCCCACTCTTCTTTTTCGATTCTGCGGCATCCGTCGAACTCCAGGACAAAGGACTTTGCCGGTTCTTCCACCTCGTAGCCATCGGCCTCTGTTTTTACTACCTCTGCCGGGACATCTGGAGTCCACATTGCATACGGGCCGCTCTCGCCCAAATAAAGGAACCCGCATTCGTTGAACGGTGAACCGATCATCTTTGAACCGTTGCAGTTATCACCCTTGTATCTGATGCCGCATGGGATGCCGAACTCTTTAGCTATCCAGCCGCTGACTTCTTTATGCCCTACTTGTGCCTTGATCCGCTTATCCCACTCTGTCCCCTTCTTCGGATAGCTGACACCCTCTCTGCCGCGAGCTTTCGTAAACTCAGGGTGCAGTTTTCCTTTGAAACAGACGCCGGACAGAATACCGGTGGAACGGTTGGTATAGATGTCGTCAACACCCAGTTCCGCAGCCAACGCCCTGGCTACTGCTTTCACCCGCAGGCGTTCGGCAATGTGCTCTTTAACCATCTCCAAAGGTTTCCCGCCTTCAATCATAAAAATTGCCGATTCCATCCTTATCCTCCGTGGCTCGAACGCATCATAACAAAACGTTCGAGCCGTTTAGTACGGCTCAACTCAAGCCGTTCCTCATTCGCCGCGCTACGCTCGTCGAATGAGGAACGGGGCGGCGGATGAGCGGCTAAGGTTTAAATCCCGCGCGCATCGGGCCGATGAACCTGGCCCGAATCGGTCATAAGCAGTTACTCCGCACATATGCCCACCATGCATCCAGCGTCCACTTGCAGAGGTCTTTGTCAGAAAAGTCCTTTGCTTCTTCACGAGGGAATGATCCTTCGCCGCATGAATCAGCGTCCGCAAGCAATTCATCCCGCTGTTCAAAAGTAAGCGGTGGCATTGGGTCGCCCTGGATGTAACGCCGTAAGGCTCTTTCGTTGGTGGTGCAGGGGCCAAATGCTCCGCAATCCGGGAATCCAACAGAGCAACACGCTGTATCTTCGGGGAAAATATCGTTCATCGCTTAGTCCTCCATCTCAACCAATGGACAGAAATCTGGAAACTGCTTGTCTTCTTGCGCCATCTCCTGAAACATCTCAGCAGGCATATCCTCTTCATGCATCGAACAAGAATGAATGCCATAGGCATATCCATCTTCCAGGAAGGCCGGACAATCGGAGCCACACTCAACAACCTCAACTTGATACCTTCTCGACATGTTCCCCCCTATGGCCTGCGGCCATTCTGTAAAGTCAAAACCGCGCGCGGGATTTAAACCCCTACACCCAGGCGGTTCGTTGGTGCCGCCCTCAACTCCGATACCATTTTGTTGACGTTAACAACATGGTCACTCCGTCACCCGCGCAACGATGCGGAACCAACGGATGGAGCATGATCCCCGGCAAGCCGGGGGCCGCTCATCCGCCGCCCCGTTATACCGGCTCGTATGTCGCTTCGAAAATATCAGGCTTGCAGGGGTAGAATTCTCCCTTGATGCCCTTGATAATGTAGTCCTTAGGCGAGGCATGAAGAGGCCCTTCAAGTGTGGCAACAATAAGCTCCCCCTGCCTGAACTCTGCATCGCCCCCAACAAACTTTTCAATTTCGTTGAAGTTGCCATCGAACTGAAGTGCCTCGATTACTACAGGTTTTTTCCGATAACTTTTTACCATTTCAAATCTCCTTTTTCCTGAGTTGACGCCGGTATAACCAGCGTATCGACCCGTCTAGCGGGTCATCCTTGTAACGTTATGGCGCTACACTTCGCGCCGAGTCAGATATTTAATAGCGTCTTCCGGTGTCATTTGGAAAAGTTCGTCAAAATCAACATCACCCACGGGAGTATTACGGTCATCGTCAAACAGCAAACACCACCCATCCCCGATTTGGTAGAAGACTAGGGCATTTTCATCGTTGAAAAATTCAGTTAGTTTATTGTTGAGTGGGGCAAGTGCAGCATTCATCCGTTGCCTATGCTTTTCAGCCTGACGGATACATTTTCTGGGGTCCATTCTTCGTAGCACCTCCGCGCCATAACCAGCCGATGCGGGAGAGGACTTTTCTCCTGCCGGTTTCGGAGTGCAGTCGTGGTAAAGGTGGACGTAATTCCCGCAGTCTTTGCATATTCGAGGCATAGCCCCTCCTGATCTAAATCGTTATGGCTCTACAGCTAGAGAGCCGCTTTCAAATGCTGCAAATTCCATTTCACCGAAAAATCGAATCAGCGGAGTATTCCCCACTTCATCCTCAATCATCATTTCCCTGATAACGTCCTCGCAAAACTCTTCAGGGTCGGTGATCTTCCGACCGTGTAGTGCCCCGAGGTAATCACCGGTCGAACATTCTGCCAGCCGTTTAACCCCGATCCTGATAACGAGTTGTCCCGCCTCGATCGCGGCTTGCAGATGGTGGTCAGCCATAACCAGTGAATCGACCGGTGTTTTACTCTCCGGTCTGCCAACATCCGCTATCCCCTCACCCCACGTTGTGCTCATAATTTCCTCCCCGGTCATTCACAGACCCGTTACAATCCTTCCCGCCCCGCCTCTCTTCCTTCTCCTGCGCCTCAATCGCATACCCAGGCTTTCCGTACTTCGTGCTAAGTGCGTACAGCCGCCGGGCGTACTCTTCAATACTGGTTTGCCCGCCCGTATAATCCTTCAACAACTGCAGCGCCTCTTTTCCTTCCGCGCCTGGATCGGCGCCGGTCGCCGCTATCTCTTCGGCCTCGATTTTTTGCCGCATATTCATGTGCCACCACTGCACCCGGGCCAGCAGATAATCAGGATCCGGCCGCCACTTGCCATGCTTTTTGATGACGCCCACCGCCCGCACCATCGCTTGCGGCGCGCATAACAACAGCGCCGACCATACTGGTTCCAGCTCGCTCCACTTGTACCCCTGGCCGAAATGCCGGGAAATCTCCCTGATGCCGGCCAATGCTTCTTCTGCCGTCATCCCGCGCCCCTTCGTGCCTGCTCTTTTTTCAGCCGCTGGTACTCCCGCAGCGCCTCTTCGCGGCTTGTCACCGTACCCACCACCGGCAGCACGCCGGCTTTCAGCTGTTGCATACTCGGCACCCAGCCGCACCGCTTAAAATATGTCGCCTGCTTGCTGAAATACCGCTTCAGCTTCTTCGTCATTTTATACAGCGTGATCTTGGGGATAAATTCACCGGTTTTCGGATCGCGGCAATGCCGGGTAACCGTGCTGACAATGCCCTGCTCGCGCAGTATCTTCAGGTTGTAGCACAGCGTCGATCGCGGAATTTTGACGCCGTACCACTCGCGCAGCTTTTCCAGCATCCAGCGTTGATCCATCAACGTCCAGCCTTTGCGGGTGCGGGAGAAATAGCCGTGCACCAGTTTCATAATCGCCAGGCTGGTACGGTTCGGCTCGAAATAAACTGTTGCCATAAGCAAAAAACCTTTCATTTTCAGGCGCTGTTGGCATGCGGGTTGCCACTTTCGCAACCGCTTTTACAGCCACCAGACCATATCGGGAAATCGTTGCACCGTTTAGGCTGCTGCCGCCGGTGTCACCCTCAGCATGTACTGCCTTCATGCATGCCCAGGCATGAACCTTTTAGACGTTATCACCAGGCGGCGGGGTGGTCGTATGACCCCCGCCTGGTGGATGTTTGTTTATGGGTACCTAATCTATGCTCAACTTGTCGGGCGCGGTTATTTATCAATTACTTACAGGGTTTTCCACAGCTTTTTCCACAGCCGGCCACAAGAAACGCGGCAGCCGCATCAACAGCAGCAACGGGTCGTTAAATGGTTCGTGCCGAAGCGGCTGCACCGCCACTGCAACAGGCTTCTGCCGGTACTCCGGAAAACGCCGGCCATGCTTTGCCAGCTCCTTCCAGCAGGCATCGTTGCGACACGTCTGGCGCTCCAAAAAGTCGTTAAACAGCTCGTCTTCGTACTGAAAGATAGGGTACCCGCACGTCGCGCACTGCCGGTCATCCCCCGACCGCGTGTCTTTCCGTGGCCAAACCTTCAGCCGTTTGGCCTGTTCAGTCACCGTATAGCGGGACACGCCCCATTCCAGCGCCATCGCCTTAGCCGTTTCGTCCGTCTCGTTCCGGTAGGCGCGGCGGATTCGCTCGTTCTGTTCCTCGCTGAAATGGATTTTCATGGTTTCTCGTCCCGCTTATTGACCAGAAACATCCACAGGATCAGCACCCCCATCGCGCCACCAAAAAACATCCCGACTCCAAAGGCCACCCACTGCGGCATCATGGCTGCCCCCATCGCGCCACCACTTCGGCGCGCTGCCCAGCCGGCATATCCACTTCCCGACGGGACAGCTGCTCATCGATCGCCAGCAATGTGTCCATCAGCAGGCAATACAGCACCACCATTGTCAGTCCCAAACCAACAGCCCCCTTGATAAGGTCTTTCATACCCGCCCTCCTTTCGCTCAATTGGCCATCTGCCAGCCGCGCCGCAACGTCCGGCGGCCGTGCTGCGCCATCGCCATGTCATAGCCCTTGGAGCCGTGCACGCTCATCATCCGGTGCACGTCCCGGGCAAGCTGCTTTATTTCCATTTCTTCCAGCGCCGTCAGCCCAGCCGCCGGCGTTTCAGGCGGCACCTTTGCCCGCAACACGGCGTTTTCCCGTTCCAGGGCGTCGAGTCGGGCGGTCAATGCCGCTAATTGTTCCTCGATGCTCACTAGCGAACCTCGATGTTTTTAAAAATATTCATGACGTGATTGTGGTCGCTCTGCAGGCGCTTGATTTCAGATTTAAGGCGGGCGTTTTCGTCCTGTAGCGTGCCAACGGTGCGCGGCTGGTCGAATCCCATACGGAACAAGAGCCACAAAAGCGGCACGTGGTTGTTACACACCTGCATTAATTTTTCGATCTTGTTGGGGGGGAAGTGGCGGGGATCTTCGGAAGGATTGATCATCTTGCTAAGATGATCGGGTTTTATATCCAGCTCATAAGCAACTGCTTTAAGTGGTAATCCGGAAACCAGAATGCAAGTACGGATTGTCGCCCGCATGTCCGGCAGTTCACGAATAATGTCAGCGCTAACCTCGATCAGCTTTTCCATCTGCCCCCTCCTGTTGCTGTAAAAACAGGGAAGCAGGCTTGCCCGCTTCCCGTGCTCTTAATAGCCATCGCCATAGCCATCGCCATCGCCATAGCCATAGCCATCGCCATAGCCATCGCCATCGCCATCGCCATAGCCATAGCCATAGCCATAGCCATCGCCATAGCCATAGCCATCGCCATCGCCATAGCCATAGCCATCGCCATCGCCATAGCCATCCTTTACGCCAGTACTCTGGCTATTTTCGCCTATAAATGGGCGTTCCATTTTCCGGCCTCACAATCGATTGTGGTAATGACGGTCAGCGCGTGAAAACGAAGGGCAGGGGATTTATCGAGAATCGTGTTTGAAGTTGGGCCATCGGCGGCAATCTGGCCCAAGCCCTTGGTAGTTCCCCAGCGGCGAATAATTGCAGCATCTTCCAGCCGGCACTGTTCGCCATCCTGGGTGAACCGGCCGACCGCTACAAAGCCGCGTTGCAGTACTACGATCCTCACGTCCTGGTTTTTCTGTTCTTCAGGCATCTTCATTCCCTCCTTTGGTTGGTGGTGCTGCTGTCTCATTAACTGCCTATGGCTGACTTATGGCCTCGGCGTATTGTTGATGCGGAAACACCGGGCCTTTACGGCGGTTCAGCGCGCCAAGCGCCTGCATCCGCACATACTTGGTGGCATCAAGTCCCAACTCCTTCGACGCCTCCTCTAGCTCGTCGTTACGCTCAATCGGGATGCGCACCAGCAAAAGCCTGAACTTCTCGTCACGCTCCCGTGTTTTGTGTTCCGCTTTTTTCGGCATGACAATTTCCTCACGGTTGTGGTATTCTTTGCCCGCGTAACGCGGGATTCACTTAAACCCAAGGCTACATTATGATCTACAAAATGTCAACAAAAAATCTACATCCTGTCTTCAGTGTAGTCTCAGAACTAAAAAACCATTTTGGTTTTCACGAAGACAAAGAACTTGCGGACTGGCTTGGTGTAAGCAACAAAACACTTTCGGCCTGGAAAGCGCGCGGCAAGATTGCCGACTACAATGTGTTTACAAAACGTGGAATTTCTGAGGATTGGCTGCGGACTGGAAGAGGTGAAATGCTTCGATCCTCCCTGGTTGCAGAACCGGAAACAAAATACGGATTTCTGCATCCCGATTCACAGATACAAGCGGTGATAAAAGTTATGGAGGCAATGGATGACGACACTAAGAAAGATATTCGCCTTAGTGTTGAAAAAGAGAAACTGCTGCGGGATTTACTAAAACAACGCGAAGACAAAGAGGCTGGGTGATGGGTTTTTTCCGGACCATGTGCAAAAACATAATGTGCAACATCTTTGGTTTAGTCGAGCCAGATGTTATTGAAGCACACAAAAAAATTTATCCTTTTTTTAAATACATCAAAAAGCATAATAACGGCAAATACCCAACACACTTATTCTGTGATTATTATTTATTTGGCTATTGCCAAAGACTATCGATTGAATTTATTTGCATGCTTGGAGAACGAGATAAGACTGAAATGCTTAACAAGTCATGGAAGGTTTTGGCTTTGCTGTACGAAATTTCGTCGCTAGAACTACTTTCACACTTTAAGCTAGACAGCAAAAAACATGAATATGACATGATGAGTGGTGCCAATGCCGCGAAGGCAACCTTTGATTCGTATTTAGCAAAAGATGATTACTTTTTAAATGAAATTTTATTTTACATAGACCGTATTTATGGTCCCCAGACAATACGGTGATCTAATGGCCGTCCGCAAATGCCCCAAACACGAAAACTGCTACCTGGTAGACTGGCGCCCCGAAGGTCGCAACGGCCGCCGTCCCCAGCGCCACTTTCCCGGAACCGAAGCGGGCGCGCACGCCTTCCACATGGAGATGGTGCGCGTCTCCCGCCGCGAGCCGGTACCCACCATCAACCCCAAGGTTTTCCAGTTACTGCCCGACTGGAAAGCGCAATATCGAAACGACCATGCCGCCAGCACCGTCAAGGATCTGGAAACCGCCCTGGTGCATTTGGTCAATTACTTTGGCACCATGTACCTGGCCGAAATATCCGGCCTGATCATCGAGCAATTCAAGGCCCGGCAGCTGGAATTGAAACTATCCAAACGGACCATCAACAAACATCTCTCCTATTTCTCCGGCTTCCTCCGCTGGTGCGCCGATCACCATTACTGCGAGCCCGTCAAGGTACGCCTCTTTCCCGCCAAACAGACCAAAGCACCCAAGCCGCGCCCCCTGCACCCAAACGAAGTAACCGCCATGCTGCGCTTTATTGAACAGGAATACCGCGCCATCTTCCTGCTGTACAATGACGCCGGCCTACGCCGCTCCGAAGCCCTGGGTGATGAAACATACTTCGGCCTGCGTGCCGAAGACATAGACCTGCAGTTCAACTGCATATACGTGCGAGGCAAGGGCAACAAGGAAAGAATCGTACCAATTCTTACCAGCCGACTGCGCCAGGCGCTGGAAGAACGGTTAAAGAATGTGAAAAGCGGGCACCTGTTCCTGAACCCGAAAAACAAGAACAAACCCTATCAAGGAATCCGAAAAGCGCTGAAACGAGCCGCTGCCGCCGCCGGAATAGACAAAAGGGTATATCACCACCTATTGCGGCACAACTTCGGCACGCATGCCATTGTAGCCGGCCTCGGCCTGCGCCAGGTACAGTACATCATGGGTCACAGCACCAGCCACGTAACCGAAGGATACACCCACGTCGCTAACTACCTGGACAACGAAGCAGCAAAATTCAGCCTCTTCACCGAAGGAAAGCCGGCAACAGAAAAGAAAAAAGCGAAATCCACAGCAGATGTTTCAAAAAAGCGCAAACCAGCCACAGCCAAGGCTGCACAAACCCGCCCTAAAATCTGAAAATCCTCGTGTCGGCGGTTCGATTCCGTCCCTGGGCACCAGTAAAATCAAGGCTTCGCGGGGATTCCGTGAAGCCTTTTTTGTTTTTTCAACATCCACAAAAAGCCACGCTCAATAGACTATGCCAAAAAGGTATACCTTATTGCTTGCCCCTCCGCTCTGATTGGCAACATGGGCATAAATCACCGTGTTTGCGGCGTAGCTTTTTACTTTTGTCGGCGTGGTGTTCGGCACCGGGTGCAGTATTACCGCGTCGTTTTCCGCGTCAAGATTGCTTAAAGTGTTAGTTGGAATGAAGTTGGCATAGGTGGCCGCCTCCGATCCTATGCTGATTGTGGTAGTGGCGCCGGCATCAGCACCGGCAACAATCATAGCATGGGTTAATACGCACTGCTTGCCCGCAGGCACAATAAACAGAGCCGTGTCGGAGTTGGCGTTGAATGGCAAGGTCGTTACACTTAATAGCCCATTACGATGCCCTTGCGGCTGGTTACCGGCGCCGATCTCGTAAATGGATATGTTGTCAAGGTTGGCGACTGCGGCATCGTCGGCATAGATATAAAGGTTTTGGTTTGCGTTCGTTTCCATCCAGACAAATTCATGGGCCTGGTTATTTCCATTTACGATAAGCGGCAGTTTTGTCGCCTTGGTATAGGATGCCAGGTAGACCGGCCCGCTGGCGGTCGCGTCATATACAATACCGTACCGCTTTCCGTACACAAACCCCTGGCCGTTATTGATGTTGGTAATCGGAAGATACGCGTACTGATCCGCGCCATCTGCTACAACCGTCAAATCTCCGGCGGCATCGTAACCGTTAAAGGTTCCATTGACCCAGTTGTTAGCCCCTGAAAAATCGCGGTTGGTAACCTTGTCGATAATTTCAAAAGATGCGTTCCACTTTTCTGCATAAATAAGCCCGTAATCCCTGGTAGCAGTTCCCTCGCGGGCATCTGGTTTAACCTGGTTGTCAAATTCTCGGAAACCGGGGGAAGTGTCTGAAACATCTGCGACATAGAACGCATATCCGGTTTTGTCTACCGGTGCCCCATAGTAAATAGTACAGTTGGACACGCTGACGTCTTCGTATTTTGCTGACAAGTATAAGAATCCGCCAGTTGCTGAGGCAACAGAGGTACTAGGGCTGCCTTCACCGTATACGTCGCGGATTACGACTTTTCGCGCGGCATAGTTCGCATCTGCGCCGACAATAAATCCCCAGGCGTTGTTCGATTCCACCACTCCACCCAGCCAGTATACGCCCGCTGCCGTGCCACTAATCCGAACCCCCCCCTTTGTAAAGTCTGCAGAAGCATCGCCCGTGCCGCCATTCCATCGAGACTCGCAATTAAGAAAAATAATATTATTGTGCTCGCTGTACTGGCCGTCATGGAGAAAGACCCCCAAGCCGCCATTGTCGCGGAATTTACAGTTAGTATATCGAGTTGCCCACGCGTAGCGATGCACCAAACCGTGACCGCCGTGACCGGTTGAATCGACGTTGGTAAACTGGCTGTAAGCCGGCGCCCGATTAATATTGGCGGTGTCCGCATCGGGGTTTAATGATATCCCGTTTCCCGATGATGCGTTACCGACCACTGAAAAGTTTTCTATTCGTGAAAAGTAAAAAGTGCCTGATGAATCGCTGTCACCAATAATTTTGACAGCATGACCGGTGCCGACATTTTTAATAATGGTTCCCTTGGGGGACACCCCTTGAACCCCGCCATAAAAAGTAACTGCATAGTTACTGCCGCTTGCAGTTACACGATATATCCCTTGTGGAAATTTGACAGTCCAGGCAGATCCGGCAGCAGTTGCCGCCTTATTTATGGCTGCCGTGCAGTCGGTCGAGTCATCGCCTTTTGCTCCCCAATGATTTGGAAAATAAACTTGCAATCCGGTTACCGACCCGTCGCCATAAAAAACCTTGGTATACCCCGCGTGAAAATTGAGTGGCAAGGTTAGTGTTGCGCCGGCGCTTACATTGAAAGATCCCCCCTGAATCACATCAATTTCAGGGACTGCCGAAAGGTCGGTGTCTGTGGTAATGGCTACCTGTTTCGTTATGTGCAGCGGCTTGCTGTTTGTTATGGCATATGATTTTGCTGCAGAAAGGCTGGAAAAGCCGCGCACATCCACCCATGGCCCTTTTGTTATCAGGTCGCTGGTTTTCATGGTCGCGTCGGCAGCGATGGCCGGCACGGCCAACAGCAGCGCCAGCAGGAACGCTATAAAATCGTATCGTTTCAGTTTCATGTGATTACTCCTTTCTTTACGCCGGTTGCCACTTCTTCGACAATCCGTTCGCCGCGCCCCTGGTCCGGTCCCGGCCCGTCGCTGTCGCCGCTGTCGTCCACCTGCTGAAACCATAGCGAGCGTTTCAAGTTGGCGGCCACCTGCAGCCAGGGCGGGTATTTGTTTTTGTAAATCAGGTTCAGGGTGTTCACAAAGGACAGCATGCCGCCGGCGCCGGGGTCGCCCTTGCGGCCGGGTCCCATGTTGAAGATCATGTTGATGAACGCTTCGGCGCGCACGTCGTTGAACTTGTCCAGGTGGCCGGCGAAGATCCGGTTGAAATGGCCAATGGCATCTTTCATGTGCTGCTTCACCAGTTCGGCCGCTGCCGGTTCGGTGATGGTCGCGTCTTTGCCGGGCGCGCGGCAGCCGTAGCCGTACGACCATTGTTTTTTATCCGGGTACGCTTTCGCCCTGAATCCTTCATCGTCTTTCAGTTGAGCCAGCAGCCTGGCCCGGTTTATTTCCGGCATGTGTCGCCCCTTTCCTAGCCAATCCGGTACCAGTTGGTACCGTTGAATTTCAGGTGAATTGCTTCATCCTGCAGTGTCAGGTCAATGGTTGCTTCGCGGCAGACGGTGTGCCCTTCCAGCGGCGTGACGGTTACCGCGTTTTCGGTGGCGTCGGTTTTGATGACGATCACTTCGCCGGCTGCCGGCAGCTGTGCCACGGCCGGGCCGGCGCTGGCATCGGCCAGGGTCAGCGATGCGGCGCCAGCGGCGCCCGCCTGCACGATGATGGTATAGCTGGCGGTTTTCAGTTCCAGATCGCCGTTGGCGTTGAATCCCAGCAAGGTATTGGCCCGGCCGGCTGCGTCCGGCAATACCTGGGCATAGGCTGCATCGCCCGGCAATTTGATGGTACGAGACAGCACGGCATTCATCTGCTGCAGCAGCGCGGTCTGGTAATCCTGGTCCTGATTCACCACGTCGGGCCGCCAATTGCCGGCGCCGGTGTAGTCGGTCGACCGGTCGAAGGTAAGCACCCGCTCGATCTCCACCTTGGCAGCTGCCGCCGGCGTGGCGGCTGGCACAAAGGTAACGTCGCCCCCTTCGTTGCCGCCGGCGCCCGATACGGTGTAATCCACCCCCAGAGTTTTCAGCACGCCGGCAACGCTTACCTGCAGGTTGCCGGCGGCAAAAATGCGGCACTGGTACGGGAATATCGTGGTGTTGCCGTCGGCGGTGTACGCGAAATAAATGTCCTGTACGTCAATCGGCATGGCTGCCCCCTTTGTCTGTGGTTATATATCCATTGCCAGGTCGGCAGTTCCGGTGCCCTGGCGCCAGTCGGTGAATTCTCCCACGGTGCGGGCGCCGTCCGGGTCCAGGCCGATACGCACCGGCGTGTCGGCAATGGCGCCGGCGCCGCTGTCCAGATAGTCGTCGGGCTGCTCCAACAGCATCGGGTCCCATTCCCGCATCTGCTTGGCTGCCGGGCCGTGCTTGACCGATGAATGGGCGTACAGGTACAGGCCCGATAGCGGCGTTTCGAATGCGTTCAGAATACGGGTATTCTTCTGCGTGTGCTTCCAGCTTTCTTTGACCGCGCAGCGGACGCCGGCCCGCTGCAGGGCGCCGCGCAGGATCGTGGGCACGTGGCCGCCGGGTCCATTGGTTTCCACCGTCACGGCGGGCAGTTTCAGGCGTCGCACTATTTTGATGATTTCCAGACACTGGCTGTCTATCTCCCCCCGCACGTCCTCGGCAACGTGCCAGTACAGGTAACCGTTCATGTCGGAAAACACGACACTGAAGGCGTTGGCATCGCTGTGCACCTTTCCCAGCGAACAATCCCAGTGCGCGGCAACGGTGATCATCTGCACGCCGTTTATCCACAGGGTTACCTGGCCATTAACCTGCCTGATTTCCGGTTCGCCGGGGTACTCGATCAACCGTTCCGGATTCAGGCGCACGTCTTTGAGGCTGCGCGCCAGCAGCTGGTACTGGCTTAACCATTCGTTGATGGTCTTGCATTCGTTCCGCTTGAACCGGATGGCCGCCCGGGTGAAATACTCCGGCCAGGTGTTGCCGCTGTACAGCTCGATTACCGTGCCTTCCATCGGCCGGAACGGCAACCGGACAAACCCGCCCCGGTAATCGCGCACGCCGTGCACCTGGTACTGTTTCGGGTCCAGCAGCTTGCCGCCTACCACCACATACAGGTCGGCTTCTTGCTGCAGGCGCCAGTCAAACATGAAATCGGTGGTCGGCTGCTTCTGGTCCTGGGTATGCAGCACCATCTTAGCAAAGAGCGGGATTACCAGGTGATCGGCGCCGTCTTCGATCTGCTCTTTGTAAATGGAATCGACACAGTGATCGGTGCCTACGTACAGCTTGCTGCCGCCCGGTACCAGGATGTGGGTTAGCTCGCTCATCTTGGTGCGCAGCTTGGCGCGCAGCGGCGGTGTTGCTATGGTGTTCGGCACTTCCACGTCATCAAAAATCGCTTCGTCGGCGCGGCTCGATGTGACGTTTGACAAAACCCCGAAAGCGGCCACGTTCGGGTTCCGCGCATCGGTGGAACCTTCCACGAACCAGCGCCGTTCTTTCCACTGGCCGCGCCGGGTGCTGCGCAGGTTCTTGCACCAGGGGTGCTGGTCGATGACGAACTGCGCATCGACGCTGATCTTGGTGGCGTCGGGCGCCGTGGCGCTCATGTTCAGGAAACGATAATCGGAATCGCCGCGCAGCCGCCAGGGGATGTAACGCCCCAGCAGCGTGGATTTGCTGCCGCCCCGGAACACTTTCAAGACTTTGCGTTCCCGCTGCCATTCCAGGAAGTCGCATACTTGCAGATGAAAATCGGGCACCTGCCAGCCTACCCGTTCACCCCATTTCAGAAAGAAGGCCGGAAAACTTACCGGTTGTCTCCCCTTGCCTTTCGGCGGCATAGATCACAGCCTTTCAGTCGCGGGAATTGGCCATACGCGGCTTGACCAGCCGCAGCTGTTTTTTAGCCTGCTTTTCCATGCGGGCGATTTCCTTGCGGGTCGCCTCGTCGTCTTCCTCGTCGGCAGGGGTGCCGTTGCCTTCGACCTGGGCAAAGAAGGTGTTAACCCGGCACAGCATGGCCATGGTGGCGTTGGCGTTTTTTTTCTCCCACAGATTGAACGACGCCAGGCGTTTTTTTAGCTCCCGGTCCACCTGGTCAAGTTTCAGCTTGCCGCTGTTTACTTCCTGCAGCAGGTCGTCGCGGATCTGCTCCACGCTCGTCCAGTTGGCCGGGTCCGCCTCGATGATGTACAGGTCAAGCAGCTTTTCCTGTATGGCCTGGATCTTCTTTTTTTTAGTTGGGTTGATCATCATTCCACCCCAAACGCGCCTTTGATATCGGGGCCACTTTCCGGCAGGTTGTCGGTAGGCGCCCACCACCAGCTCTGCCCCTCCCGTTCCACCCGCCGCTTCATGCGCCGCAGGTAGCCGGGGTTGGCCGCTTCCTGGGCGTGGTAGAACAGCAGGTGGTCCAGCGCCAGGCGCGTGTACCATAGGTTCATCATGGGCGCGTAATTCTTGGCAAACTGCATCGACTCGGCGGCAAACTTTGGGTCTTCGCCTTCAGCCAGTTGCTGCGCGTTGCCGACGGTCAGCCGGCGCAGGTCGTCGGCAAATCCCACCACCGGGCCGCCCACCGTGGACGCCAGCCCGCCGCCGAACCGGTTTACATCGCCCATCAGGAAGTCGCCGAAAATCCCCATGCCACCAGACTGCAGCATGGCGGCGCCCCAGAAACCGGCGTCGGCCATGTCCTTCGGGTTGCGCCCCTTGGCGACTTCCTTTAGCTGCATGGAGATGGCGCCGCCGATCATCATTCCCAGCGCCCACTGTGCGCCCACCGATGCCCGGGAATAGCCCACTCCTTCGGCAAAGATACGCGGCAGGGCGCGGGTAATGATGGCAATGGAAAAAGTCTTGAACAGCATCATTGACCGGGCGAATTCGCCCCACAACGTGCCGGGCCGGGTGCTCTGGTTGATGATCGCATGGGTGCGGGTGTCCGGTGTCAACATGCCGGTGTCGGCTTCCTCGGCCAGCATGGCGCCGTATTTTGCCGCCGCGTCCCGTACCTTGAGCCGCGCCGCCGTGGCGGCTTCACGTTTGCCGGTTGCCATGTCGGCGGTCACAATCATGTTTACCAGCCGGGGGGTTACCACCTCGACGCCGGCCAGCCCTACCGCTTCCGCCTGGCGGATAATGTCCCAGTCGGCGCTGTCTATGTCGTACCGTTCCAGCATGCGCTTGAACGCCGGCTGCAGCTGGTCAAACTGCAGCCCTTTGTAATCTGCCACGTGCGAGCCAATCAGCGCCTGGAAGGCCATCTTATTGGCGTTCGTCCAGTGCTCGGCGCCGGACAGGGTAACGGTCCAGTTGGCCATTTTGCGGGACAGCCCCTGCGTCTGCTCGGCGCCATAGCGCAGCGCCACATCGTTGACAATCGATTGCGCCAGGATGGCATGCTTGCGGGCGATTTCCCGGTCGGCACCGTTTTTTGGATTAAGAAGCTGCAGCGCGATGCGAAAAGCGCGGCCGGTGTCCAGCCCGTCGGTTTGCGCAATGGTGCGGAACGTGGCAACGTCGTTGACCTGGGACAGCAGCAGCATCCCCATTTTTGAAGCAGTCAGATAGTTGCGCGTGCCTTGCATGAAACGGTTCACCAGGTCGAACCGATCTTCCTGGGCGCTGGCAGTCTTCCCCATTAACTCTTCGAACATCAAGTCGTTGATAGTCGAACCGTGGCGGCCGTCGCTGGTAGCCTGCGCCTGCTGGCTCTTGGCGTAGGCTGCCGCCGTTTTAAATCCGGTTTCCGGATTCGGCCCGAATTGCTCCATAAGCGCGATTGCCTGCGCTTTGCGCTGCAGGTCGCCGATCATCGCCTGGTATATATCGCCCTTGCCAAAGGCGCGGTTTGCTTCCAGGAAACTGGCGGCATCCTTGAAATGCAGTTCCCGGTGCGCCCCCAGCTGGTCGGCCAGTGATGCGCCCCGCCCGGTCACCAGGCCGTCCGGTTCTTTGGCCAGGCCGTGGGTGGCCAGCGTGCGCCATACCGCCCCCAGCATTTCCCTGGTCTGGTCATCGTCCAGCGGCAAGCCGGTTTCGGGGTCGGTGTACTTCTCGCGGTTGACGAGGGGAAACACCTGGTCGACCCAGCGCCCCATGGCCCGCGCGGCCAGCCGGGCGCGGCGCGGCTGCTTTACTCCCGGCATGGCCATTTCAGCCTTTTCGCGCCCGGTCAGCCCGAAAAACCGCACGGCCCGGCTGTCCCACGATTGCGGCAAGCGGCCTTGCAGATACTTGATATCGCCGCCCGCCTCGTTGGCCCGATTAAAAGCCTTGTTCGATACCAGGCGGTACTGCTGCGCCAGGTATTCCGTTTCCGTCAGATCCCCCACATCCTTGTACAGGCTGGCGGTAACGGCTTTTTCATCCATCAATAGGGTGGTGATTTCCAGTTCTTCGTCGGCGGTCAACTTGCGGAAACCTATTTTTGACAGGAACGGTTCCAGCCCCCGGTACAGATCCGCCATGTAATCATTAAGGATCGCCTTGACGCGGCCGGCCGTCTGCACGTTGATAACGTGAGTCAGGCCCTTGTTGTACTGGCCGTCCTTGGTGTTGCGGATAATCTGGTACTGGTTGCGGTTCGCCGCCTCGATCTGCAGTTCGGCGCGCCGTGCCGCCAGCTCCTTTTTCTGCACCTGCTCATTGAACGCTTCTTCGGCCGCGTCGATCATAAGCTGCTCGGGCGACTTGTCGCCGGCCGCGTCATACTTGGCGGTACCCTGGGGCGGCTTTTTCGGAAACGGCGCATTGAACCGCTTTTCAACAGCGGCAACAATCGCCGCTGCTTCCTTCTTGGTAATGGCGCCTTTAGCGGCGCGTATCAGATCGTCTATGCATTTGGCCACTTTATAACCTCGGGATTCGGGATTCGGGATTCGGGATTCGGAACATCATCCCAGCCCCAGACACACAGCCGCCCGCTGGTAGAGCGGCCGGCGCTGCTGTTCTACCGCCACGGCGGCGCGGGCCTCGGTCAGCACTTCGGCTGCCGAACGCATGCGCGGTTCGCCGGCGGCGTCGGTGCCGTCGTATATTTCGAAGTCGCCGCGCTCTTTCAAGATGATGTCAGCGGCCGTCTCGACCTTGGCCTGCCCGTCCGTCGGCTCCGCATCCATGACGACTTCCCCGGCTCCCGGCTCCCGGTTCCCAGTCCCCACCTCTTCCAGGTTTTCCCGGTTCCCGGTTCCCGGTTCCCGAGTCTCGGCCTCTTCGCCCCAAATGTCCTTCATTTCTTCCCGCAGTTCGGCAACGCGGGCCTGCATTTCCGTTTGCACCCTGGTTGTTTCCGGATCGACCGGCCGCCGCAGCTGGTCGGCAAACAGCATGCGGTCGAACGCGGCACGCACGTTATCGTTCATCTTCACGTCAATGGCCGTGCCGGCAATGCGCCGGTACACTTCCAGCAACCATGTCTTAAACTTGTCGAACACGTTCTGCAGCTCCTTTACCGGGGCTTTACCTTCTGCCAGGTACCGTTCGAACGCCCGGGCAAAAAGCTCGCGCTGCTGAGTGCTCCACTTGGTACCGGGCACCACTGAATGCAGCCAGGTGTCAAAGTCGCGGCGCTCGGCCGCCGACAGATCGGCTTCGAATACATGGGCCAGTTCATGAGTTACCGTGGAAAAGTCGGGCGCTTCCAGCGCATGAATCATGGCGCGGCCATCGGCCAGGAACGACACGGCGCCCTTTTCTCCCTGGAATAGGGGCTGGCCTTCGTATAAAACCGCATTCCTCATACCCTCGGTAATTGGAATGCCGTGAACCGGGATTCGGGATTCGGGATTCGTGAGAATCTCTGCTTGCTCTACGCGCGCGCCGAACTTGCGGCCGAACTTTTCCATGTAGATCGGCAGGATCTTGTCGTAAAAGCCTTTCATCCCTTCGCCGCCTATTTTCAGTTCTAATCCTTCATAGGTGGCTTTTTGGCGTTTATCGGCTTTCATCTTTTCGCCCAGCTCTTTACCCACTGCGGCGTTAAGGTCACTTTCGTTGAAGGTGCCGAACTCATGCTTTACGCCGTCAACAGTCATGCCTTTGATATGATAAATGGTGCCTACTCGCCCATAAGTCACGCTGTCCATAACCTTGGAAATGTCATATCGTGCCGCCTGCTGTTCGCCAGTCGTCCAGGTCAGGCGGTCAAAACCGTTTTCGGCGGCCCAGCGCAGCATCCGCTTCATTGCCAGTTCGTGCCATGATTTGGTAAAAGGAGCGTCCGGCACATCTTTGCCGGCGCGGCGGTCCTGGTGCCAGTCGCTTTGCACTTCCTCCAGGTGCAGGATGCGCTCACCCGCGCCGCCGGTGCGCTCATTGAAACGGACGTGAGCCAAGATGTTGCTTTCATCAAAGTGTCCGCCGTAGTAATTTTTGCCAAAACCTTTATCCGGCAGCGTCAATAGAAGTTCCCGGTAATTCTCGCCACCCGACAATGCATAGCCGTCAAACTTAACTTTGCCTTTAATTTTTTCTTTAAAGAAAGCTAGTTCTAGTCGCTGCTTTTCAGTGAGTGGAGAGATAGGCCGAATCAGTTCTTCATACTGTGTCCACTCCGCATCGGTTAGCCCTTCTCCCTTCACCACTTCTTCAATCCGCACCTGATTGTCAGAAAGGAAACTCCACACGTCTTCTTTCGTAACCCGCTTCTGCACTGTCAAAAACTCATCCAGCCCGGTGAATGCAATCTCTTCCTCTTTCACTCCCGGCGTTTTGCGCAACTTGTTCAGCAGGTCGCCCGCGTTCCACTTTTCCTGCTGCAGCCCTTCGACTTCAGCCAGCACTTTTGAATAGAACGGCTGCACTATTCGGGATTCGGGATTCGGGATTCGGGATTCGTTGGCAGACTGAAACAAAGCTGCGCCCGGCATTGGTTCATCAGTACGGACGCCGGCGATGCGTTTGCCCACGTAGGCGTCCAGAGCCTCGCCGGCCACCTTGGCGCGGGCTGCTACCAGGGCAACAGCTGCATCAGCTTGTTCGTCCGTCGTGCCGAATGCTTCCTTGATATCCGTGCGCAGCCGGTCGGCGGTATAGCTTGGCTTGATCGTTTTCCCGGCGTCGGCAAAACGTTCAGCAACGTCGACCGGCTGCCCCTCGGCAATATCGTCCAGCGCTTTCCCCAGCGCCGCGCCGTGGGCCGTTGCCTGCTCAGTGTCCGGCATGAAAGGGTTCAGGTTTTCGCGGTGCTTTACGGTTTCGGCGGTGTCGATGGCGTCCACCACTTCGGTGGGCGCTTGCTGGCGCCAGCGGCCGTATTCGTGAATGCCGCCGAACACTCCCCCCAGGATCACGTCGACCGAACGGGCCACCGGGTCGAACGGGTCGAACATTTTGGCTTGATCGTCATAGCTGCGCCCTTCCAGCACTTTCTTGTTCAGGTAATCGGTGGCCGCACCCATGGCCGGGTTGGAGAGTACAAGGCCGATAGTCTGCGCCAGGGTTTTACCCGCCTGCGGCAGGGCAATCATGGCGCCCATAGTGGCGCCGGCGCCGACCCCCAGCCCGGTGGCGGTGGCGTCGTCAACATCGGCTTTCACCATTTCAACGCCGGTGTTCATGGCCATGATCCCG
>Ga0209416_1000593_pt1 | contig 35990 bp, 16 predicted proteins | sample RifGroF1_FD_184001 | JGI IMG/M metagenome (GOLD analysis project Ga0209416, IMG submission 184001) | Groundwater microbial communities from Rifle, Colorado, USA - Groundwater F1 (SPAdes) (version 2) | ecosystem: Environmental > Aquatic > Deep subsurface > Groundwater | place: Rifle, Colorado...
TGGCGTGTGGGTTTAGGAACAGGGATCGTTTCAGAAAGGCAATTCTTTTTCACTTTGGTGACTTAAATTTTGGTTTTTAGCTTTACACGAATGTCGGAAGCCCCAAAGAATATTCCATCGAGCGGCTCGACACGGCATGCCGCATGGCGATCTCGGAGCAGGCGATCAGTTATCGCGCCGTCAAAATGATTCTTGAAAAGGAGCGTGACCTTGTAGTTCTCAATGACGAGCGGAATCAACACACGCTTCCCTTCCACGTCCGCGTAGCTGCCGCTGTCGATTTTTATTTGGACTGATTTAACCCAGGTGTTGTCAGTGGCGGTTCCAGACGGCAGAAACGGACAAGAAACGCTTTCATCATCAGCATGGCTTGTTATTTCGATATTTGATACTAACTTCTCTAGCCCAGAGCGTCAACCTGGCATTATAATGTGTTACTGAGGCGGTGGCGCCAGCCAAGAGGAGCCAGTCATGTTATGGTATGCCGACATCCTGCCCGTTTCTGCCGTCTGCTTTATCGTGGCCGGTGTCTTGGTCAGCAGTGTCGATATTCGCAGCTTGACCATCCCGACGCTGTACTGGCTGGTGCCTCTGAGCGCTGCCCTGGTTGAGGCTGGACTAGTCGGCTGGCTGGTGCTATTCGGCCGTCTGGCTCAGGCTGGACTGGTACTCGTCCTGTTGATGGTGTTTCGTCTGGCGGTCAAGAAGCACTTTGGCCTCGGGGATGTTAAATTTCTGGCGGCGGCGACTGTGTCGTATGGATTTATTGGATTTTTTCTGGTGTTACTGCTGGCCAGCCTGGCCGGGCTGCTGATTGGCTTGCTAAAAGGGCTGTATCGCACTAAAATAGCCTTCGCGCCGTTCATGGCCTTTGGCCTGTTAGTGGTTTTACTGCTGTTCGACGTATTCATGGCGTGGCTTGGCCTTTCCTGGCTCTTGCTGGCCTGAAAAAGGGGATTGTCATGCTATCCAGACCGCGCTGCCTGTTGCTGATTGCGCTGCTTTTATCGGCTATCTGTGGCTATGCGCAGCGGATTACCCAGATGGATTTCCGCAACCAGCCGATTACCGACATCCTGATGATCGTCGCCGAGGTGGCCAAGGTCTCCATCGTGCCGGACGAGACGGTCAGCGGCAATGCCTCCTTTTTCTTCGCCGAGTCCGATGTCCGCATCGCCTTGCGTTCCTTCTTGAGTAGCCAGAAGCTGTTCATGGTGGAGGATCAGGGCATCATCTACGTGTCCAGGATTCAGGCGCAGGCCAATGCCGATGGCAGTTTTACCATGCATGCCGACGAAATCGACCCGCAGCAGCTGCTGCGCGCCCTGTCCCGGACGGCCCGTAAGACGATTCTGTTTGACGCCATGCCTCGGGCTACCGTTACCATCCACGCCGAAAATCTGGCGCTGGAGCGCATTGTCGAGATCATCTTGTTGCGCTTTCCGGAATTCCGGGTGGTGAGCTCGGCCGACAGCCTGTATGTCCGCCGGATCGAAACCGCTGCCCAGGGCCAGGTGCCGGTGCGGGGCAGCGGCATTACCCGCGACGCGGCCGGGCTCTACACGCTGGATTTTGAGCAGTACCGACTGCGCGAGGCTTTGGCGGCGGTGATGGAGCTGGAGGGCCGGGAGTACGTGCCGTTCATCCGGCTGGATACCATGCTGGAGCGGATGAATTTCGCGGCCAAGCCGTTTGAGGAAGTGATGCGCCTGCTTTTGGAGCAGGCTGGGGCCGATTACGAGGTCGAAGATGGCATCGTTTACATTTTCGAGGTCCAGCGGCGCGATATCACCAAGCGCCTGCGGCCCAGCCAGGTCCTGGCCATCCAGCACTGGCCGGTTCAGGATCTGGTGGCCTTGCTGCCGCAGGAATTGGCTAATACCGCCTTTTTCAGGGTGGATCGGCCTAGCAATAGCCTCATCCTGACGGGAAGCCAAGTGGAACTGGCGCCGCTGATCGATTTTATCGGCCAGGTCGATATTGCGCACGAGGGGCGGGTCTTTCAGGCCTTCCAGCTGGCTAATATCCTGGCCAAGGATTTTATCGCCCTCTGCCCGCCGCGGCTGTTCCCGATCGCGCCGATTCTGGCGCCCGATGTCTACACCTTCATCGCCATGGTCAACGATAGCAGCCAGGCCGAGATCGAGCGTCTGATTGCCTTGCTCGACGCCGCATCATCGGCCTTGCCGGTGCACTTGCGTTTCTTGCGTAATGAGGATTTCCTGAAAGCCCTGCCGCCCTCGGTGGTTGAGGACGAAGTAGTCGACTCCGGCGTCGAGGGACTGGTTTATTACATCGGGCCACCCGGCCGGCGTCAACAATTCCTGAACGAGCTCAGCCTGATCGACCGGCCGGTGCCGCAACTGCGTTACGATGTGCTGGTCCTGCATACTTCAACCGCCGCCGGCTTGACCTACGGCATCGACTTTGAAGCGCGCGAAAGCACGGCCGACGATGCCTTGGCGATAGTCGGCGCCTTTGAAGAACTCCTGTCCGTCAATTTCAACATCATCAGCGAATTGGGCGTCTATCTGGGCGCCGAGTTGAGCCTGAAGATGGCGGAGGACAATACCCGCATCTTCGTCGATACCACCATGACGGGCGTGGTGGGGCAAGATATCAAATTCCAGAATACCAGCACCTTTCGCTATCGCGATCCGGCGCCGGTCGATCCGGATACCGGCAATCCGGTCGGGGTCGGCGTTACCCGGGAGGTTACCTCCGGCCTGACCCTGACCATCAATGGCTGGATTTCCGGCGATGGCATGGTGACCATGACCATCGCGGCGGCGGTGACGGAACGCGGCGCGTCGACAGGCACCGATATGAATCCGCCGGAGACTTTTGAACGCATCGTCAATTCGCAGGTGCGCACCCCGGTTGGGGTGCCTTTGGTCATCACCGGCCTCATTCAGCGCAAGAAAGTGGTCAAGATCGTCAAAATCCCTTTCCTGGGCGATATTCCCTTAATTGGCGCTTTGTTTACCAACCGGGTGGAATCGGACGAAGAAACCGAATTTACTATCTACATCGTGCCGCGCCTGGTTCTGGATATCCAGAATGACGCTTCGGTCGCCGGACAGATGGCCGAGTTATACCAGCTGGTCGCGAATCGCCAATGAGTAGCCCGGCGCCGCTGTCCAGTCTTGATGAATTCGAGCCTCTGCCCACCGGCGCCGACCAGTACTCGCTCGAGTTCTGCGAGGAAAACCGGGTGGTGAAGGTCCAGGAGAGCGGCGACGCGGTGACCGTGGCGGCGCCGGTGGAGCTGGAAGCGGCCATCCTCGATATCCTGCGCCATCATCACCGACGCAAGGCCATCCGCTGCCTGCGGATTCCCCCGGCGGCCTTCGCCTCGGCCTTGGGCAAGCTGTTCGGTAATGAGCAATTGGCCAGCTACGACAGCCTGGAGGCCGATGGCGGCTTTCACCTGGACGAGCTGGCCGGCGACGCGCCGATCGTCAATTTCGTGAACGGCGTGCTAATCGACGCCATCCGCATGCAGGCCTCCGACGTCCATCTGGAATGCTTTTCCGGTTACGGGCAGGTCCGCCTGCGGGTTGACGGCAGCCTGGTTCAATTCGCCCGCTTTCCGGCCAGCCGCTTTCCGGCCTTGTCGGCCCGCATCAAGATCATGGCCAACCTGAATATCATGGAGAAGCGCCTGCCGCAAGACGGACGCGTCTCGGTCGACCTGGGCCAGGACAAGGTCGACTTGCGGGTATCCATCATCCCGATTGCCCGGGGCGAATCGATCGTCCTGCGTTTGCTAGGGCGAACCAACGCGCCGCTGTCGTTGACCGAACTGGGCATGGACCAGGCCATGGCCAGCGCCGCCGAGCGCATGCTGGCCTATCCGCACGGCTTGGTGCTGGTCTCCGGGCCGACCGGCTCGGGCAAGACCACCAGCCTGAACGCCATGCTGCGCCGCATCCAGTCCGATTCGCTGAAGATCATCACCATCGAGGACCCGGTCGAGTTCGTGCTGGACGGCATCGACCAGATTCAGGTGAACGAGGCCATCGGCCTTGGTTTCGACAGCCTGCTGCGGCGGGTCCTGCGCCAGGATCCCAATGTGGTGATGGTCGGTGAAGTGCGCGACGCCTCGACGGCCGAGCTGGTCATCCGGGCCGCCTTAACCGGGCACTTGGTGCTGACTACCCTGCATACCAACGACAGCATCTCGGTCATTTCCCGCCTGCGCAATATCGGCGTGGAGCCTTTCCTGATCGCGGCCGTGCTGCGCGGCGTGGTCGCCCAGCGGCTGGTCCGCTGCCTGTGCCCGCTCTGCTCGGTGCCCGACAAGCCCAAGCCGGCCGAGCTGGCCCTGGCCCTGAATCATGGCGTCGAGCTGACCACGCTGCGCCGGGCCGGCGGCTGCCCGGCCTGCGCCCAGAGCGGCTACAAAGGCCGCTCCGCCCTCTATGAGCATTTCCTACTCGACGAGCGCCTGGAAGAAATGATCGTGCGCAATGCCCGCACCGCCGAGCTGCGCGACTACCTGATCCAGGCCGGCATGAAGACCCTGGCCCGGGTGGGCTTGGAGCGGGTGGCGGCCGGCGTGACTACTATCGAGGAAATCGAGCGCGAGGTGGAGCTGTGAAGCGCTTCCGGGTCAAGTATCTGGACGCCGCTGGCCGCTACCGCCAGGTTGACCTTCAGGCCGACAACGCCCGCGGCTGCGAACTGCGCGTCCGGCAAGAGGGCAATACCTTCATCGCCTGCGCCGAAGTGGCGGCCGCCGCCGGCTCGGCTGGGCGGCAGCGTTATACCGCCGAGGACCTGGTCGAATTTACCACCGTCACCGCGGCCCTGTTGTCGGCGGCGGTGACCATCCGCGACGCCCTGGGCATGGTGGCCACGGTGGCCAACCGCCCGGCGGTGCGCGCCTTGGCCCTGCGGCTGGCCTCCGGCATCGACAAGGGCGAGGCCTTCGCCAGCGCCGCCGCCCGCGAGGGGCGCTGCTTTCCGCCGCTGTCCCTGGCCTTAATCGGCATCGGCGAGCGGACCGGCGACCTGGCCCGCTCCTTCGAGCGCATCGCTTCCTGGGCCGAGCGCCGCCACAAGCTGCAGACGGCCCTGGCCAATGCCTTGACCTACCCGATCCTGGTGATGAGCGTCATGGTTATCGGCGGCCTGGCGGCCGGCATCTACGCCTTGCCGCGCCTGAACGAGCTGTTCACCAGCATGGGCGGGACGGCGGCGGCCCAGTTGCGGCTGTCGATGGAGCAGGCCCGGGGCAATTTCCTGGGCCTGCTGGTATTCCTGGTCGGGCTGACGGTCGCTATCGTCGTCGCGGCCGCCTTGCGCCGGCGCAGCGAGCCGGCCCGCCGCCTGATCGACGGCCTTTGGCTGCGCCTGCCGCTGCTCGGCCGCTTCCTGAGCGATTTCAACACCCTTGATTTCGTGTTCGCCATGGAGGCCTTGGTCAGTTCGGGCATCACGGTTAACGAGGCCATGCTGGAAGCCAGCGACTCGATCAGCAACGCCGCCTATCGCGCCGCCGTCCTGGCGGCCCGCCTGAACATCAACAAAGGCTTGCCGCTGTCGGCGGCCTTCGCCACCCAGACCGTGTTGCCCGGGCAGCTGAACCTGTGGCTGAGCGTCGGCGAGCGCAGCGGCAACGTGGCGGCCGTCTTCAGCCGGATGCGGCTGTATTACGAAGACAGCGTCAGTAAATGGATTACCCGCTTCCTGGCCCTGATCGAGCCGGGCATGAGCCTAGTGGTGGGGCTGATTATCCTCTTTTTGATTTTTACCTTCATTATACCGTTCTTCAACGCCTATGGCTCGATGTTATGATATTTTAACAAGGGGGATTTGGATGATACAACGCAAGCGGGCAGCGTCGCCCCAGAAAAGACGCTTGATAGACTCGATCCGACGGCTGGGTAGGGGGAGTGCGAAGGCCGACGCCGGCTGGACCTTCATGGAAACCCTGATCGTCCTCGGCATCATCCTCATCCTGACCGCCACGGTGGCCTTCATGGCCATCCGCTACCTGGGTAAGGCCAAGGTGGTGGCGGTACGCAGCCAGATCGACGCCCTGGAACTGGCTTTGCAGGCCTACTATCTGGATTGCGGCTATTTTCCCACCCAGGAACAGGGCCTGGCCGCGCTCTGGGAAAAGCCGACACTCAGCCCGGTGCCGGACGCCTGGGGCGGGCCGTACATGGCCAAGCAGCTGCCGCGCGATCCGTGGGGGCGCGACTTCGTCTACCGGCTGCCGGGGCCGAATTCCCAGATGTACGGCATCGCCTCGTACGGCGCCGACGGCATCGAAGGCGGCGAGGGCGAGGCACTTGATATCACCTCGTGGTAGCCAACGGGGCGACCAGGGCTGGACCAGCCTCGACGCCCTGCTGGCCCTGGCGGTGTTCGCCATCATGGCGGTAGCCGTGGCCAGGTTGGCCCTGGCGGTGCACTCCAACGCGTCGGCCTATCTGGCCGCGGTTAAGGCGGCCATCGAAGGCCGGAACGGATTCAATGAGACGATCATCGCCTTCTTCCAGCCGCACTAGCTCGGCCGGCTTCACCCTGCTGGAGAGCGCCATGGCGGCCGTCATTCTGGCGGCCGTCGTCCTCATGCTGCTGTCCTTTTCCTCGGCCGTCATCAAGGCCACCGAACAGGGGCGGCGCCAGGCCATGGCGGCGGCGAGGGCGGCGCTGATCGACCGCAGCCTGCGCGTCGCCGTCGGCCGCGTCCAGCCGCCCTTCTGGCACCTGGCCTTCAGCCTGGCGGAAGGCGGCGCCGGCTGCAAACTCAACTACCTGGACGGGCTGGCGGACAACGAGCTGGCGCTGGCCAAGACGGCCGACGGCTTCCAATTGCGGCTGGGCGACGACAATTTGGATTTCGGCTCCTGCCTTCTGGGGCGGATCGAACCGATCATCGAGGGCGGCAAACTGCTAGGCTTGGCCGTCGGCTACGAAATCGCGGCTGAAGAATTTGTCACGCGGGCGCTGTTCGCCTCGTTCAGCCTGAGGAGCTTCGATGCGCCGGAATGAGGGCTCCAGCAGCCTGCAGGTGATGGCGGTGTTACTCTTGTTGACGGCCATCACCGGCGCCGCCGCCTTGTTCATCCTGAACGCCCGCAGCCTCGGCCGGCCTAGCCTGGTCGACCCGCTGGACGAAGAGCTGCTGGCCACCCTGGCCGAGTTGCTGCCTTTGTTCACGCCGGACGATCCGGCCCAGCCTGATTCCTTGCGCGACCCTGCCTACGGCTTCGCCAAGGACGGGTATCAGATTACGGTGCGGGAACTGTCCAGCCAGATTAACCCCAACTGGGTGTACCTGCGGCTACTGAGCGAGACGCCGCTGAGCGCTCTGTTTCTGAGCGCCGACGCCGCCGAGCGCCTGGTGCAGAGCCGCCTGGACGACGGCATCGCCACCGACATCGCCACTCGCTACGCCGATTTCTTTACCGAGACGGCCTTCGAGAAGTACCTGTCGGCCTATTCCTACCCAAATATCGACAACGCCGACGCCTACGCCATCGAGCGGCTGGTGCTGGATTGCACCGGCGACGGCGGGGCGGCCAACGTTATCCGCCAGGAAATGGAGCAGAAGCGGACGGCCGGCAGCCCCTTCAGCGACGAGGAGCTTGAGGCCTTGCTGAGCGCCCAGGCGCCGGATTTAGCCGGAATCATCGGCGCCCAGCCCAATTTCAACGTCAACTGCGTCGATCCCTTCGTATTGCGCTGCTTGTTGGCCTATCCGCCGCTGGAAATTCCCAATCCCGCCGCCAAGGCCGCCGCCCTGCTGGTGGTGCGGCAGACCGGCGCATTGACAGTCGCGCAGATTAGCACTATAAGTGGGCTGGAGCCCGACCATAACCTGTTCAACTGGTTGGGCGACAAGAGCTGGTTCTGGCAGGTGGAAATCCGGAACGACAGCCGTTATCTGCAGGCTATCCTGGGCCGATCCTTGCCCAGGTCAGGCCAGCTTGAGCCCGAGGCCGGGACGGGTAGCCGGGTATTCCTAATTTCGTGGCAGACAGGGGCGATCGATGCTGGTAGCTGACACTCATCAAAAAACCGATACCGACTCGCCTGCAACAGCCTGCGTCCCCGGCTATGTCTATCTTTCCAGCGACGCCTACCTGCTGCGCTACCTGCCGCTGCCGACCATGCAGCCGGCGCTGGTGGTCGACTACGTGCGTCAGCGCCTGCCGCGCCTCCATCCGGCCGATCCCAAGGAGCTGGCCTTCGACTACTGCCCGGCCGCCGACCAGGCCCAGCTGATTATCGCCCGGCAGGCCGTCCTCAAGGCTGTCCGGGCCGCCTATCCGAGCGCGCGGCCGGTCTGCCTGGTGAAAGGCTTCCGTCACCTGGCGGGGGATTTCAGCCGCATCGTGCTGGTCGACGGTTGGCTGGAGCTGGCGCACTACCAAAATGGCCTCTGGCGACTCGATGCGCGGCGGCCGTATAGCGAGGCGGCGCTGGCCGAGGCCATCGCCCAGTGCCCGGCGGCCGTCCAGCTGATCGGGCCGGACTCGTTGCCGGCCGGGGCGCGCCGGCTGGATCCTGTAAAGGTGCAGGTCAGCGGCTTTGAGGCCGCCCTGGTGCCCGGCAAGGCGGCCGCGCTCAGCTTCGACGCCCGCCGCGGTTGGTCCAAGGCCCGCTTCTGGACGCTGGCGCTTATCCTGGCCATCCTGCTGGGTAACGTCGTGCTGGCCTATATCCGCCAGACCTCGGTGCGGGCCGACGAGGCTTACGCGGCGGCCTTCCGGGCGGCCAGCGCCTTGCTGCAGGAAGCCCAGCGCCTGGAAACGTCGATTAAAAGCCTGGAAGCCGAGCGCCAGTCCGATACCCAAGCGCCTGCCCATCCCGGCTTCCTGCTCCTGCGCCTGGCCGGTTCCGGCCAGCTGGTGCAAGTGGTCAATTTTACCTACGAACGCGGCCGCTTCATCGTCCGCGGCAGCGCCGCCAACGCCATCCAGCTGGTCGAATACCTGAAGGCTGATACCGCTTTCGGCAACTTGAACCTGACCAATGTCCAGCTGCTGCCCGATGGCCGGGAGCAATTTTCTATAACCGGAGTCTTCCATGACCGCTAGGGAAAAGGCCCTCGGCACGGTATTCCTCGCCTTACTGGCCGTTTGCCTGACCGGCTTGAACGGCTACACCGCCCTGGGCGCCCGGCAGGCGGCGCTGCGCCGGCAGGAGCAGTACGAAGGCTCCCGCCCCCTGGCGGTGCGGGCGGCGGCCAGCATCGCCGAGGCCCGGGCCAAGCTGGCCTTACTCGAATCTCGTTCGCCGGCTCCCAGCGCATCAACCGACCCGTACAGCCTGGGCAGCGACGCCCGCCGCGTCCTGGAACGGGCCGGCGCCGCCATCAAGAGCTTTTCGCTGGCCGGAACGGCCGAGCGGCCAGTGCTGGAGACCGCCGTGCAGGCCGAGTCGACTTTTATGACGGCCTTCTGGCCGGTGCTGGACGCGGCCCAACCGGCCCTGGAGGTGGATAATTTTACGGTGACGGTCGGCCGCGACGCCCGGCTGGAAATCGTCTTGAGGATGGCTTATGCCGGCAGTGAGTAAATATTTGCCGCTGCTGGCGGTGGCGCTGGCCGGCCTGCTGCTGGTGGTGGGGTTGCCGATCTGGCTGGCCTATCCGGCGGCCGAGCCGCTGCCGGCCGAAGGCGCCGCCGCCGCTGTGTCGGCCGCACCCGACCAGGCGGCCGCCCGCGATTATCGGCCGATAGCCAGGCTCTTCCCCCGTCCGCTACCGCCGGCCCGCCCGGCCGATCCGGCTATTCCGGCGGCGGTGGCCGCGCCGCCCACGCCGCCGGTCCGCCAGGCGCCGGTCTTGAGCCTGCGCTACATGGGCAGCTCGGTGGACGAAAATGGCGCGCGCACCTATTACATTCGCAACGAGACCACCGGGCGCCGGCTGAACGTCGGGGAAGGAAGAAACGATGACGGAATTGAGTTTGTCGGCGAGAGGGACGGGGCCATCGTCCTGCGCATCGATGGCTTCGAGTACACGGTTCGCAAGTAGGCTGGCGCGCCTCGGCGCCGCCGGCCTGCTCTTGGCCAGCCTGGTTAGCCTGTCGGCCTGCGCCAGCGTCCAGGCCCGGCTGATGAACGCCTTTCCTTTTTACGGCATGGCGTATGACGACAACGGCCAGGCTGCCGCCGACGTCGAGGTTAGGCTGAGTGAAGAATTGGTAACCATGTCCGACTTCAACGGCCGCTTCGTCTTCAACGACATCCTGCCCGGCGACTACCAGCTGGTGGCCGGCAAACCCGGCCTGGAAACGCTGCGCCAAAGCGTCAAGGTTTCCGGCCAGGGCGACGTCCTCTATCTGCGCCTGGTGTCGCTTAACGGGCTGTATGTTTCCTTCACGGAAGAGTTCTGCGGCCGGCAGTGGCAGGCCGCCGCCGGCTACCTGGAACGCGCCCTGGCCATCGACCCGGCCTCCGGCTTGCTGCGCTACGCCCAGGCCAGCCTGCTGTATGCCCCGCTGCGCGCTGACCGCGACTGGGCGGCGGCCGAGGCCATCCTGCTGGCCCTGCTGGCCGAAGGCGCCCGCGAACCGGCCCTCTTCCGGCTGCTGGCCGACATCGCCGAATTTGACAAATTGGACATTCCAGCGGCCATCGACTACCTGAACCGTTACCTGCAGCTGGAATACGACAGCGCCGTGGTGGAGCGGCTGGGGCGGCTGCGGGGCGAGTAGGAGACAGCTCACCCTAAAAGCATTTTTAGCCGAATAATTTGATGATTATGCCGTTCTCGTCGCAGGTCAGGTAGTAAATAGTGCAGCGGCCAGCGCTGAAGGTCAAGGCCGAATGGCGTGGATGGTAAGGCCGTTGCTGTCGTAGCTCAAATAGTAAATACTGAGGCGTTGACCATCCAGGACGGCCCGGACTTGGACCCAGCTGTTGTTGGCGCCGGTCGGGTCTGCCAGTTCGGCGCTGGTCTGGATCTGCCCCCGGGCATCGAGGTGGTAGACGAGGCGCTGGTAGCCGTCCAGGTGCAGCCAGAGGCTGCTGCCATCCGGGAAACAGTCCAGGAGACGCGCGCCGCGCGGCACGGCTGGCCCGGGATTCACGAAGCCGGCGCTGTCGTCGGGGCGGGAAGGGGAAGTGGCCATTGCCTGCCAGGGATAGACCGTCGATCCGGAACGGACGGCCGGTACGGCTGTGCCGCCGACCATGGCGGTAAAAATCCGGTTCTCGCGCGGCCGCTCGTAGGGTATTTCCAGGCTGACCGGACCGCTCTCGCCCTGGACCAGCACGTACAGCGCTTCGCTACCGCAGAAGAAATCCTGGGGGATGGTGCCCAGGGGAAAGTTGATGCGCCATAACACCTCCCCAGCGCTGGAAAGCAGCAGCAGCGCGCCGTCGGTGAAGATCACTATCGAGCCCTGGGCGGTGCGGTTGAAGTAGTTGAGGCGTGGCGTCAAGCCGCTTACCTGCTCAAGGCTGGCCTGGTAGCGTCCGTCCAGGCTATAGACCATGATACGCTGCCGGTAAAAGTCCGGTACCAAGATATTTGCATTACTTACGGAAAAAAATAGCGGAAACCAGTTGTCGCCTGAGCGCATAATCTGGTTCGGCTCCGAACCGAAGGGCAGGTGGATGGCAACTCCATCCTCCGCCAGCAAAATCGGGCGCGCGATTACTATGGCGATAATGGAGATCAGAAAGAAACGGTTCCAGTTTTGTAACATCATGGAAGCAGATTAGCACGTGTTTGCCGGGTTGTCTATTGACGGAAGTCGCCAATCCTGCTTAAATGTTGGCACTTCATAGCTTTTCTACGATTTTCAGAATCCACCCACAGATCGAGGTTTACATGGCAAGGTATACATGGTTATTGGCAGTTTGTCTTCTTTTAGGCGCAACGCAGCAGAGTCAAGCCCAGGAAGTTACCTTGCCTGGTGCCGAACTGCTCTTCGAGTACGCCACGTCGGCCTTACCGGACGATGTTGTCGTCATTTGCGACGAAACGTCAATGACCTATGCCTTAATCTTGATCGATGGGCAGGTTGAAGTTTTAAGGTCAGATCCGACCCGGGCTGAAGGCTACGAAAAGCTTTTCATCCCCGGCTTGTGTGGACTAAGCGAACGTGTTGTCGAGCTTCATGAAATAAATATTATTGGTAATATATGGGAAGTGTATTATATAAAGGAAAATTCATTTAACGGACAGGACGTGCATCGCCTGTATTTCACTGGCCAGGGTGAGTTGGTGGCGGACAGCCTTGTCTTGAACCAAGGTTACCAAGACCAAACAATCCGGCAGTTGACCCTTTATCGGCACTCGCTCTGGAATCATTTCATGGCTCTGGAGCAGGCTGATCGAGTACTGGTGTACGGAATTGACAGAATCAACGAAACGCGCAGCGTCCGGGTGACAAGCCTGGCCCTGACCGGGATCAGCCGACCGTGGCTTGGCTTCTTCCCCGGCTTTGACGATACTGCCATGCTGGCCGTAGCGGATGCGTTACCGGATAACGGCGGCACGCGCCTGTCGGTTTACGGTAGCAGCGCTGGCGGCTTCAGCCCGCTCTTCCAGGCTGTTTTGCCGGGATTGTACCAAGCCTTTTCGTGCCTGCCGGCGCCCCAGGCAGGCCAGTTTGTCCTGGTTTGCAGCGACGCCGACCATTCCCGGCTGGTCTTTTTCAGCCAACAAGCCATCACCGGCCAGCTGGACTTGCCATACTGGGTGGATCGGGACAGCCTGCAGGCTGGCGATTCGGGCAACCTGTTGATCGGTAGTGCCGGCCAGTTGGCGACCTACGCCTTCCCCAGCGGCGACTTGCTGGAGCAGACCATGCTGCCGGCCGGCGCCTGGCCTTGCGTCCAACTGGTTGTGGACCAACCAGGCGGCCTGCGCATCACCGCTTTACCGTCAGATTTGGCAGAAGCCCTGGCCTGCCCGGCCACCTGGCTGCTACCGCTGCACCAGGCGGCCGGCCACCTTCGTTTTAACCCGATTACCAACCTGGCTACCTGGATTAACCCGGAACAGTTCGGCGACTACCTGGTTTTTCCACAGTATGTGCTGCAGTTTGCCACCGACCGGCCCGACTTCTGGCTAGCTGCTGTCGGCCGGCTGGCCGCCGACGGGGTAGTGCAAGCCTTTCTGCTGACAACCGACAATCAGTTGCTGGCGCTTGGCCAGCCGGACGCCGCCCGTTATCCACTGTACCTTGAAACCGCCGGCGCATTTGTTAACCAGGGCTGGCTGCAGCCGATTATGCGCAATACCGGCCAACCCGCCTTCTGGATAAGCGACTGGCCAGCTTCGGACCCTGCCAGTGACCACGAGCTGCGTTTTTATGCAGCCCACGCCGGGAGGCCGTGATTATGAAGAAAATATTTATATTACTTGCTTTCATGCTCCTTTCAAATGACTTGTTTGCCCAACAGACGCTATTGGATGCTTTCCATGATTCTGCCCTTGAAAAGGCTATAGGTATGGGAAGTGGAGATGGTACAATATTTGCAGCAGATACTTGTGATGTTGTAGTAGGGGTGGGCAGCGGAGCTTATTCAAATGGCTATGTCGGACCATCTGGCGCCTCCTTCACTATCAGTAAAGGTGAGGGGTCAACCGAGGAAGAATCCCGTAGTTGGTCTTTACAGTATACTATAAATGGACAATTACGTAGTTTTGCAGGTAACACCAATGGAAGCTTTTCGACACCGACTTTGAATTCTGCTTTTACTTTGTCCTATGATTTGAATTTATATTCAACTTATAGTTACGGCACTTATTCACTTTGCCATTCCTACAGCCTCAGCATCCAACTGGACAATACCGCTCCAAGCATCGGCTGCACGCCCCAGGCTTATAACAATGCAGCTAGCGTTACTGTCCCGATCTCTACCTCGGAGAGCCAGAGCGGCCTGGCCAGCCTGGCCTATCGTCACAAGATTGGTTCAGGCAGCTATTCAAGCTGGACTTCGACCACCGCGGCCAGTACCAACGCAGTGTTTACAGCTGAAGGGCTGTATACCCTGCAGGTCAAAGCTACCGACAAGGTAGGTAATGAAAGGACTACGGATTATACTTTCCGCATCGACCGGACCTTGCCTACCATCGCCCTCGCCGGTCCGGATTATGTCAATCCATCATCCCCTCCTGGCGACCGCCTTGAGACTATAACCGCCAGCGATAGCCTGAGCGCCCTGCAAAGCGGTTACCCCCGGTACCGTTGGTCGCTGAACAACGGGGTTAGTTGGATAAGCTGGCAGGTCGGCAGCAGCATCGTCATCCCCAGTTCTGATGGCTTATACCTTATCGAAGCCGAGGCGGTGGACAACGCCGGCAATCGGGCGGTGGCTAGTAAGCAGGTATGGGCCGATTCAATTGCCCCGACTGTACAAATCGAGGTCCCGGCTTTTAGCAATGCAGCCAGTGTGTGGGTGGGGCTAATGGCCGAAGATAGAAGTAGCGACATTGCCAGCGGCTACCCTCAGTACCGCTACGCCGGCCAGGACGGCCTATTTTCGGCCTGGACCACCGGTACTTCCTTTACCCTGGATATCGCAGACGCTTACAGTATCCAGGCCAGGGCCGTTGACCGGGCCGGCAACAGCCGGCAGGTTCAGCGTAATCTGATAATCGACCGGACCCCACCGACCATAGCCGGCTTCACGACGGACGCCTGGACGTCTGGCTTGGTGGCATTCTCCAACATTCAACTGAGCGATCCGCTGATCGGCGGCGTGGCAGCCGGCATAAGCGACATCAGCTGGACGGCCACGCCACTTGGCGGCCAGGAAGGGGATCGGCAGGTTCTACCGGAAGAGGCAGTCTTCGAGAATGGTGTATTGTCCTTCGCGGTTCAGCTAGCCGAGGCCGGTACCACAACGTACACCCTGTATGTCCGCGACCAGGCCGGCAATCTGGCGGTAGCAACCCATGTAGTCACCTTGGATACTAGCCCACCCTCCATCCAGCAATTCATCGCTCCTGCCTGGACTACTGGTGCCGTCAGTTTCAGCGGCATTGTGGTGAGTGATCCGCCGGGCGGGAACAACGCTGCTGGAGTCGAATTAGCTGGCCTCAGCTATTCGGTTAGTCCGCTTGGCCAGGCGGAGACCACGCCGCAGGCTATGCCGGCCGAGGCGGTCTTTGCCAGCGGCCGGTTGGCCTTTAGTCTGGATTTGGCCGGGCAGGGGGCTGCCGTCATTCGGCTGCATGTTCGGGATCGGGCTGGCAATGAGGCGGTGGCTGAAACGACCACCCAGGTGGATGCCGGCGCGCCCGAATTCCAGTTAAGCGCTACTGGTTTGGCTCGTTTGCAAGCCGGCTTGTATCAGGTAAGCGCCTCTATTACCGACATCAGCGAATTGCCTGGTCAAGTGGCAGATCAGGCTGGCGTGGCGCCGGATGGCTGGTTCTGGGCGGTGGATACCGGTAATTTCATCCCTATCAACGTTGTCTACAGCAATGCCGGCTTCAGTCGAGAACTGTCCTTGTCGGACAATCTGGCCGAGGGGACTCATCAACTGCACTTTTATTGTAAGGATGGAGCTGGCCGCCAGTCTGCCACCCAGTCGGTCAGCTTCATTCTGGACAAGACCCCTCCCAGCCTGGTGCTGCCTGCTGCGGCAGCCAGGCAGGAAGACTTGGCTGGCTGGACACCACAAACCACCCATCTGGCCAGCGCCACCGATGACAATGGTCTTGCCAGCCTGACCTATCGCCTGGAGCGCAAAAGTGGCCAGGTTTGGATTGATCCGCTGAGCGGCCCGGTAGCGGGTACCGGTATCGTTTTTCCTGGAGAAGGCGTCTACCGCCTGACTTTGACCGCGGTGGACCAGGCCGGGAACCAAGCCGACGCCACCTGCTTCCTGCGCCTCGATAATAGCCCTCCGGCCATCAGCCTGGTGGCCGGTAACAATTCGTTCTACCGGACGGTGCCGGCGCAGGCCCAGGATGATCAAAGCGGCGTTGAGCCTGGCAGTTGGCAATGGCGTTCCGCTGCCGGTACCTGGGAGAACGGCCAGGTGGCCAGTGGCCTGGCCGATGGCAATGCCGTGGTCGTGGAATTCACCGTCCGCGACCAGGTGGGTAACCAAGGATCGGCCAGCTTCACGGTTCCGATCGATACTACCGGTCCGGTCCTGACATACAACCTGACTGAATTCATCCAACCCGCTGGTTTTTTAACCATCAGCCAAATTGATGCCAGCGACAATACTCTGGCCGGTATTGCCGGCAGTGGCGTTGACCGTATTCAATATCGGATTGATGATGGCCCGCTGCAGGCTCTGGCTGACTGGCCGGTGCTTGACAGCCGCGCTGTGCCGATTGGCAACCTGGCGCCTGGTCTGCACCGCCTGACGCTCCAGGCACTCGATGCCGTGGGCAATCCCGGTTCTCCGAATGTGCAGACCTTTACCGTGGACAACCAAGCTCCGGTTTTGACCAGCTTGGAGTTGACGCAGGCCGGCTTGCCGGTGGGCGAGCATGATGTCTTGACCACCGCCGCCTTCAGTGTAGCGCTTGCGGCCACCGATCAGGCCGGCAGCGATCCGGCGGCCGGGCTTGGCCAGGTAGCGGGCTGGTTCTGTCAGGTCCGCGGCGATCTCCTGCCGGAAAGCAATGGCCTGGCGGCCCTGCCGGAGAGCGCCAGTTTTTCCGCTGTATCGCCGCTTACTTTGGGCGGCCTGACCAGCGGCCAAAATTACCTGTATGTCTGGGTGAAGGATGTGGCCGGCAATGTGTCCTCCTTCCGCCGCTTGCTGGAGGCCGATGGGCTGGCGCCGCGGTCCCCGACGGTCAGTTCCAGCACCCACCGGCGTTGGACCAACCAACCGGGCGATGCCGTCCCGTTCAACAACGCCAGCTTCCGCATCCAGCCGAATGAGACTGGCGCCACTGGGTTACGCGGTTATCAGTGGTCGTTGTACTGTTCTAATGGCAACCAACCCCTGTATACCGGTAAAATCGATAGTGCCGGTCTTGCCTGGCAAACCTTCGAGAATCTGGCGGACAACCAACCGAACGAGTATTACCGCTTCAGTGTCCAGGCAATCGGCCAGAACGGTCTGGCCAGCGCCAGCTTTGATTACCTTTTCCGGATCGACTCGACTCCGCCGATCGGTTTGCGTCTCTATGCCATGCCGCAGGCGGACGTGGCCGCCTGGCATGCCGAGCCACAAGCTACCATCAGTTGGCAGCAGCCGGCTGACATGACCGGCGTGGCGGCCTACTATTACCGGGTCGGCCTGAATGGTCCGATTGCCATTCCGGCCGCCAACCAGCTGCCGGATACCAACTGGAAAATCTGCTTTAACCGCCGTCTTGACCTGGCCTTGGCTAGCATGCTGGCGGACGTCGGGCGCGCTACCGGCACCTTCCATGTTCAGGTGTTGGCGCTTGATTACGCCGGCAATATCGCCGCGGCCATCCTGCCTATCAATGTCGATTTTGCCGCGCCCCGTTTTGCCAGCCTGGACAGCACCACCAGCTTGTGGATCACGCCGGAAACGGCTACCGCCAGCGCCAACCTGACCTGGGGCAGGCTGGAAGATCAGGGTAGTGATATGGATAGTCTGGATATCCTTGTCCAGGCTGTTTCCGGGGCCGCCTTCGGTAACTTTGCCAACCGGCATTACTTCCTCGATCAAAGCCAGGATGAAAACCAGCCGCCGCCGCCCACCAGTTTGGTCTTATCCAACCTGGCAGTAGATACCGTCTATGGCGTCATTTTGACGGCCACCGATACGGCGGGCAATAGCACTGTCTTGCGCGGCAGCTTTGCCTTGGGCACTGTCGACATGCCGGCCGAGCTCCGTTATCCCTATCGGCAGGATCATGGCGCTATCAGTCTCGAGGCCACCCGCCTGGAAGGCAATGGCCCAGTCCGCTACGAGTTTGCCCGGCTCAATCTGCCGGCCGGCCTGGAGCTCAGTCGCCTGGATCTGGCGGCTGACGGCAGCCAGGTCTGGACGAGCTTGACCAGCCTGGCCGCCGGCAATCAGCCGGAGGACTTGACCATTGCCGAGGACGGCAGTATCGCCAGCCTGCGCACCAGCCTGGCGGCTGATCCGGTCTACGCCTTTACCCTGAATGGCTTCAGTTTCCGCGCCAGCGGTTTCAGCTTTTCGGCGCAAACCGGCCTCGCGGCCCAAGGCGTGGTCCTGGAGCGTCAGGCGCTGGGCGTCGGAACGGAAGCCAGTACCCTTCTGACGCAGGCCATCACTATCGGACCCCTGGCCATCGGCGACGCCCCTGGCTTCAGTCTGGCGGGCACCAGCCAGGAGAGCGTGAACTGCTTTACGGCCCGGGCCGCAGCTGACCTTCCGCCGTCCGGCCTCTATGCCATCAGCCCCGCCAGTGGCCTGCGTCTGGATGGTAACAGCGAGCGCTTGACGTTTACTGACGCCAGCAGTGTCACCTTCGATGCCAGCTGGTTTGCCGCCGCGGGCATCGACCTGGTGGTAGGCCCGGTGGTTGACGAAAACGCCAGTCGCCTTATCCCGTTGGTGCTGCCGCGCTTCCTGGCCGGCGGTGTGGAGCCGGAAGCCAGCCTGCCGGCCGGCGAAGCTCCCGCCTTGACGCTTTTGCGGATGAGCGATACCACCTACCAATTGCGGCAGGCCAGCTTGCGCGGCCCGGAGTTGGTGGTCTATGAAGCCTGGCTGAATCTGCCCGGCAATACCTCCAACCCGGTGGTGCTGCGCAACTTCATCATCGATGGCCGCACCGGCCGCGTCCGCACCATCGCCGGCCAGTTCAGCTGCACCAGTTTTACGGTTATTGGCCCTCAGGGGCAGACTGTGGTTCTGGATAATTTCAGCTTCTCTCCATCTGGTCAGTTGATTGGCCACGGGCAGGCAAGCGCCGGCCAGAGCCACTGGAATATCAATAATCTGGTTATTACCGACGCTGGTCCGGACTGGAACATCGGCGCCACTATCAATGAACCATTCTACGCGACGGTTCATGGTTTCTTGATAAGTAGCACGTCAGCCAGCCTGAAGGCGAATGGCATGCTTCTGGCTTCGGCCAGCCTGACGTACGCCGGCGCCGACCGCACGGTCAGTCAATTGGGCCTGGCCAGCGATGACGGCGGCCTGAGCTTCAGCCAGGTCTGGCAGGACGGGCAGGGGAGCGAATCCTTTTTGATCGATCTGCCGTATGGCGACGAGCTCAGCCTGCGGCAGCTGCGCGTTAGCGCCAGCGGCGTCAGCGCCGAGTTGACGCTACCCGTGGCGGCCGGTCTGTTCCCGGATTATACCAGCGGCCAGCTGGTCTTCCCGGCTGCTCAACTGGACGCCAATGGCGGCATCGCCGCCAGCCTGACCAATGTACGCCTCCGCCTGGCCGGCTTTACCGGCGTGGCTGGCACTCTCAGTTTTGATGGCTCGGCGTTGGCAGTAGCCAATCTGCAGCTTGATCTGCCAGCCGGATTCTACGATGAGGCTGACCAACCGTTGCTTCACTTGGAAGGGCTGGAGGGCGGCCGCCTAGGAGCCGCAGGCTGGACGGCTGGTTTCAGCCTGACCAAGGCAGTCGAGTATCGTTTTGCCGACTGGGTGGTCTATTTTGATACTATCGGCCTGGATATTAATGGCCAGGCCGACGATGGCCAGACGGTTGATGGCCTGGGCGGGGCGGCCTTTTTGGCCGTGCCGCTGGCTAGCGGGGCGTCTTATGTGTCGTTCCCGCAGTTCCGCGTTCTGGCTAATGGCAGCGTCAATTCCGGCCTGGCCGCCACTGACGCCAGCCTGCCGCTGGCCGGCTGGCCGGTTCAGCTGGATACTGCCTGCCTGGCGCCAGTCAACGGCGGTTATGAACTGACCGCCGCGTCTTCTTCCATTCAGGCTACGCATATCGAAATGCCGATTTTAGTCATTGGCGCCTTGCGGATTGGCGCCAATGGCCAGTTGCTGGCTGTTCCCAGTAATGTGATCGATAAAGGCTTCCTGTCGTTTAACGGTTACCAAGTCCAGGCCACCAGCATCGCCATCGATCACGATCAGCTACTGTTGGGAGGCCGGCTGCGCCCCGACTGGTGGCCAGCCAATCAAGCCATCAGTTTCCCGGCCGGGAAACTGCGCCTGCTGGCCGATGCCTCGGTGATCGCCTTGCAGACAGTACCTGCCGCTACCTACCAGTTCGCCGGCTGGACCATCGCTGCCACGGATATCGACTTTGCTCAACGCCGCATCACTGTTGGTGGTAACACCGTCACGCACCGTGGCAAAGCCATCCCTCTGGGAAACTTGGTTTATGCCACCGAAGGCTATCTGTTGCGCGGCGCCTTTAGTCAGGAACGCAGCCAGATGGATATCTTTGGCAGTCAGTTCGAATTAATTGAGACCCGCTTCGACGAGAATGGCTTAGTCAGTCGCGCTTTTTTGACTCTGCCGCCTAGTCTTGGTGGGTACAGTATACTATTTGACCGCATTGGTCTGTTTCCGGACGGTAGCTTCACCGTGGAGACTACCGTCCCGCGTTTTGCTTTCAATGTTGGCGGCTTTGATTTTGACTTTGAAGACATCTGGTTGGGTGAAGCCGGGTTGCGCGTCGGTAAGGCCACCATCACTTTGCCGAAGGAAGCAAACTACACTCAGATCCGGCTGGCCGGGTTGACGGTTCTGTCGGATGGCAGATTAGAGCTAACTAATGCCAGCGTCGACCCCTTCCAGCTGTGGAATATGTGGTTCGGCATAAATCAGATCAGTATTGCCAACAATGTTGTCTCTTTCCAGGGCTTTGTTGGCTTGCCCAATAACCCGGAACTCGGGGCTTTGGCCGGTCGGCGGGTGGCTATCAAGGAATTCCTCATCAGTACCGCCGGCGTAATCCAAAAATTCGATGTTCGCTTGGAGGGGGACTATGTCTTCCCAATAACTGAAGGCGTTTCGCTGCGTGTCAGCAACTTTGGCGTTGTCTACCGGGATAAATCCCCCCGACTGGTCTTGCAGCAGGGCACGCTGATTTTCCCCCCTGAATTTTTCATTGACAATGCGATCATCAATATGGTGGAATTCAACCTGGCTACCTGCCAGTTCAATTTCAGCAGCCTCCAGGCCAACCTGCAGAATTGCGTCCTGGAAAAATGGGGCATGCGCTTCGAGCTATCCATGGTGGAGCTGATCATGGCGGCGCCTCTTGATGATACCGATCCTCTACAGATTAGCGGCTTTGGTCTGGCTGGCAGAGTTATCTTGCCGACCGATCCGGAAAAAGTGCCAGCCTGCCTGGCTGGCGCTATTATCCAGTTCGGCTACGACCCCGACGATCCAGACTCCGGCGATTTCCGGATCGGCCTGGATGGCAAGCTCCAAGCCTTCAGCATGAACATGACCGGTCTAAGCGGCAGCCTGGCCCCGGCTACCGATTGGCTGACGCTTGACAACGGCAGCCTGGGCATCAAAAAAGTTGAAGGGACAGATGATATCAGCCTGTCTATCGGCGGCCGTTTGCAGTTTACACCCGCCGCACCGGCTGAATTGCGCGGTGCCAGCATTACTCTTACCTCGTTTGTGTTTGATTTCGAGACTCTCAGTTTGGTGAAACTCGAGGCCGCGGCGGCCGGCCTGAGTCCGCAGCTCTTTGGGTTACGTACACAAGGCGTTGGCATCAAGGTGACTTGGACGGGTAATCCGGCTGACCGTCGCATCAGCCTGACGGGTTCCATTCTATTGCCTTCAAACATGCCCGCAGGGCTGGCCAATCAGCCAGCCACCATCAAGGAACTGACCTTTTTCCTGGACGGTGTGACGCCCCCAGTGTTTGAAGCCAACTTCTATTCGGATGCTGGAGTTGCCTATGACGCCATCGGGCAGATTCAGTTCTGCAACAGCAGCCTAGTCGCCAGCCTGAAACAGGGTGTACTTGATATTTCGATGGCTACCCAGCTCATCCTGCCCTATGCTGATTTCCCGCTTGATACCAGCGAGAAGACCGATCTGGTTTGCGATGCTTCCATGCGCTTCAATACCAGCACTGGCCTGGATTACATCAGTGCATCAATTTGGGTTCCAGATACAGTGCTGTTCGAAAGGCTGCCCTTCAATCAGGGGCAAATCAGCTTCAAACTAGAGCCCGGTCAGCCCCTGCGCATCGGCTTGGCTGGTCAGCTTCTCTTGCCGGCTGATTTCCCGTCTGGCCTGGCTGGCTTGCCGATAAACGCCAGCATTGTCTTTGATACTAACGGCGCTATCCACGACTTGGATGTGGCCGCAACGGATATCAAAGTGGACATTTTTGACGGTAATGCTAGTATCTTTGCTGGTTCCGTCAATTTGTACAAGGGTACTGCTTATAATGAAGTGATTGTGGCCATTGCCGGAAAGTTGTGCCTGAAGAGCCCTGACCTGCCACAAAGCGTGCGCGACGCGTATTTCGTCATAAACATTCTGGAAGTGTCCACCATGCTTGGCTTGACTGATTTCAGCGCCGGCATCGTGGCGAATTCTCCGGTCACCTTCCCCCTAATGGCAGGCGTCACCGCCAGTATCGAGAGTCTCCAGCTAGACATGGCTGGTTTCAGCATCGAGGCATCGGCAATTTTGGACAACACCTTCCCGGTTGGCTTGGCTGGAGCCAGCTTTAGTTTGTCCCCATGTTCTATTGCCTGGAATGGTACTATTCGGGCTCTGGCCGGCGGCCTGGAATCTACCAGCTTTGATCTTTTCGGCTTTCAGGTGAGTATCAGCCATCTCTTCCTCACCCCAACCGGCGTCACCCTAGAAAGTTGCTCCGTTACCATGCCAAGTAACTTTGGCAGCATGGCCGGCCGGCAAGTTGGAATCAAGGATGCCGGCTTTGACAGCGTTACCGGCGATTTCTACGGTGAGTTTGTCATCCCGGTGCTGGAAGCCGAATTCGCCGGCTTCCGGTTGGCTCTGCACAAGCCGGATTTTGATCAGTCGATCAGCACCATTTCCTTCGAGAAAGCCATCCTGACCATGCCGGCCCTGGTGGGCGGCGGTACCCTCGAACTGGCCGGCGTCAGCCTGGGCGGTGCTGGCCTGAGCATTTCCGGCGGCAGTTTCCGCATTCCGGACTTCAGCCTGGCCGGCGGCTTGGGCTTCTCCAACATTCAGGCCGTTTTCACCATCTATCCTACCCCCACTGCCGACGGTGAACGCTATACCATCGGCGGCGGCGCCACCATGACGATTCCGGGAGCTGGCGCCTTTACGGCCGAAATTACCTTCTCCAACAAGTCCGCCGTTTACCCGATTGGGTTGAAACGGGCTTTCTTTTCCTACTACGCCAGTACGCCTGGCATCGTCCTTGGCGCCACCGGGTTGGCCCTCAACGGTATCCGCGGCGGCATTGCCTTTGGCCCTGTCCAGCCAGGAGAAATGCCGGACCAACTGAAGCCATATTTCAGAAATGGCATGCGTTTGCAGTTGGGCCTGCGCCTGGTGGACGTGGCCACGATCGGTAAGGTGACGCAGGCTGATGGCGATGTCTGGGTGGATGTAGCCGACTGGACCTGGGCTTTCAACGTCGACATGACCATCCTGAAAGGCACGCTGGATCTGACCGCCAACGTGCAAGCCGTGCTCAGTACGCGCGGTTTTTATGCCGGCCTTCATATCGGCTTGCGTTGCGTGCGTGGCGAGCTTGAGCTACGCATCTTCTCCCCGGACAAAAAGCGTACCTTGCTGGCCGGTCGGGGCCTGCTCCAGTTTGGATTGCCCCGCGGCGGCCTCATCAGTAGCGACTTTTGGAACGTCTATATCCCCGACCAGGACCTCTGGTTACCTGGCCTGCAGGCGGAATTCGGTGACTTTACCAATGGCGAGCGTGGCTTCAAAGGCTTTGTGACCTTGCCGGTTGTCAATCAGGTGGGTGTCTTCGTCAACCAGAGCGGTGTGCTCGATTTTGACGTCAATGATCTGGTATTGGTGACTCCCAGCCGGGCCGCAGCCAGCGCTGCGCCTATCGGCCAGACCGCCGCAACCGTCACCCGGCTCGGACTGGATCAGGCTGGCCTGCAGGTGGCTGACCGCCGCTTCCTGGCCGCGCCTGCCCTGGACGCGTATCAATTCTTCGTCCCGGCCAATCCGTCGGGCCTGCCTGCCAATCCGCTCTCCTTGGTTGGCTCCAGCTCCAGGCGGCCCACCGCGGCCAGCGCCACCGAGCTTCTCGCCAGCCGCGCCAGCGGCAACCGGGATCCTGCTACCAATGCCGTCCCGGCCTACGAGCGTATCATTTTCCTCCTCAGTTACGCCGAAGGCGACCCGGAGCTGGTTATCACGGCTCCGTCCGGTCGGCAATACCGGCCAGGCGATGCCGCCGTGGAGACCCAGTACCTGCCCAATGCCATATTCTTCGCCATTACCGACATGGAAGTAGGCGAGTGGCGGGCCAGCGTCTCCGGCGTGCCGGAAGGCAGTTACCGCCTGCAAGGCCTCACCAAGGAAAGCCTACCGCGCCTGATTCTGACCGAACCGGCGTATGCCGACACCCAGGTGCAAGGTCTGATCGACATCTCCGGCACGGTGGACCGCGCCGACGGCATCGTCAAGATTTTCGCCTGTCCGGCGGACAGCGAACTGGGCCAGGAGATCGGCCGCCTGGCCATCCAGCCGGACGGCAGCTTTAGCGGCCGCCTGGACAGCAGCCTGCTCGAAGACGGCGGCTACCGGCTGTACGCCTGCCTGGAAGCCGCGCCAGACGTGGCCGAAATGCGCGTCGCCGCGCCCGGTTCCATCTTGGTGGACCGCTCCGGCCTGGGGCTGGCGCCGCCCGGCCCGTTCTATGCCGCCGAGACCGCTCCCGGCACGGTCAGCCTGCGCTGGGAAGACCCCAATGGGGCCCTCAGTAGCGGTTATTTCCTCATTACCGAGAATCATACCTGGGGCGGCCGTACCCGGCAGTACCTGGGGTGGATGGACGAACTGGTAGTGCCCGGTTTCCTGCCGGGCGACGAGGTGAGCTTCAGCCTCCTGGCCGTGGATACGCGGCACAATGAGAGCCTGCCGTGCGCCCCAGTGCGCCTGCGCATGGCCGCGCCGGCGCCGACGGTCAACCAGCCGGTACCGCTGCACAGCCAGCTGGCGGTGAGCGCCGAAATCGGCGGCGTAGTCTCCGGAAACCTCGAGTACACGCTGGGCAACTATGCGGCCAGCGCCGACGCCAGCCGCTTCATCATGGCCCGCCCCCTGGCGCTGCCCGCCCTGCCGGCCAATCCGGACGAGGCCGCCGCTCCGGTCACCGAAGATGCCGTGCGCCGCCTCAGCCTGCGCTTTAGCGAAATGGTGGCCGAGCAGGCCGGCGCAGCCAGCTTGGCCTGGACGCTGGCCCTGCCGGACGACTTGGCGCCGGGGACCTATACCGTGCCATGCGAGCTGTTCAACATGGCCAATGCCTCAGGCGCGGTCGCCTTCGACCTGGTGCTGACCGCCACCTGCCCGCCGGTCAGTCTGGACAGCGTCTGGCCGGATAGCTGGCATAACCGCGCCGACCAAGTCCTGGAACTGCGCGGTTCAGGTTTCCTGCCTGGCACCCGCGTTTTCCTGGATGACCGGGAAATGGCCCCGGCCGCCGAGGGCCGCTCCAGCGGCAGCCTCAAGCTGACCGCTCCAGCCGGCCTGGCCGGTGGCCAGCACTGGCTGCGCGTGGTCGGCGCCGATGGCCAAGAAGCCAGCTTGGCCGTTCAGGTACGCGCTCCGGACTGGCAGGCCAGCCTGCATGCCGCCTATGTGGAAGTCCAGGCCGGCGACCGGGCCGACTTCATGCTCAGCATCCTGCCTCTGGAAGGCTTTGATAGCAGTGTTACCTTTACCGTTAGCGGACTACCGGCTTTCTGGCTGGCCAGTCTGCCGCCGGTAGCTGCCGGCCAAACCGGTTATCTTTCGATTCAAACCGCGCCAGACAGTCCGGCCGGCAGCTATCTTCTGCAACTCGAGGCCCCTGGCAGCCGATCCCTGACCATGGAAGTCCGCGTTTCGGACACTCCGGTCGGTCCGGTGTTGACCAGCCTTGAAAAAGCCAGCGCCTATCCCGGCGAAACGGTGTCGCTCTACGGTTATGGATTTGGCGCTTCCGGCAGCCTCAACCTGGGCGGCTTGGACTGTCCGGTGCTGGCCTGGTCGGCCAGCGCCGTGCGCTTCCAGGTTCCCGACGCGGCTGTCTCCGGCGCCTTGGTCCTGACGCGCGACGGCCTCGCTTCCAACAGTCTGGCCTTCTCGGTCAGTCAGCGCGGCTTCAGCTTGCGTCTGGAAAGCGCTGAGCTGGCCGTGCAGGCCGGCGACACGGTGGCGCTAACCCTGGCCGTAAGCGGCTACGCCGACAGCGTCAGCCTGAGCCTGGCGGCCGACGCCGCGCTGGGCTCGGACTTGGCCGTCAACCCGCTTAACCTGGTTCCCAACGGGCAGGCCCGTTTGAATCTGCGCCTGCCGATCGACTTGGCAGCCGGCAGCTATGAGATTCGCATCGCCGGCCAGAGCCGCGGCTTCCTGGCCTCGGCCACGCTGCGCCTAGTAATTGGCGCCGGTTTTGACTTTATTACGGCCGCGCTGCCCCGCGCCATGCAGGACAGCGCCTATCGGGTTGCTTTGGCTACCGAACACGGCCAGGCGCCGGTATCTTTCAGTATCATGAGCGGCGCTCTGCCGCCGGGTCTCAGCCTGAGCGCCGAAGGGGTGATTCAGGGTCGACCAGCGGAGGCTGGCGCGTACGAATGCCGCATCGTCGCGACCGATCAGGCCGGACGCCATGTCAGCCATGATTTCAAGCTGGCGGTGGACGGCTCCGGCTGGACCACCATGCACCGCGATGCGGGCAATAGCCGCTACAGTGCCAGTCCCGCGCCGGCTGATGGCCGGATCGCCTGGAGCGCCAATCTGGGGGCTCCGGCTCAAGGCTTGATCAACGGCGGCAACCGGCTGTGGGTGCGCCTGGGCGGCGACACCCCCGGCTTGGCGGCATATAGCCGGCAAGGCGCTTTGGAGTACCGGCTGGAAGGCGCGGTCAGTTGGCTAGCCTACGCCGGCGGCACGCTGTATACGCTGGAACCCGGCGCCGGCCTGGTGGCGCGCGCCCCGGAATCCGGCCTGGAACGCTGGCGGCGCGATGACGCCCTGGACGTAGCCACCGAAGGCAGCGTCCTGCTGGTGCGCACCGCCACTACTGGGTTGTTGCTATCCGCCCATGACGGCAGTTTGCTGGCCGAAGGGCTGGCGCTGCCGCCCAACCTGGCCGACACCGTCTGGCTGGGCGATAGCGGCCTGTTCTGGCAGGGCGACCAGCTGCGCCGCTTGACCGACGGCAGCCTCTTCTTCCAGGCCGACGGCCCCATTCTGGCCGTGGCCGCGGATAGCGCCGGCCTGGCCGTGCTGGCTGAAACTGACACGCTTTACAGCCTGGACGCCAGCGGCCTGATCCGCGCCAGCTGCGCGCTACCGGCCGCCGGGCCGGAGGCGTTACCCGCCGCCTGGTCGATGGCCCTGGACGCTGAAACCATTTTGATTTCCGACGGGTGGCGCAGCCTGGCCTGTGACCGGGCCGATGGCCGCCTGCTCTGGCAAAGCGCCGCCGGCGGCGTTCTGGCCGCCGCGCCGGACAAACTCTACCTGGCCGGGCCGAACGGCCTGCTGGCGCTCAACCGGTATACCGGGCAGCCCATTTGGCAGGCCGAGGGCCAAGCCGGCCAGCTGCTACTGAGCGGCGAGCGCCTGTATGGCGCCGACACGGCCGGCCGGCTGCGCTGCTTTGACGGGCCGGACAATGCCGCGCAGCCAGTTACCAGCCTGGCGCTGGAACCGGCTGCGCCGGACGGCAACCACGGCTGGTACCGCAGCGCCCCGTTGGTGACGGTGACCAGCCAGGACCGCGACGGCTTTATCAGCCTGATTGAGGAGCGCCAAGATGCCGGCGCCTGGCAAGCCTACGCCGGTCCGCGCCGTCTGACTGACGGACGTTTCCGGCTGGAAGCCGCCGCCTTGGACAACAAAGGCTGGCGCGGGCAACCGGTCAGCTTGATGGTAAACGTGGACACCCAGCCACCGCTCAGCCACGCCGTCCTGGAAGGACTGCCCGGCCAGGCCGGCTGGTACGCCGGCCCAGTTCGCTTAAGCCTTGCGGGCGAGGACGCACTGTCCGGTCTGGCGTATCTGGAAATTGAGGGGCTGGGCGTCTATCAAGCACCGCTGACCCTGGGCGCCGGCGTGCATGAACTGCGCTTCCGCGCCGTCGACCAAGCCGGCAACGCCGAAGACTGGCAGGCCCTGACCGTCCAGGTGGATGATCAGGCGCCGCTGCCCAGCCATAGCCTGTGGGCGGAATGGGGAATCGTGGTGGTGACCTTAGCCGCTACCGACGCCCAAGCCGACGCGGTCCGCCTGGAATACCGCCTGGATGGCGGCTCCAGCCAGACGTATGACGGCCAATTTGCCATAATTACACCCGGTTGGCACGAAGTGTCCTATCGGGCCATCGACCCGGCCGGGAACGCCAGCCCCTGGGCGGCTTTCAGCTGTCAGGTGCGGCCATGGCACTTTCCGGCCGGCTATGCGGCCTTTGGCCGCGTGCTTGACGCCCCGCTGTCTTTCCTACGGCCGGTGACACCGCATCGCCTGGGCAATCAGTCCTGGCCCCGCGGTCCGGGACAGACGGCGTGGCAGCTGCCCAGGGAACTGTGGGGCGGCGACGCCCTGTTGCCAGCCGCGGCCAGCCGCGGCACGCCTGGCCAGCCCTACGCCACCTTCTGGACCAAGCACAGTGCGCTGGTCTATGTCTATACGATGGACGAGCTACCAGGCTGGACGCTATTGGACGCAGCCGCCGCCGTGAATGAGGCGCGCTTCCCGGGCGGGGCACGGCTGTACGCCCGGCGCTTTGAGGCCGGCCAGCTGGTAACCATACCGGGCGACGCGGCCGTAACGGCAGCGCCGGTTATCGTGGTTAATGCTCAAGCGAAACCGCACATACAGATTCAAAGCCCGCATCCGGGCCGGGTTTACGCGCCGCTCGAGGCAGTACACTTGCGCCAGGCTAGTAGCCACGGCGGCGGTGACGGCCTGTTGGGCGGACGGGTGGAGTGGTCCATCCGGCCAGCGCCAGCCTCGCGCCATGTCCAACTGGACGATGAGGCGCTCTGGGAACCGATCCAGCCGGACGGCTTCCAGGCCCCCTGGACGGAGACGGCGGCGCGCTGGGAAATCCGGGTGCGGCTGCTGGCCTTTGACGGCGCGGTGGTGGCGCTGGATCGTTCCATCCTGCAGGTGGAAAATCAGGCGGAGTTCCGGCTGCAGCAGCCGACCACCAACCGGCCGCTGCGCGCCGGCGACCGGGTGCGGCTGAGTTACCGTGCCCGGGACGCCGCCGGCCAGAGCGTCGACACCATCAGCTGGCTAATCAGCCGCGATGGCGCTGCCTGGCAGCCGGCTGACGTCACCGACAATACCTGGTGGCGGGTGCCTGCCGGTAGCGGCCCAGTCTACCTGAAGGCGGTCTATGTGATTGCCCCGGGCAGGACATGGGAGAGCGTGTGGATGTGGGGTGGGCGATGAGAACGGCCCATGAAGATTGGCTAGCCTACCAACCAACTCATCGGGCGGGCTTCAGCATGCTTCTCGCGGAATTCAGGCTGTCAGGCAACCTGGGTTTTTATATTAATTCTCTTGTTCAGTCGAAGGTTGAGGAGATTGTATGCCCCTGATTTCATCCAGGCTTCAAACATATAAGCAGGCCGTCGTATTCCTGGCGCTGATCGCGACCGGTTGGATTGGCTACGCGCAAACCACGGAGCGTTGGTTGCAGCGGGAGGTAATAACCGCCGAGCAGCGCCACGGACAGACATCCAGCAAGATTGGTCAATTCAATATCGATACGCGCTTGTTTGATGGCCGGCTCCTGATAGACTTGTCTTTCCTGCCTGTATCTCCCATTGACGACATCCCGGCGATCGGCGTTGCCATTGCCGGCTGCAAAGATTTGAATACTGGCGCTTGGTCAACTCTGGAGCGTGATGGCACCATGCGGCCAGCTACCCAAACTCAGATTAGTATGTTTGCCAACCTCCTTGTTAAGATCCAGGCAAACGCCGTGCTTGATGATGCGGCCGATGGTAAGATTCTTTTGAATGCCAGCAGCTCTCGTACGGCTGCCACCAGCTTTTCTGGTGGATTCATCAGGGAAGTTTGCTTTTCAAATGAGCCGATAGCAGTGCCCAATTCCACTTCAGGCTTCCCTGTGCTTGCAGGAAGCACAACGCTAGTAATCCGCGCCTTGGGGCAGGCTAACGCTTCCAACAAGCTGTATGTCATAGGGTTTGCCGGACTATCGAATGAAATCCGGCGTACGGTGGCATTTCAGATTTCGGATGAATACTTCAATGGGGAATTCGATTTTTTTGCCAAGTATGGCGGGCAAGGCTCATACGCTGAAAAAGCCATCGCTCTTTTCGGTTGTCTTTTTAACGAGCCAGAAGCCGCTACTGAGAAAACTGCCTTTCGGGAAATGGTTCGGAGAAGTTTCCAGAATGGCATACAGTGGGACATGTTTTCCGGAGTAGCCGAAGCTGAAATGAACACTGCCTTGGTGAATCTGGCCAACATGCTGCGGCAGGACTATATATCCGGCATGGACCTTTTTCCGGTCCAATGGAATAACCAGACAGCCTACATTCCTTATGCCCGCAGTCTGGACAACCAGGACAGTTTCAGAAGTCTCTATGGACACCAGCGCTCTCTGTATCGGATGCTGTACGACCAGTTTCATTTCCAGCTCAACAAGCCGCTTTTTTCCGCCAAGCTGAGGCAGGAACTGTCCCGTACCGGCATGGATGCCAATTACCAATACCAGGATTACCGGCAAATTGACGCCGAGGAGGGCCGTTCGCTGGCCGAGGCGGCGATGCGTTATCTGACTTGGGGGCTGGAGTATTCTCTGCGTGACTACTCCGGCGTCGCCACCACCCTTGATGATCCGGAAAACTTTGTTACCGCACCATTGTTGTTCCGTCGGTATCCAGCCTTTTTTACCGGGTGGATAAGCAGCACCAATCTGGCGTTGCGACGCTCCGGCAATAATTATCTGCCCGCGGCAACGGATTTGCGTCCCATCGCAGCGTCTTCGGAAGGCTGGCTGTCTCCGGACTGCCTGCAATCAATCAGGCAATCCTTGATCGCAGCGGCGTACACAACCCCCTTTCCCGATGCGCGGGTGGGTTGGCCTTTGCCTTATGCACCCAGCGGTATTGACAGCCCGCGTACATTTGCGTACAAGTTAATGGAGCAATGGCGGGTGCGTACGGCTATCACCCGATTCAGCCAAACCAATGCCGGCACAACCTTGGCATACAGTGAAAATCCGAGTGCCATACTCTTGCAGGAAAGATACATAGCCCGCAATGTTACCGATTCAAGCCGACGACTGTCCGCCCTGGAGGATTGGATTTTGAGAGCCGCCAACTACATGGCAAACTATGTCAGCATCAAGGAAATAACAAAAAACGAGAACTTGCCCGGGGGGACGTATATTGACGGCGCTTATGTGCGGACCAGCGCTCCGGACAATCGGCTCAAACCATTCATGCCCTGGCGGGACCAGAATAATCGGGCAATTGAAGAGTTTGCCGGCGTGGACAGTATGGGCATGCTGACCGGAGCCATCGCCCAAAGCGGCTTTGCCGCCCGGGTGTTCGATCTGGAAGGCCAGCGGCCCGCGGTCAACCTGGACCGCTATAACCAATTATCGTCTGACAACGCCCATCTGGCCGGTCTGGATGCAGCCGGATTGCCGGCAGTCAGGATCGGCGGACTGGTCAATCCATTAAGCATCGGTAATTACCGCTTTACCATGGCGGATCTGGAACGCAGTTCCCTGGTAATCCCCGACCTGTCGTTGCTGCAGGTCGGCGACCTGATTGTCCGCTATGGCAGCGGCGAACGATTGGCAACCGCGCAGCGCTCCGGCTACGGTACGGACATGGAGAAGGAGCCAACCCAGGTTGGCATCGTGGTACACATCAACGATAGCCTGCGGCCGGCCTACGGCGGCGATGCTACGGATTTCCTTGCGGGGGTAACGGTAGTGTCCATCCGGGAGGGTTTCCAACAGGTAACCCTGGGAACCTGGGGCAATCCGGCGGTCGGCAGTTTTGGCGGCTTTGCCTACGAGCCGGGGCGCTACCACGCCCGCCGTCTGTTGGTACAGCGGACTGATTTGTCCACCCAGCCATCCACGCCAACGACTGGCGCTGTTGCCTGGGATGTGTTCAGCGGTCAGCTGATCAAAGGGAGTCTGGCGTTTGTGCACTATGGCGACCATTCCTCGCCGGCCAGCGCTCCCAGTGAGCGCTGGATCCCGAACACCGGCCAGTACCTTCAGTTGAGTGGCATCATGGTAAACCTGACGGATGAATCCGGCCGGCAGCTGGATCCGGTACTGGATCTGGCAGGACAGGAGTTGTGCCTAGCCGGAGCCATAGACCGGGCTTGGAAAGCGGACAGCAACTGGGCCACTGATGGCAACATTTGGCGCAACCGAGGGGTTGGCTTCGAATTCGTGGCCCAGCCGGAAGGCGGCTTTGAAAACCAGGCGGCCGTGGTGTTGGCCCATTTCCTGCGCCAGGATTCAGGTGCGGCCTATCAGGTATTCTATCCTACCGGCTCGCCACTGGAGGCCGGCGGTGGCGGCCGGCTGGCCCTGGTTCCGGTTACCGATGGCGGTCCGGATGCTTGGCAGTTAGTGCTGGTGCTGGCCAGCTCAGGCTCGGTCAGTAGCGCCAGCAACGGCCAGTTCCGCCAGCTGGCCAGTTTTGGCATCCGGCCGTTGGCCGTGAATGGCGAGACCGGCTATCCGGGTGACGATATCCTGCTCTGTCTGTCCATCGGTCCGGCCAACGTGGCTACCGGCAACCTGATCGTAGCTAACGACCGCGACTACTTTGCCGTCTACGACAAGAAAATGCTGTGGCGAGCCAATTTGTATGTTGCGGAAGCTATGCAGGGCGCAACCACGCTTGACTGGAACGCTTCCCACCCTTGGGACGCGCCATCGAGTGCGTCGGCGGAACAGGCTTGGCGTACAGCCGCCCCGGCGTTGGGCGCCTGGTGGAGTCCGGCTTGGGGGTGTAATGAATGGAACCTCTTGACGCCGCCAGACAACCGCGCCCGTGGCGCCCAAGTGGTTACGGTAGCCGCCTGGACGCATTGGCTGGGCAACCAGACGGTGCGCGGTTCGATTGCTTATGGCTACGGCCGGAATGATACCGTGATCAGCTTCAATCAGGGCATGCAAGCCATGGCTAGTGAACTTGAGGACGCGGTTCAGGACGACAATCCGCCACCGGCGGAAGGGCAGCCGCCAGTAGCCACCGATTTTTATCTGCCTGCCTTGGCGGACTTGGCCCGGGCTTCCCAATGGGCTGCTGCCGAGCATACGCTGGCTCCCGGCAACAATTATTTCAACTATTTGTTTCACCGGCGCGAGGTATGGCGAGCTACAACAGGGGCAGCCCGCAACAATTTTTTCAATTATGAAGGCTCGCCCCTGACGGCATCCAATGCCGGTAGCGGATATGAACGAGTGCAGGATTATGATCAGGCCGTACAATTGCCCTACCGGTTGCCTGATGGTCATGCCGTGCTCAGGGTGCCGGGGCTTTCCGCCATGCATCATTATCCTCCATTCGAAGAAACCTATGATGCAGACCTGAATCTACCTCTCCCGGGCCAGGCTGCCACGCGCAATGATGAGCGCAACTGGTCCTCGCAGCAATCTCACCATACCTTGGGCACCGATTGCACCGGCTTTGTCCATGGCGCACTGTCGTACACCGGCAATCCATACCGAACCGGCGCTGACGGCGTCCAGATACATCTGGCGACGCCGGAGTTGCTAAACCGGACTCTTGCGATCACGGCAACAGAGGGAATTATTGCAACTGATATTGTTCCGGGGCTTGAGTTGTTAGTGCCTGGCGATATCTTGATTTACGCGGATAACTCCACCCGCCATGTGGTTATTGTGTTGGGGGTATTTTTAAATCCTGACTTAGTTGGCTTGAGAAGAAGTGATATTACCTTTATTCATGCTGGTGCTGGTGTTAATGATTCTGATGCGCGCTATATGGTAATCACAAACGTTCAATGGGCGTCTGGAACTGGTTTGTCTACACCTTGGTTAATTTATTCACCTAGACGTTTGCCGCAGAATTGAAAGGCGCAATATGAAGCAGATATTCTTTTTTTGTATTCTGGCCGCTTCGGCATTTTTGATGGCCCAGACTAGCTCTTTTCAGCTGATTCATGAATATCGCACTGCGGAAAATACAATACGATATGAATTCATTGGCGATATCAATGTTGGCTCATCTCCAAATCAATTCAGCTTATACAACGGCAGATACTTGTATATTCCACAATGGACAGAAGGATTACTGTTTGACGTGGTTCGTCACGAATACGCAGGGGCAATCCCGTATTTGCCTGGTGAGCCTGCTATATTTTTTCAAAAGGAATTGCCATTGTTTTTTGCGGGCGGGCAGTTGGTTTTCACAGGACGTTATCCTCTACTTGGGCGCTACGATTTGGAGCACCAGTCATTTCCCGAAAATTCATTTGTAAGAGTTCGAGCAACGGGTGATTCGGCATTGCCAGTATTATTCTATGATTACGTAGTATTTAAAGCAAATGACATCAAGTTGTTTGCTGTTAATTATGATGGCACGTTTTTGAATAACCAAGCTCTAATTAGCTTGCAGCAATCATGGTTGAACAATACATATTATCCACTTGCAAATTTGCGTGACTCGCATGCACGTATTACTAATCGAGGCGAATACCCCATTGTCGATGGTATCGCTTATCCTTGGACGCTCATTCAGCTTGAACAATATTTTTCTGCGATTGGAAAAACATTGGAAAGACCTCGGGATCTGACTACAAGAAGCAATGCTGCTGACTGCTACTACTCCCTAAATGGTGATATTTATTGTTTTGCAGATTGGCGTTTCTATGTATTTGATCAAAATGGCAAGCATTTAATTACTCTAGATACGAGGCCATTCAATATGAGCATTAGCGCTCCCCGTCTTGGTCCCACTGGTTCCGGACCGCAAGCTTCATTTACACCTTTTTATTTTCTCATTCACCCCAATGGTGATATTTATACCTACCAGCATGAACCAGAATTCCGGGTACTTCTGCACCGTGCCACCCGCACCTGGGGTACCGACTACATTGCCCGGGCGCGGGCTGGTTGCACGCAGGTGACGGAACAACTCTGTCGGAGCATGCTGCAGGCCTTCAACAACCCGGAACTGCGCATCATGCGGCACGCCCTGTTTGCCATCCACGGCTGGCAGCCAGTGGACTGGCAGATGCGGAACTACTTCCTGGGCTATGATTGGTACCAGCCTGATCCAGCCGTGCGCATGGATCCAGCCATCCTGACCGAGCCCCAGCGCCGCTTGTATGCCCTGGTCCAGGCCGAAGAAACCCGGCGTGGCTGGCCTGATCAGACTGTTGCCTGCCAATTTGATTACCTGCCGCCCGGCTCCCCATTGCCGGCTGCCACCAGTCCGGCCACGCCAGCCCCAGCAGTAACAACCACATCAGTTACCAGCCCATCAGCGCCAGGTACCGTTCCCAGCACCGTCCGCCTGGCTGGCTTAAGCGCCAGCAGTACCTTAACTGAACCGGCCGACCTCAATGCCTACCACCCGGCCAAGGTCTTTGACGGCAAGGCTGACACCGGTTGGTTCGAGGCTGTGGCCGGCCCCGGCCTGGGGCAGTGGCTGGAAGTAGGCTTTACCGAGCCGCTGCGCGCCGACCGCCTGACCATCAGCCCCGGCTGGCTGGACGCCCGCTACTGGCACCAGAACAACCGCATCCGCACGGTCAGCATTAGTGTGGATGGTGGTACGCCGATGACCTTCCAGCTGACCGACACCATGGCCAGTCAGATCATCCAGCTGCCGCGCGTCCTGACCGGCCGCACTTGGCGCTTCCGCATCGACGCCGTCTACCCCAACACCCGCTGGGACGACACCACCATCACCGAACTCGGCTTCTGGCTGAACGGCGTCCAGTACCGCGTC